>Ga0210384_10000738_pt1 | contig 48741 bp, 41 predicted proteins | sample IncBWH2MmetaG_FD_160574 | JGI IMG/M metagenome (GOLD analysis project Ga0210384, IMG submission 160574) | Forest soil microbial communities from Barre Woods Harvard Forest LTER site, Petersham, Massachusetts, United States - Inc-BW-H-2-M | ecosystem: Environmental > Terrestrial > Soil >... | reverse complement strand
CTGTCGGCCAACTCGCCGTGGCCTGGGTGCACGGCATGCGCGAGGCGGGGATGGCGGCGACCGCCAAGCACTTTCCCGGTCACGGGGCGGTGGTGGCGGACTCCCATCTGACCCTGCCCGTAGACCGCCGCTCCCTGGCCGACCTCGCCCCGGAGCTTGCCCCCTACCGGCGCCTGGTGGCCAACGGGCTGCCGGCTATCATGGCGGCCCATGTGCTGTTTCCGGCGGTGGATCCGGTGCCCGCGAGCCTCTCGGGGCGCTGGATTCGAGACGTGCTGCGCGGAGACCTCCGGTTCCAGGGGGTAGTGTTTGCCGATGATCTTTCAATGGGAGGGGCCGCCGCGGCCTACGGGGACGTGGTAACCCGGGCGCGCCAGGCTCTTGCGGCGGGCTGTGACATGCTACCGGTCTGTAACAATCGCGCCAGCGTCATCGAGCTGCTGGACCACCTGGATATGGAGCCGCAGCCGGCCTCCAGCATGCGCCTCGTGCGGCTGCACGGACGCGCCAGCCCCGACCGCGCGCAGCTTGAGGCCAGCGCCGAATGGCTGCGGGCGCGGGAACTGCTGGCGCAAAGCGCCGCGCCGCCGGCGCTGACGCTGGACGCGGAAGCCAACCCGTGAACAACTGGCCGGTCGAAGCCTGGCGCAGCCTGGTGGAGTGTGCCCCCGAAGGCATCGTGATCTGCGATGCGACGACGGCCGATTGCACGGCGCTGTTCGTGAACGCCGCGTTCGCGCAGATGTGCGGCTATCCGGTGGCTGCACTCCTGGGTTCGAATCTGCGCATCCTGCAGGGCAACGACCGCGATCAGGACGCGCGCACACGCCTGCGCGAGGCGATCGCGAAGGGGGAGCCGGCCCGCGTACTGGTGCGCAACTACCGCCCCGACGGGACGCTCTTCTGGAACGAAACCATGATCCAGCCGGTGCGCGATGGCGCCGGCAGGCTCACGCACTTCATCGGTTTTCACCGCGACGCGGGCGGGCGGCTCAAGACCGTCGAGCGCGCGCCCGCGGGCCTGCCCTCGTGGCTGCGCGAGGACCGGCTCACGGGGCTGCACTCACGGGCGTACTTCGAGGAACTCCTGAACCGCGACTGGGCGGTGGCGCAACGCGACTCGCACGAGATCGGACTCGCGCTGCTCGACATTGATGACCTCGGCGCCTACAACGAGAAATTCGACCGCGCGGCAGGCGATGCCTGCATCCGCCGCGTGGCGCGCGTGGTCGGGGCTTCCTACCGGCGCGGCGGAGATCTGGTGGGACGCTGGGAGGGCGGCACGTTCGTGGTCCTCACCCAGGGGGAAGCGGCGGAGAAAGCCACGCAGTACGCGAGCATCGTCAAGCAACGCGTGCGCGACCTGCTCATCCACCACCCCACTGCCGGCGCGGGGCGCTACGTAACCCTGAGCGCCGGCATCGCGAGCCTCGTGCCGCCGCGCGGCTTGCCGCTGGAGAGCCTGCTGAAGGCCTGCGGCGCGGCCCTGAAGCGGGCTAAGAAGAACGGCAAGGACGGCATCGCCAACGCCGAGGCGAACGATTTTCACTGAAACCCTCGCGGCGGCCGCTCAAGGTAGCCGGTGCACCGTTCACTTGCATGTGAAATAATTAGCCAATATAATTTCTCCTGAAGTGAGCCATCCTGCAGCACCACGAGCACGTCCCGCCCCGGACCGGGGTGCGACCCTGTCACGCGCGACGCTGCGCGCAGCGCGCTATCTCGGCGTGGCGCAGTCGGAGCTCGCCTCCGTGATCGGCGTGAGCGCAGCCACGCTGTCGCGCCTGGCGAACGGCAGGAAGAGCCTCGAGGCCGGCACCAAGCCCTGGCAGCTCGCGGCGCTGTTCGTGCGCTTGTTCCGCTCGCTCGATGCCATCGTCGGCTCGGACGATACGGCGGCACGCGCCTGGCTGCGCAGCGACAACGGCGCGCTCGGTGGCGTGCCGCTGGCTCTCATCCACGATCCGGCAGGCCTGGTGCGCACGGTTGACTACCTGGACGCCGCGCGCGCTCGCATCTGAAGCGCGCGCCTATGCGCGCCTGCTATGGCGGGTGGTGGAGGCCCAGCACACCGCCTCGACCATGCGGCTCGCCGACTCCCTCGAGGAGCAGGCCGCCCTCGAGCTGATCCTGGAGGAGAGCAAGCCGGCGCTGCCGCCCGCGGTCGCCGGTCTGCACTATCTTCTCGCCACACCCTTCCGTTACCGGCCGCACGTGGGCTCGCGCTTCCGCGCGGCATTCGACGCCGGCGTGTGGTACGGCGCGGAAGCCCTGCGCACCGCGCTCGCGGAGAAGAGCTACTGGCGGCTGCGGTTTCTGCTGGATTCCCCGGGCACGCCGGACCTGAAGCCCGTGCCGCACACCGCATTTCGCGCCGCGGTGCGCACCGCCGGTGCGCTCGACCTGACCCTCGCGCCGCTGGTGCGCGAGCGGGCAAGCTGGGCGTCCCCCACCAGCTACTCGGCAACCCAGGCGCTGGCTGTCACGGCGCGGGCGGCGGGAATGGCCGTGATTCGCTACGAGTCGGTGCGCGATCCTGAGCATGCCGCCTGCGCCGCGGTGCTGGATCCTGCGGCATTTGGCCGTGGCCGGCCCCGTTCGCAGGAGACCTGGTTCATCGCGGCGGCGCGTGAGCGGGTGCGCTGCGCGCGCGATGAGCACGGCGGCGCCACCTGGGAATTCGCGGCCGCACAGCTCCTGGACGGGCGTTAGAAAGGCGCGAGCTTCAGCGCCCCGGGGCCCGGGCGCCCTGCACCGGCGTCACGAGCGCGATAACGCCGAATGCCGGGTGGTCGAAGTAGTTGCGTTCATAGAACTTCACGCGCCGGCTTTCGTTGATGGTGAAGATCGTGCCGGGCACGGCGCCCAGACCGGGCGGTGCGTTGGGCATGGCGTAGGTAAGAGACATCCCGATGTGCAGGAACTGTCCGCGCTCGAGAAACACGGTGCCGGAAAGGCCCGGCGCGCTGATTCCGAGACGCTGCATGGTGAACCCGGCACGCGTGCCCCAGGAGCTCGCGGTCTGCGACCACGCGGCGTGCGCCACCGGCACGTAGGTGCCGCTCGCGCGCAGGCGGTTCTCAAGCTCGTTCAATTGCCACACGGCGGGCGGCAGCGCCGCAACGAAGCGTCCCACCTGCAGCGAGTCGCTCGCGGATTCATCCCCGGCGATATAGCGGGCGCCGGCTTCGGAGTTCCAGTTCTCGGCCCCCCCGAGCGCGCCCGCGGCGCGGAACACGATGATCTCGACGTTATAAACCGTAGCGGTTGCTGCACTGGCCGCCGGCGGTGGTCCCGCCGCCGCGGGTCCCGCCGCGGGGGCGGGCAAGGTTGCGGCCGCCAGCAAGCTGGCGATGAGGGCCAGGGTCAGCGCGCGCACGGGCGCAATACGGGCTTCCATCGGGGTGATTCTAGCGGAAGGCGTGGGTGCTAGTGACGGCGGGCAGGCGTGCCGAGCCTTCTCAGCAGCTCCGCGGCGAATTCGAAGCGTGCGCTTTCCAGCGGCAGCTCGCGCGCGACGCGCAACTTCAGCGGCCCTTCGAGGCGATATTCGCGCGCGCCGCGCTGCACCAGGCTGACGAGAGTCACCGGGTCGATGCTCGAGTGCTCCTCGAACAGCACCGAGCCGCCCTGGGGTCCGAGGTCAAGGCGCCGCACCCCCAGGGCGCGCGCGGTGAGCTTGAGTTTCGCGATCCGCAGCAGGCTCTGCGCCGGCGGCGGCAGCGGTCCAAAGCGGTCGTGGATCTCCGCCATCAGCTCATCGAGCGCTTCGGAGCCGCCGGCGGCCGCGATGCGCTTGTAAAGAGACAGCCGCACGTGCACATCGGCGACGTAGCTCTCCGGCAGAAACGCCGGCAGCCGCAGCTCCACCTCGGTCGCCGCGGCCAGCGGCCGATCGAGCAGGGGTTCACGGCCGGCCTTCAGAGCCGCAACCGCGTGCTCGAGCATGTCCAGATATAAGGAGAGTCCGACTTCGGTCATCTGGCCGCTCTGCTGCTCGCCGAGCAGCTCCCCGGCGCCGCGGATCTCAAGATCGTGTGTGGCCAGCACGAAGCCGGCGCCCAGTTCCTCCATGGACTCGATGGCCTCGAGTCGCTTGGCGGCGTCGCGGCTCAGCGCCTTGCGCGGCGGCGCGATGAGATAGGCATAGGCGCGGTGGTGCGAGCGTCCGACCCGGCCGCGCAGCTGATGCAGCTGTGCCAATCCCATGTGGTTGGCGTGGTTGATCATGATGGTGTTGGCAGTCGGCACGTCGATGCCGCTCTCGATGATGGTGGTACAGACCAGCACGTTGAAACGCCGGTGATAAAAATCCACCATCAGCTGCTCAAGATCACGCTCGCGCATCTGTCCGTGCCCGATCCGCACGCTCGCTTCCGGCACCAGGGCCTGGATCTCGGCGGCGATCTTGTCGATCGTGCGCACTTCGTTATGCACGAAATAGATCTGGCCGCCGCGCCGCAGCTCGCGCAGCGCCGCCTCCCGCAGCGTCGGCGCGTGCCATTCGATGAGGAACGTCTTGATGGCCAGCCGCGCCGCCGGTGCGGTCGTGATGAGTGACAGATCGCGCAGGCCGCCGAGCGCCATGTTGAGGGTGCGCGGGATCGGCGTGGCGGTGAGGGTCAGCACATGCACGTTGGCGCGCAGTGCCTGCAGGCGCTGCTTGTCGCGCACGCCGAAGCGATGCTCCTCATCGATAATGAGCAGACCCAGGTCTTTGAAGCGCGCGTGCGCGTGCAGCAGGCGATGGGTGGCGATGACGATGTCCACCTTGCCGTGCTCGAGACCTTCCAGGGTAGCCTGGGTCTGCCTGGAGGTGCCGAAGCGCGACAGCGCCTCGACACGCAGCGGCCAGTCGGCGAAGCGATCGCGAAAGTTGGTGAGGTGCTGCTGCACCAGCAGCGTCGTTGGTGCCAGTACCGCCACCTGCCGGCCTGCCTGCGCGGCTACGAAGGCCGCGCGCATGGCGACCTCGGTCTTGCCGAAGCCGACATCGCCGCACACGATGCGGTCCATCGGGCGCTCACTCTGCAGATCGGCGAGCACCTGGCGGATGGTCTGCGCCTGGTCCTCGGTTTCCTCGAACGGGAACGCGCTGGCGAAGGACTGGTAGTCCGGTTCACTCACGGCGAGTGCGAGCCCCTGCTGCGCCTTGCGGCGCGCGTACAGGTCGAGCAGCTCGGCCGCCACGTCGCGGATCTGTTCCGCGGCGCGCTTGCGGGCACGCGCCCACTGGTCGGTGCCGAGCTTGTGCAGCGGCGCGGTCTCGGGCGCCGCACCGGTGTAGCGGCTTACCAGGTGCAGCGCGTGTACCGGGACGTAGATGCGATCGCCGTCCTGATACTCGAGGACCAGGAACTCCCCGGGCTGGCCGCCGATTTCCATCGGCAACAGGCCCGCGTAGCGACCGACGCCATACTCCTCGTGCACCACCGGCGCGCCGGGATTGAGGTCCTGCAGATCGCGCAGGATCGCTTCCGGGTCCGAGGCGCGCTTGCGCCGCCGTTCCTGGCGGGCCCGGGCGCCGAACAGCTGCGCCTCGGAGATAACTGCGATCGGTGGGGCAGTGAGTGTGAGCCCTTCCAGGTCCGGCGCCACGGTGAGCGCCAGTTTTGTGCTGCCAGCGGCGAATGCGTCCCAGCTGCCTACCGTTGCCACCTCGTGGTGATGGGTGCGCAGCATCTCGTGCAGCACCTCGCGTCGACCCGGTGAGTCCGCGGCGAGGAGCACGCGGCCAGCGAAAGACTTGAGAAATGCGTCAAGCGGGGCGAGCGGTTCCTCGGCGCGCGCGTCCAGGCGCAACTCGCGCGGAGCGGTGGTCGGGAAATTGCGCACGGCGGGCGAGTCGCCCTGCAGGTCCGTGTCGGCCTTGAAGGCATCGAGGGTGATGTTCGCGAAGGTCTGAAGCGCGGTATCAAGCTGCGCCGGGTCGAGGAACAATTCTTCCGGCCGCAGTACCGGGCGCTCGATGTCGTGGCGGCGCTCCTCGTAACGGGCTTCGATGTCCTGCCACGCCTTGAGAACGGCCCCGGGGAGCGCCGCGTCGTGCACGACCACGGCATCCGCGGGCAGGTAGTCAAAGAGTGTTGCGGTGGATTCGAAGAACAGCGGCTGATAGAACTCCACCCCCGCCGGTGCCAGCCCCTCGCTCACGCCCCGGTACAGTGCCCCCTTGGTTGGGTCGCCCTCGAAACGCGTGCGGTAGCGGCGCCGGAAATCCTTTATGGCCTGCGCATCGAGAGGCACCTCGCGTGCCGGCAGCAGGCGCACACTGTCGAGCGCATCGAGCGAGCGCTGCGTCTCCGGATCAAAGCGCCGAATGGCCTCGATTTCCTCGTCGAACAGATCAATGCGCAGCGGTGCCGAGGCGCCCATGGGGAACACGTCCAGCAGCGAGCCGCGCACCGCAAATTCTCCGGGACTCACAACCTGGCTGACGCTCGCGTAGCCAGCTTCGATCAGCCGCGCGCGGAACGGCTCGATGAGCAGCGCCTGACCCTTGGAGAGCTCAAAGGCGCGTCCCTGCACGTAGTTGCGCGGCGGCAGGCGTTGCATGAGCGTGTCGGCCGTCACGATGAGGCAACCGCGGGAGAGGTGCGGCAGCTCGAAGAGCGTCTGCAGGCGCTCGGAGATGATGTCCGGGTGCGGGGAGAACAGGTCGTACGGCAGCACCTCCCAGTCCGGCAGGCGCAGCAACGGCAGGGAATCGCCGGCGAAGAAGCGCAGCTCCGCCGTCAGCCGCTCGAGCTCCCGCGCGGCGTCAGCGACGAGGACGTACAGGCGCCGGTCGGCGCGCGCGCCTTCCGCCAGCGCCAGCGCCGCGGCGCTGCCATAGAGCTGATGCCAGCGCAGGCGCGGGTGCGCCGCGCTCGGCAGCGGAGGGTGAAGCAGGGAAGTCATCGGACCATGGCGTGCATCGGGCGAAAAACGACGCAGCTTACCCGACTGAGGCGTCAATAGAGCTGGGTTACCAGGGCGCTGATCTGCGGTTGCCGGGAACGAGCCAGCTCCAGCGCGCTCTGGGCGCCCGCCAGCTTGTCCTGATCGTTGTTCTGTGCCGCTTCGGCGAGCAGGCCCAGGCCCTGGTGCTGCGCGCCGGCATATTCAATGAGCTTCGAGCGCAGCTCGGCGAAGCGCGACTGTGGCGGCAGCGGTGTCGCGACAAACAGGTTTTGCTGCGCCTGCCAGCGCGGCACGAGACTTTTCGCGAGGCGCCGGCCATACTCCTGGTCGCTGATCTTGTGGCTGCTGATGAGTGTCGCGAGCTCATTCTGCTCTGCCAGGATCGTCCGCTCGGCGATCACGTAGCGCCCGAACTCGCGCGTGAACATGCGCTCCGGGTCAGGATGCACGAGCGGCCACATCAATCCGGCCAGCACGGCAGCCGCGCCGAGCAGTCCCAACTCAAACCGTGCAGCGGACTGCGCGCGGACCTGTTCCTCGAGCGGGCGCGCCAGCAGCCAGCACATCGCAAACCCGCTGAGCAGTCCCCCGAGGTGCGCAGCGTTATCGATGCCGGTGTGCGTGAAGCCGTTGAAGAGGTTGTAGGCAATGAAGACCAGGGCGCTGTTACGCGCCGGCGCCGCGATACTCACCGGTACGCGGGTTCCGGGGTTCACCATGAAGGCGAGCAGGGCGCCCAGCACGCCGAAAATCGCTCCCGATGCCCCGGCACTGTTCAGGAGGGGATGCCAGTAGACGCTGGCGAGGCTGGCGCACAAGCCGGCAAAGACGTACAGCAGCAGGAAGGATGCGGACCCCAGCAGCCGCTCGGTAAGCCGGCCGACGCTCCACAGCGCCCACATGTTGAACGCCAGGTGCGCCAGTCCAAAGTGCAGAAACATGGAAGTGAGCAACCGCCACCACTGCCCATCCAGGGTATACGGGCCCCAGTTGCTCCCCAGGCGCGTCATGGCGTCGCTGTCTGCCGTGAGCAGGCCGGCCCCGGCATACGCGGTGTAGGCGAAGACGGCGACGTTCGCGGCCACCAGCACCGGTGTCACCAGCGCGCGCGGCGCCAGCGTGTCGAGCTCTTTGTTGAATTCATCGCGCTCGCCCTGCAGCCGCGCGAATTCCGGCGTGCGCACTTTGGGCAGCAGCTGGACGATATCGGCGGCGCTCTGCGCATCCTTGGCCCAGAACTGCAGGGTTTGTGTCGCAGAGCCGGTCTCGTTAATTGCGCAGCGGACCAGCCTTTTCTCGGCGGCGACGTCGAGCACGTCCGCGAGCGGTACGGTCACTTCCTGTTTCGTACCCGGCAGGAACCAGCGGTGCCGGCGTCCACGCACCACTAGCTGCCCGGCGGCGACGGAAATCTCACCCCGTCCGACCCACTTCCAGCGCGTCGGCGGGCGGGACAGAAAGCGGACTGGGAAGGCGTTACTCAGGCGGCCATCGGCCCGGTGCTCAGCTGCACACGCGTCGGCAGCGGCACGCAGAAAATGTCGATCGGGTTTGAACGCCCGCGCAACTGCAACGGCGGCAGCGGCGTCGCGCCGATGTCGATGCCGCCGGCGTCGAGGGAGTCTTTCACCGTGCTGGAGAACAGGATCTCCCCGGCGCGGGCGCGCTGACACAGGCGCGCGGCGATGTTCACCGCGTCGCCGATGATGGTGTAGTTCATGTAGGAGGACGAGCCGATGTTCCCGGCGACCACGTCCCCCTCATTGATGCCGATGCCCAGACCCGCTTCGATCTGGTAGCGCCCCTTCCAGGAGTGGGCGAGTGCGGCAAATCCGGCCAGCATTTCCTGGGCGGCGCGCACGGCGCGCTGCGGACTGTCCGACTGCTCCAGCGGCACGCCAAAGCCGAGCATCAGGCCATCGCCCGCCATGTGAAACACCGTGCCCCCGTGGCGGAAGGTAATCTCGGTCAGCAGCGAGAAGAACTCGTTGAGCAGCGGCACCACCCGGCGCGGATCGAGTTGCTCGGAGATACTGGTGAAGCCGCGCAGGTCGGCGAACAGCACCACTGCATGCGCGCGCGCATCGGCGGTGGACAGGAGCGTATCGCGCAGCTGTGAGTCTTCGAGGATCTTGTCCGCCACGCGCGGGGAGACGTAGCGGCGAAAGGTTTGCCGCAAAACCTCCTCGCGTCGCCGGCTTTCAGCTGCCAGCTGCGCCGCCGCCGTCTTCTTGCGCACACTTCCCTTGCGCGGCGAGGTCTCGATCTGGCCCCGGAGAGGCTCGTCGACAGACACTAAAGATCCCCAACGAATTTATTCTGTTAGACGCGAGACTACCACAAGACTTGAGCTTTGCGAGCGCGCCTTGGGGGTACGCCGACCTCGGGCGGGCGCGTGTCGGAGGTGCCAGGTGCCGCGTGGCCGCGGCGTGCGGGCGGTTAGCTGTTAGGTGCTCAGCCGCCGGTTACAACCGCGTGAATCACGCGGTCGTGTTCAAAGAACACGGCAAAGCCGTTGTAGTCCCAGCGGGTGATGGGGGGCTGGCCCACCGTCGGGTGGCGGTTGGCCGGCGCACCGAAGTGCTTTTCGACGTCGCTCATGGTGGTGCCGCGATGCGGCGTAGGGGTCTGTGACTCGCGCAACTGCACCTGGTCGTTGACGACGACGGTGTCGGCTACCGCGGTGCCCGCGGCGGCGCATCCGCACAGGAGCGCTGCGATGATTCGGACGTGCATGCCACTCTCCTTAAAAAACTGCTGGGGACTATAACACCGCCGGAATCTGTCAAAGAGACGCCACGGGACGACAGCGCGCTGATTTGTGACGTACGTCGGAAAAGGCCCCGATTGTGGTTAAATCGCGACGATGTTCCATCCGCTGTCGGTCTACGTGGGCCTGCGCTACGTACGCGCGCGCTCCCAGAAGTTCTTCGTTTCGTTCATCACCTGGGCCTCGCTGGTCGGGGTGGGCGTGGGCGTCGCCGCGCTGATTGTCATCCTGTCGGTGATGAACGGCTTCGAAGGCGAGCTGCGTGACCGGCTGCTTTCCCTGAGCGCCCAGGTGCGGGTGAACGCCGCCGCAGCGCCCGGGAGCGCGACCCCGGCGCCGGCCTCGCCGGCGGAATGGCAGGACGCGGCGCGCCTGGCACGCAGCGCTGCGGGGGTCACCGACGTGACCCCGTACGCGGAACTGCAGGCGCTGGCGGTGCGGCAACCGGAGATGCTGCCGGTGGTGCTGCGCGGCATCGATGCCCGCGACAGCGCCGGCACGGCCGAACTCGCCCGCGCCGTCACCCAGGGACGTCTAGCGGATCTGCTGCCGGGTTCCGCGCGGGTGATCGTCGGGGCGGTGATCGCCGAGCGGCTGGGGCTCTCGCCAGGGGATCCTTTGACGCTGCTCGTGCCGACGGTCAACGCCGACGGCACCCCGGTGCCGAAGCTGCGCGAGGTCACGGTCGCGGGCGTGTTTGAGGTGGGGCTGCAGGATCACGATGCGACGCTGGTGTTCGCGCCGCTGGCGGACGTGCGCGCGCTGGCACCGGAGGGCGCGGCCAGCGAGGGCCTGCGGGTGCGCGTGCAGGATGTGCTCGCAGCCCCCGCGGTCGCCGCACGTCTGCGGCGGCTGCTCCCGGGGCGCTTCGAGGTGAGCGACTGGACCGAGGACAACGCCAACTACTTCCGCGCGATCCGTATCGAGAAGACGATGATGTCGCTCATCCTGCTGCTGATCGTCGCGGTCGCCGCCTTCAACATCATCGCCATGCTGGTGATGGTGGTCACCGACAAGCGCACCGACATCGCGATTGTGCGCACCTTTGGCGCCTCGCCGCGGCGCGTGATGGGGATCTTCATCACCCAGGGCCTGGTCATCGGCTGGCTCGGCGTGGCGCTCGGTGTGGCGCTCGGCGTCAGCCTCGCGCTGCACGTGGACAGCATCGTGCCGTTGCTCGAGCGCACCTTCCGCTTCCAGATCATGGACGCGGACGTCTACTACATCACCGCCATCCCCTCCGAGGTGCACGCCGGGAATGTGCTGGTCATCGCGCTCGCGGCCTTGGGGCTGACGGCGCTCGCCACCGTGTATCCGGCGATCCGGGCGGCGCGCACCGCGCCCGCCGAAGCGCTGCGTTACGAGTAGCCCATGAGCGCCTACGAGTGGCTGATCGGCACCCGCTACCTGCGCTCGACGCACCGGCGCGGCTTCGTGTCGTTCGTCGCCGTGATGTCGGTGTGCGGCCTCATGCTCGGCGTCGCCACGCTGATCGTGGTGCTGTCGGTCATGAACGGCTTCGAGCGCGAGCTGCGCAACCGCATCCTCAGCGTCACCTCGCACGCCACGCTCATGGGTCTTGACGGCACCCTCGCCGACTGGCAGCCGCTGCAGCGGCGGGTGCAACAGCAGTCAGGCGTGCAGGCGGCCGTGCCGTACATCGAGAGCCAGGCGATGCTCGCCAATGGCCAGCGCCTGGCGGGCGCCGCGGTGCGCGGTGTGCTGCCTGAGGAGGAGGGCCGCGCAACCGGCCTGGCGCAGCATATGGTCGCAGGAGCGCTGAGCGATCTGCAGGATGGCCGCTACGCGATCATCCTGGGGGCAGCGCTCGCCCACGAACTCAACGCGCGCGTCGGCGACTCGGTGGTGCTTATCGCGCCGCAGGGCACGGCGACCCCGACCGGCGTGGTACCGCGCATGCGCCGCTTCAAGGTCACCGGCCTGTTTCGCTCCGGCATGTACGAGTTCGATCGCGGGCTGGCGCTTACGCACCTGGCGGACGCGGCGCGCCTGCTGCGCATGGGGCCGGGCGTGACCGGCCTGCGTCTGGCGCTCGCTGATCCGCTGCGCGCCCCCGCGACGGTACGCCGCCTGGCACTCGCGCTCGGCGGCCCCGGCTATTACGTCAGCGACTGGACGCAGGACCATGCCAACTTCTTCCGTTCCATCGAGATCACCAAGTCAATGATGTTCGTGATTCTGCTGATGCTCGTCGCGGTCGCCGCTTTCAACATCGTGGCCACGCTGGTGATGATCGTGAAAGAGAAACAGACCGACATCGCCATCGTGCGCACCCTGGGCGCCGGTCCCGCCAACGTGCTGCTGACGTTTGCGGTGCAGGGCGTGCTCATCGGTCTCGCCGGGACGCTGCTGGGAGCCGCCCTCGGCAGCGTGCTCGCGCATAATCTGCAGGCGCTGGTGGCGGGGCTCGAGCACCTCCTCGGCACGCAGTTCCTCGATGCGCGGGTCTACTACATGAGCGACCTGCCGGCCTACGTGGAGGGCGCGGACGTGCTGAAAGTGTGTGCGGTGGCGTTTATTTTGTGCACGCTGGCGACCCTGTATCCGGCGTGGCGGGCTTCGCGCACGACGCCCGCCGAGGCGCTGCGTCATGAGTGATGCGGTTCTGGAGGCGCGCGCGGTCGCCAAGAGCTTTCGCCAGGGGCCGGTGGTGCTGCCGGTGCTCACGGGTGCCAGCTTGCGCGTGGCGGCCGGGGAGCTGGTGGCGATCGTCGGCGCCTCCGGGTCCGGCAAGACCACGCTGCTGCAGATCCTGGGCGGGCTCGATCGCCCGACGAGCGGCGAGGTGTTGGTCGCGGGCCGGGAGATTCACTCGCTGAGTGAAAGCGAGCGCGGCACGCTGCGCAACCGTGCCCTGGGGTTTGTCTACCAGTTCCACCACCTGCTGCCCGAGTTCTCGGCGCTGGAGAACGTGGCGATGCCGCTGCTGGTGCGGCGTACGCCGGCGGCCGAGGCGAAACGCGCGGCGCGGCGCGTGCTCGAGCGCGTGGGGCTGGGTGAACGGCTCACGCATCGCCCCCACCAGCTCTCCGGCGGTGAACGCCAGCGCGCGGCGGTGGCGCGCGCGCTGGTCACCGAACCGCGGCTGGTACTGGCCGACGAACCGACGGGGAATCTCGACGGCGCGAATGCCGCAGCGGTGTTCGCGCTCATGCTCGAACTCAACCGCGAGCTCGGTACCAGTCTCGTCGTGGTGACGCACGATCTGAAGCTCGCCAACCGCATGGAACGGGTGTACGAGATCGAGCGCGGCACCCTGACGCTGCGCGTTTAAGCGTCCGGCGGCGGCGGCGGCGCTGCGAGCAACGCGGCGCGGCGGCGCCGGTAACGGCTGCCCACCTGGGCGCGCCACAAGAGCTCGAGCGCCAGCCAGCCGAGGACTCCGGTGACCACGGCGCACACCAGGCACCCGAGTACGAAAGGCTTCCAGACCGGCACCAGCCCGTGTCTGAACCAACTCAAGGTCGGCACGAACCTGAAGTGCTGGCGCGGCTCGTGCATGAGGGCCGCACCGACGCGGTATGCGGCGTAGTACGCCGGCACCGCGGTGAAGGGGTTCAGCAGAAACGTGGTGGCGCAGATGACCGCGATGTTGAGACGGCACACGAGGGCGGTGGTGCAGGCGAGCAGCAGGTGCACCGGCAGCGGCACGAAGCAGATCGCCAGCCCGGCGCCAAATGCCGGCGTCACGCTACGGCGCTGGATCGTCCACAACTGTCGGTCCTGGAGGCGCTCCCCGAACGGCCGCAGGAACCAGCGCTCCCGCAGGAACTGGGGGGCCGGGATGAATTTTTTCAACAGCCTGCGCGCCATCGAGCACGGGACTCTAGCAGATGCCTCACGCAGCCGGCGGATTGCGACCGGGGCGTCTCTTCCGTGGACGCGCCCCTCCGGTATGATGCGGCATTCATTGACCGGTCGTCGGGGTCGCTGAGAATGTGGGAAATAGTACGGGCTGGCGGCCCGCTGATGTGGCCGATCATTCTGTGCTCGATCACGGCGGCAGCCATCATCCTCGAGCGTCTGTGGACGCTGCAGGACAAGCGGGTGCTGCCGCGCGAGCTGCCGCAGCGCGTCTGGCAGCTCATCGAAGCCAACCAGATCAACGACAAGGTGATCGCGGCGCTGGAGCAGAACTCCCCGCTCGGGCGTCTGCTCGCGACCGGGCTCGCCAACCGGCACCGGCCGCGTGAGATGCTCATGGAGCGCCTCGAGGACACCGGGCGCCACGTGGTGCACGAGCTCGAGCGCTTTCTCAACACGCTCGGCACCATCGCCGGCGTTTCGCCATTGCTGGGGCTGCTTGGTACGGTGACCGGGATCATCCGCTCCTTCAACGCCATCGAGGCGGGCGGCATGGGTGATCCGCGCGCGCTGTCCGGCGGCATCGCCGAGGCGCTGATCTGCACCGTCGCCGGCCTGTGCGTCGCCATTCCCGCGCTCATCTTCTACCGCTACCTGCGCGGCCGGGTCGATGGGATCGTGGTGGAGATGGAGAAGCAGGCGATCCGCATGGCGGACGCACTGGAAGCCGCGCGCGGGCGCGAACGAGGCGCCGCGTCGGCCGCGGCCTGAATGAACCTCAAACCCCGCAGCCACGAAGAGCCGGAGATCAATGTCGTCTCCCTCATCGACGTGGTGCTGCTGCTGGTGGTGTTTTTCATCCTTTCGAGCCGCTTCAGCGATGAAGGGCGCTTGCGCGTGCACCTGCCGACTGCGAGCGCCGTGCCGCTGGAAAAGGTGGGCAGCGAACCGCTGGTGATCAGCGTGACTCAAGCCGGAAGCTACCTCGTGAACCAGCACGAGCTCATCAACTCAAGTCCCGAGACGCTGCGCGCCGCGCTCCTGAAGGAGGCGGGCACCAATCGCGGCATGCGGATTACGCTGCGTGCCGATGCGCACGCGACCCACCAGGCGGTGATCACCGCCATGGACGTGCTCGGACGCCTCGGGTTCAGCGAGGTCAACATCGCGACGGTCAAGGAAGCGCCGGCAGGCAAGCCTTGAACGACACCAGCCGGGCGGTGATGGCTACGGGCGGCGGCTGGCAGGCATACCGCCGCCTGCTCGGGTATTTACGTCCCTGGCGCGGCCGCTTCGTCATGGGAGTGCTCGGCGGCGTGCTGTTTGCGGCCACGATGGCCAGCTTCGCGCTGTTCGCGAAGAAATTCGGTGATCTCGTGTTCACCCATCCTGATCCGCGCACCATCGTGGTGCTGCCGCTCGGGCTGATCGCACTGTTTTTGCTGCGCGGGATCGGTGACTTCACCCAGACGTACTTCATGGGATATGTCGGCCGCCAGGTTGTGAACCAGCTGCGGCGCGACGTGTTCCAGCGCATCCTGCAGCTGCCGGTGGCCTTCTACGACCGCAGCTCCTCCGGTACGCTGCTCTCGCGGCTCACCTACAACACCGAGCAGATCGGCCAGGCCACGACCGACTCGGTGATCGTAGCCGTGCGCACCACGCTCACCATCGTCGGCTCGATCGGATTTCTGCTGTGGCTCAATACGCGCCTGGCGCTGATCGCACTCACCATGGGACCGCTGGTGGGGTGGCTCGTAGCAGTCATCAACCGCTATTTCCGCCGCTACAGCCGCCGCATCCAGGATTCCATGGGGGACGTGACGCGGGTCGCCAAGGAAGGCTTCGAGGCGCCGCGGCTCATCAAGGTCTACAACGCGCAAGCGCACCTGGAGCGCCAGTTCGGCGCGGTCAACGATCGCAACCTCTATTCAAACATGAAGCTGGTGCTCGTCAGGGGACTGTCGAACCCCATCGTGCAGCAGGTCACGGCGGTGGGCGCGGCGTTCGTGCTGTGGATTGCCCTCACGGACAAGTACCACGGCCGCATGAGCAACGGCGATCTGCTCGGCTTCTTCACGGCGTTGGTGAGCATTGCGCAGCCGCTGCGCGAGCTGGTCGGGGTGTCGGGGCCTCTGCAACAAGGCATCGCGGCAGGGCAGAGTCTCTTCGAGCTGCTGGACCAGCCCGCGGAGCCCGCCGGCGGCGCGTTGCGCGTCCCGCGGGTGCGCGGCGACGTGCGCTTCGAGGAGGTCAGTTTCACCTACCCCCGCGGGGACACGCCGCTCGCGGCCGGCGGCAGCGCCGAGGAGGGCGCTGCCGGTGCGCGCGCCGGCAGGGTCGCGGCGCTCGCGGGTGTTTCGCTCACAGTGCAAGCGGGCGAGAGTCTCGCGATCGTCGGTCGCTCGGGCAGCGGCAAGTCGACTCTCGTCAACCTGCTGCCGCGTTTTTACGACGTCTCTGCGGGTCGGGTGCGTATCGACGGCCACGATGTGCGCGAGTATGAGCTTGCGAACCTGCGCGACCAGATCGCGGTCGTCAGCCAGGACGTGGTGCTCTTCGATGACAGCATACGCAACAACATCGCCTTCGGCCGCGAGGTGTCGGACGAGGCCATCGAGCGGGCGGCGGAAGCGGCGCACGTACTCGAGTTCGTGCGCAGCCAGCCCGGTGGACTCGATGCCCTGGTGGGGGATCGCGGCATGCTGCTCTCCGGCGGGCAGCGGCAGCGCATCGCGATCGCGCGCGCGCTCCTGAAGGATGCGCCGATACTGATTCTCGACGAAGCCACCTCCGCACTCGATACCGAAGCCGAGCGCCACATCCAGGCGGCGCTTGCACAGCTTTTGCTCCACCGCACCACCTTCATCATTGCCCACCGCCTGTCCACCGTGGAGCAGGCCGATCGCATCATCGTGCTTGATGCCGGCGCAATCGTAGAGAGCGGCACGCACGCGCAGCTGCTGGCCCGCGGCGGGCTCTACAGTCAGCTGCACCGCCTGCAGTTCGCAGACTAGATGCAGCAGCGCCTCAACGAGCTGTGGTATCGCGAGCGCCCACGCCCATCGCTGCTGCAGCCGCTCGGCTGGTTGTACGGCTCGCTGATGCGCGTACGACGCCGCGCCTACGCGGCCGGCTGGCTGGCTGCTGAGGATGCCGGTGCGCCGGTAGTGGTGGTGGGAAATCTCAGTGTCGGCGGGACCGGCAAGACGCCCCTCACCATCTGGCTGGCGCAGCGGCTGAAGGAGCGCGGCTACCGCGTAGGTCTCGTGTCGCGCGGCTACCGGCGCCGCGGCAACGGTGCCGCGCGCCTCGTCGGCGCGCACTCCGACTGGCGTGAGGTTGGCGACGAGCCGCTGATCCTGGCGCGCCGTAGCGGTTGCGCGACCGTCGTGGCGAGGGATCGCGCCGCCGGGGCGCGCCTGCTGGCGATGGGCGGGGCGAACCTCATCCTCAGCGACGATGGCCTGCAGCACCTGCGCCTGGCGCGCGCCTGCGAAATCCTCGTGATTGACGGCGAGCGCGGCTTTGGGAACGGCCGGGTGCTGCCCGCTGGCCCCTTGCGCGAACCGCTGACGCATCCTTTGCGCGCGGACGCGGTGGTCGTGAATGGGGAGGCCGGGCACGCCTCGCTCACTGACAGGTTCGCTCCCGGGCAGGCCCTGACCATGCACCTCGTGGCGCAGGAGGTCGTGCCCCTCGACGCGCGCCAGGAGCTGCGAACGTTAAGCGCTTTTCGCGGACTGCGCGTACATGGCGTGGCCGGCATCGGCAATCCGCAGCGCTTTTTCCGCGAGCTGCGCGCCGGCGGTATGGAGGTAATCGAGCACGTGTACCCGGACCACCATCCCTTCACCCCGCAGGATCTGGCGTTCACGGACGAGCTGCCGGTCCTCATGACGGAGAAAGATGCCGTAAAATGCACGCCGTTCGCGACCGCGCTCATGTGGTACGTTGCGGTAGCCGCGCAGTTCAGCGACAGCGACGCGCGCGAATTGCTCGCGCGGATTCTGGTGAAGTTGCCTGCCACGCCCGCGGCCAGAGGTCAGTGATGGACACCCGCCTGCTTGAGATCCTCGGCTGCCCGGTGTGCAAGGGCACGCTGCAGTTTCATGGCGCGGCGCAGGTGCTGGTGTGCCGGATGGACCGCCTTGCATACCCGATCCGGGATGGCGTGCCCGTCATGCTGGAGGAGGAAGCCCGCCAGCTCGCCGCCGACGATCCGCTCATGGATCGTTAGGGCCTAAGGATAAGGCAAGCGCGTGTTTCGCGTGATCATTCCGGCGCGCTACGCCGCGACGCGCCTTCCCGGCAAGCTGCTGTTGCCGCTCGCGGGCAAACCGATCATGCAGTGGGTGTACGAGCGCGCGAGCGCCGCCGGCGCGCTCGAGGTGCTGATCGCCACCGATGATGACCTCATCGTCAGCGCCGCGCACGCCTTCGGCGCCGAGGTCGTCATGACCGCCGCCACGCACGCCTCCGGAACCGATCGCATCGCCGAAGTCGCGCGCGCTCGCGGCTGGCCACCGGAGAGTGTCGTCGTCAACGTGCAGGGCGATGAACCCCTCATGCCCACCGCGCTCATCCGCCAGGTCGCCGCAATGCTGGCGACACACGCGGATGCCGACATTGCCACGCTGGCAAGTCCCATCACCGTGCTCGGCGAGTTCCTGGATCCCAACACCGTGAAGGTGGTCGCGGATCGCGCCGGCCGCGCGCTGTACTTCAGCCGCGCGCCCATTCCCTGGAACCGCGACGGCGCGCCCACGGGCCTCGCGAGCCAGCGCGATCTCACCGGCGCGCGCCGCCACATCGGCATCTATGCGTATCGCGTGGCGGCGCTGCTGCGACTGGCGGCGCTGCCGGTCAGTGCCCTGGAGAACAGCGAGAAGCTCGAACAGCTGCGAGCGCTCGAGGCGGGCTTCGACATCCGGGTAGGGGAGGCTGTCGAGCGTCCCGGCCCCGACGTGAACACGCTCGCAGATCTGGCGCGGGTGAGGGCGCAAATCGCCCCCAAGCAAGGCTGAGTGGCTGCACCTGGGCGGCCAGGGCTCAAGCGTAGGGTGGACATTAACAATTGTTCACAGTACCGGGGCGCTACGCAGTGTTCTTGAACTCGCGACCGCAACCGGCGTCAAATCAAGCGCCTGCTGATGTATCGGGCCTTGAACTGTCAACCGACGACCCGCAATCAGCGTTTCGCGAGTGCCACTCGCTTAAACCAATGGAACACCCCACGACCATGAACCGAACCCAAACGCTCCGCCGCGCTGCCGTGACCGCCGCAGCCATCGCTTCGCTGGCTATCCTGTCTGGCTGCGTGGTGTCCGCGCCCAGGCCGGCTCCGGCGCCGCCGCCACCGCCGCCCTCAGCGCCGCCACCGAATTCCGAGGTGTACGCATATCCCCTGCACGGTCAGACGCCGGAACAGCAGGATCGCGATCACTACGAGTGCAGCGTGTGGGCCACGCAGCAGACGGGGTTTGACCCCAGCGCGCCAGGGGTGCCGCCACATGAGCGCGTGCAGGTTGTGTCGGCTGGTCCGCCGTCGGGCGCCGGCACCGCTATTGGTGCGATCGCCGGAGCCGTGATCGGCGCCGCGATCTCCCCGCGCTGGCAGGCGGCGCCGGGCGCGCTCGCTGGCGCGGTCGTTGGCGGTGCGATCGGCAACGCCACCGATGTGGCTAACGCGCAGCAGACCCGTACCGTGATGGTGAGCGACCGGCGCGCGGTGGCCGCGCAGGAACAGCAGGCGGGGCGCTTCCGTCGCGCCCTCGGCGCATGCCTCGATGCGCGCGGCTACAGCGTAAGATGAAGGGGAGGCAGGTGAGCACCATGAACAAGCGTATGTGGCTGAAGGGTTGCGTAGCGCTGCTGCTCGCGATGACGCTGGCGGGCACAGCCGCGCAGGCGGACGACCACCACGACCGCGGCGGTCCGGCGGTTGAACGCGGCGATCGCGGCGGGCGCGCCGAGCACGCCGAGCGCGCGCAGCATATGGATGCGCGCTACAACCACAACCAGTTCTACCCGGACCACGGCCGGATGCTGCGGGCGCTTCCCGGCTTGCCGCTGTCATTCAATCGGCCCAACGGGCGATTCTTCTATTCAGGAGGAGTCTGGTACGCCCCGCGCGGGCCTGGCTTCGTGGTGGTTGCCGCGCCCATTGGTTGTTTTGTACCGATACTGCCGCCGTTCTACACCACGCTGTGGATAGGCGGGTTCCCGTACTACTACGCGAACGAGACCTATTACACCTGGGACTCATCCCAGAACGGCTACGAGGTCGTGGCTCCTCCGAATGACCAGGGCGCGAGCACCGAGGCGCCGCAACCGCCGCCGCCGCAGGGCGACCAGTTATACATCTATCCGCAGAACGGCCAGTCGGCCGAACAGCAGGCCACGGACAAGTACGAGTGCCACAAGTGGGCCTCGAGCCAGACCGGGTTCGATCCCACGCAACCCACGGGCGGCGCGCCGCCGGAGCAGCTCGGTTCGCAGCGTGCCGATTACCGGCGCGCGATGAGCGCGTGTCTGCAGGGACGCGGCTACAGCGCAAGATAGGGATCCTATTTTTCGTCGAGATCGGCTGTGAAGCCGATGCCACGGCGCCTGGGCGGCGTCGGCCTCATCAGCTCGCGGATCGCAGAGAGAATTGCGGCAATCGCCGCATCGTGGGTGGTGAGCTTCCTCTCGAGACGCGCCTCGAGCTGATCCAGCTTGTCAGCGAGCGCTCGATTGGAGATCAGGAGCTCGCGCATACGGACGAAGGCCCGCATGATCTGGATGTTGACAGCGATCGCGCGATCGCTACCGAGGACCGAGGCGAGCATCGCGACGCCCTGCTCGGTGAAGGCGTGGGGCGCGTAGCGGCGACCGCCACGCTTTGAGGTCACAACCTGGACCTCAAACCGGCCCACTCGGAAGCGGTGAGCTGGAACATGAAATCTGGCGGAAACCGGGCCCGGTTGCGCCTAACCGACTGGATAAGGACCTTGGTCTCGACGCCGTAGAGCTCTGCCAGCGCCTCATCGAGCAGTACGCGATGACCGCGCAGGACGAGGATCGCGCGGGAGATGTCCGCGACGCCCACCACAGCAGTGCGTACGGTGTTTGGCACGCTCAACGGGATAGTGGACAGCTCCGGAGGCGTCTAGACACAATAAGACACGTAGTCATGAAGTTATATTCGTAAGTGGTGTAGTGAGAATCCTGTTCGTCTGCCTCGGAAACATCTGCCGCTCGCCCACCGCGGAAGCAGTGCTGCGCACGCTCGCGGCCCGCGAAGCGCCCGAGTTGCCGCTCGAGGTGGACTCGGCCGGAACGGCGGGCTATCACGTGGGTGAGCCGCCCGATCCGCGTACCCAGGCAGCCGCCGCGCGCCGCGGCTACGACCTCAAGGCACTGCGGGCGCGGGTTATCGAGCCCGATGACTTCGAGCGTTTCGACCTGGTGCTCGGTATGGACGAGGAGAACCTGCGCGTGCTGCGACGTCGGGCGCCCGCGCATGCGCACGAGCGGCTGCGACTGCTGCTCGAGTTCGCCCCCGAGTCAGGTTCTCGCGATGTCCCGGATCCTTACTACGGCGGCCCGAACGGCTTCGAGGAAGTGCTCGACCTGGTTGAAGCCGCCACGCGCGGACTGCTGGCGCATCTGCGCGAGCGCGTGCGTGCCGCCTGAAAGGCACTGGCGCGCCTGAAGCGCGCCAGAGCACCGGCCCTAATCCTCAGTCCCGCGGCCACCATCCTTCTCGGGCGCGGACGACCACACGACGTGCGGCCTGCCCGGTTGCGACGCCGCCGGCGGCTCGAAATGCGCCAGAGGAACCGGTTCCGTTCGCACCACCGGCTCGCGGGGTTCCGCAGCGGGCTCGCGTTCCACCGGCGCCTCAGTCACGGGCCGCTCGCGCTCGGCGGGCGGCGCGTCGTGGAAACCATGGCCGTTGTTGACGGGCGCTGTGCTCGCCGAATCCGACCCCGCTGCCGGGGCAGCTTCGCCGCCCGTGCGTCCCGGCTCGAACGCCGCGCCACCTGAGGCGCCTGGCGCGCTCGTCTCACGTGCACCCCCGCCGCCGCGCCGACCGCCGCGCCGGCCACGACGCCGGCCACGACGCTCGCCGCGCTCCGGGCGCTCGCCATGCATCTCCCCGGCGACTCCCGGCTGGCTCTGGCCGGGCGCGCCTGCTGGAGCTTCCGCGCGCTGTACCGCCTCATTTCCCGGCGGGACGTCACCGCGGCTGGCAACAGCGCGCTCGGGACCACGCTCGGGACCGCGCTCGGCACTGCGTTCCGCACCGCGATCGCGATTACCGCGGCCCTGGTCACGGCCGCTGTCCCGACCACCGTCCCGACCGCGATCGCGGTTGTCGCGATTGCGATCCCGGCCGTCGCTGCGACGACCGTCGCCGCGATCGCGGCGGGCGCCGTCTGCATAACGTGGATTGCGCGAGGGCTCGCGACGGCCGTCGCGGTAGCGACCGCCGTCACGGCTGTGCTCGGAGCGCGCGGGCGCCGCGGCCGCGGCGGGCTGGGTGAGCGGGGTTGCGGCCGCCGCCGGCTCCCCGGCCAGCAGCCGCTTGAAGCGACCCCAGAAGCCGCTCGGCTGCGCGGCCGGCGCGTGCGCGGCAGCGAGCGGCGCAGGTACCGGGGCGGGGGCGCGGCTCGCCGGTGCGACGGTCGCCGGCAGGAGTGTCGCCACCGCGGCGGGTTCCACCTGCGGTCGTTTGTCCTGGGCGGAGCCCGGTTCGATCAGCTCGGGCGCGGTGGGCATCAGGTAGGTGGCCTGCTTGTGCTCGGGCAGATCCATCTCGTCATCGCGCACGCGCCTGATCGAGTATTCGGGCGTCTGGATGTTCTCGTTCGGGACAATGATGAGCTCCGCCTCACTCTTGTCCTCGAGCGTGCGCAGCCATTCGCGTTTTTCGTTGATCAGGTAGGTTGCCACGGCCACCGGCACCTGCGCGATCACCCGCGCAGTGCGATCCTTGCGCAGCTCCTCGCCGATCAGGCGCAGCACCGCGAGCGTCATGGATTCGACGCTTCTGATGCTGCCGATGCCCACGCAGCGCGGGCAGACCATGTGACTGGTTTCCCCGAGCGAGGGGCGCAGGCGCTGCCGCGACATCTCGAGGAGGCCAAAGCGCGACAGGCGCCCGATCTGGATACGGGCGCGATCCATTTTCATGGCATCGCGCAGCCGGTCCTCGACCTCGCGCTGATTCTTCGGCGACTCCATGTCGATGAAGTCAATGACAATGAGGCCACCAATGTCACGGATGCGCAGCTGCCGGGCGATCTCGTCCGCGGCCTCGAGGTTGGTGTTGGTCGCGGTGGTTTCGATATCGCTGCCGCGCGTGGCGCGCGCGGAGTTGATGTCGATCGACACCAGCGCCTCGGTGTAGTCGATGACGATGCTGCCGCCCGAGGGCAGCGACACCTTGTGGGCGTAGGCCGACTCGATCTGGCTCTCGATCTGGAAGCGCGTGAACAGCGCGATGTCGTCGGTGTAGAGCTTCAGGCGCCGCTGGGCGTCCGCCGGCATGAAGCGCTGCATGTACTCCTGGGCCTTCTGGAAGGCGGCCGGACTGTCGACCAGCACTTCCCCGACATCGTCGGAGAGGTAATCGCGCATGGAGCGCGTCACGGCGTCGCTCTCGCGAAACACCAGGAACGGCGCCGGGCGGTCCTTGGAGGCCGCGTCGATCTGGTCCCATTGAACCTTGAGGTTATCCAGGTCCCACTGCAGCTCCTCGACCGAGCGCCCGACGCCGGCGGTGCGCACGATGGCGCCCATGCCGTCCGGGATCTTCAGCTGGTTCATCACTTCGCGCATCTGGTCGCGCTCTTCGCCCTCGATGCGGCGCGACACGCCGCCGGCGCGCGGATTGTTCGGCATCAGCACCAGGAAGCGCCCCGCGAGGCTGATGAAGGTGGTGAGCGCCGCGCCCTTGGTGCCGCGCTCCTCCTTCTCGACCTGGACGATGATTTCCTGGCCTTCGGCGAGCAGCTCGCGGATGTTCATGCGCCCGCCCTGCGGCTGCTGGCGGAAGAACTCCTTGGAAACTTCCTTCAGCGGCAGGAAACCGTGGCGCTGGGCGCCGTAGTCGACGAAGCAGGCTTCGAGCGAGGGCTCGACGCGGGAGATACGAGCCTTATAGACGTTGGCTTTTTTCTGTTCGCGGGAAGGTAAATCGATGCTCAGGTCAAAAAGTTTTTGTCCATCAACCAGAGCGACGCGCAACTCTTCTTCCTGAGTTGCATTCACTAGCATTCTCTTCATGTGCCCCTACCGTGCGGTGAGGGGCCGGCAAGCATGCGGCGGGAGACCGCAGGACCGTACGTCCGCGGCAGCGAAGATTCCTGGAACCTGACGAAGGAGAGCGAGTCTCGATATTCACGTTGCTGACCGCCACGAGTGGCGGTGAGGATAGGAAACCTTCGGTGAACTCAACCGACGGCACCGACTGCGGAAGTCTCGCTGTGCGAACTCTCGACGCAGGTGGCGCGATCTTGTCGGCCCAATGCGATGGCCTCTTTTCAGGAGGTCCAACTAAGCAGGCGGCGGCTCAAGGCCGCCGACCAGTGGCGCGTCCGATTCACGGACGACCGTCGGAGTATACTCGACAGACCATTGTAGAAACAATGCCTTACGTGAAAATCGATCTTTCGACCCCGTTGCACCCGGCGGAAAACCCGCTTATCCGCACCGAAGTGCAGCACTTCGAGGTGAGCGAAGACGAGGCCGGGCAGCGCCTGGACAACTACGTGCAGAAGCGCCTGGGCAGCGTGCCGCGCAGCCGCGTCTACCGCGTGATCCGCAAGGGCGAGGTGCGCGTGAATGGCAAGCGCGCGGGCCCCGAAACGCGCCTCGCCCTGAAGGACCGGATTCGCATTCCGCCGGTGCGGATCGCCCCGCCCGCCGCGGCCGGCCGGCCGGCCGCCGGCCTCGCGGCCCAGATCGCCAAGGCCATCATCTACGAGGATGAGAAGCTCCTGGTCCTCGACAAGCCCGCCGGCATTGCCGTGCATGGCGGCAGCGGGGTGAGTTTCGGCGTGATCGAGGCGCTGCGCGCACTGCGGCCGGATGAGTCCCTGGAGCTTGTGCATCGGCTCGACCGGGATACGAGTGGCTGTCTTCTGATCGCACGCCGCGGCAGCGCATTGCGCAGCCTGCACGCGCTGCTGCGCGAGGATGGTTTCGAGAAACGCTACCTCGCACTGCTCAAAGGGCCGTGGGATCTGGGCGCCAAGCGCATCGATGCGCCGCTGCGCACCGACACGCGCGTGGGCGGCGAGCGCACCGTGCGCGTCGCGGCAGGGGGCAAGGCCTCGGTGAGCGCGTTCCGTCCGGTGCAGTTCTTCGGCAACACGGCAACGCTGGTCGAGGTGCTGCTCGAAACCGGCCGCACGCACCAGATCCGCGTGCACGCGCAGCATGCGGGCCACCCGGTGGCGGGCGATGAGAAGTATGGCGATGCGGCTTTCAACGAGGCGCTGCGCGCGCTCGGGCTGAAGCGCATGTTCCTGCACGCCCACAGTGTCAGCTTCAACTGGCCGCAGGGCGGGGAGTTCAGCGTCAACACCCCCTTGCCGCCGGAGCTCGCCGCCGTGCTCGATGCGCTGAGCGCCAGCAAGCGCCGTGCGCGCGCCGCGCCGCGCGCCGCTAAGGCACGGGGAAGCCCGCGGAGCGCAGCGCCTCCGCGAGCCAGATGAGCGGCAAGCCGATGAGTGCCGTTGGGTCCTGACTTTCGATGCGCTCGAAGAGCGCTACCCCTAAGCCTTCCGCCTTGAAGCCCCCGGCGCAGTCGAACGGGCGCTCACTGCTGACGTAGCGCTCGATCTCTCCTGCCGTGAGCGTGCGCATGAATACCGTGGTCGTGTCCACATGCGCGAGGCGCACCCCGGCGCGCACGCCCAGCACGACGCAGGCGGTGCAGAAGCGCGCCGTGCCGCCGCTTAAGCGCTCGAGCTGCGCGCGGCAGCGCGCCGCATCGCGCGGCTTGTCCAGCGCGTGTTCCCCGCTGGCTGCAACCTGATCGGCGCCGATGACCATGGCATCGGGGTGCTGGTGCGCAATCGCCTGTGCTTTTTCATGTGCGAGCCGCAGCGCCCGGTCCACGTGGGACTCCCCGTGCAGGTGAACCTCCGCCACCCCCGGTGCCAGCGCTTCAAACGGCAACCGCAGCCGCGCGAGAAGCTCACGGCGGTAGGGGGAGGTGGAGGCGAGGATGAGGGGCGGTTGCACGCGAGAAAACAATGGCTTAGCCCCAAAACCGACTTTGACTTGGACCGGGTCGCTACCTATTATACGCGCCCCATGTCGTCGCCCTGGTCGAGGCCGCTCGAAGTTGACCGGCTGGCCGAGGCCCACGCCGACGTCGACTTTGCTGTCCAGCTCGCCAAGCTGACCAGCCTGTGCTCGGTGCGTCCGGGTCTGGGTGGCCAGGTGAGCGGGCGCGTGCATTTCGCCCGCGAGCGCGGCGTCGCCGTGGCGCAGCTCACGATGAAGGGCACGGCGATACTGGAATGCCAGCGGTGCATGCAGCCGCTGCAGCTTAGCGTCGACACGCACGTGCGGGTCGGGCTCGTGGAGTCGGAAATGCAAGCCGCCCGGGTGCCGGCGGACCTGGAGACGATGCTCGCCCCGGGCGGCCGGATCGGGATCGACGAACTCGTCACGGAGGAACTGTTGCTGTCGCTGCCCAGCGTGCCGCTGCACGGGGAGGGCGGTGTGTGCCGAGCGCCGCCGGCGCCGCCGGCCGCGCGGCGCCAGCCTGAAGCTGAGACGCACAAGCCGTTCGCGCGCCTTGGCGAGCTGTTGAAACGTTAGAGTGATTTCATTTTGCTTTGAGGAGCCGACAATGCCCGTTCAGAAAAGCCGCAAGACGCCCTCGACACGCGGCATGCGCCGTTCGCATGACGCGCTGACCAAGCCGGCGCTGTCCACCGACCCGCAGTCGGGCGAGACGCACCTGCGCCACCGCATCACGCCGGACGGTTTCTACCGCGGCAAGCGCGCGATCGAGAAACCCGCCGGCAGCGAGGACAAGGAATAAGCTTCGCAAGTCCTGGCGGACCCAAGGGCCTGCGTGCTGCCGATCGCGATTGATGTGATGAGCGGCGACCACGAGCCGCGTGAGTACGTTGCCGGTGCGCTGCGGGCGCTGGCGGACGACCCCAAGCTGCGCGTCCTGCTCGTGGGGGAGGCGCAGCTGCTCGACGCGGCGCTCGCGTCGCTCCCGGCTGCGACGCGTGAGCGTGCCGCAGTCGTCGCCACCTCGCAGGTGGTGTCCATGGACGACAAGCCGCGCGAGGCCATACGGCGCAAGAAGGATTCCTCGATGCGGGTCGCGATCGACCTGGTGCACGAGGGGCGCGCCTGCGCAGCCGTGAGTGCCGGCAACACCGGCGCGCTTACCGCCATCGCGCATTTCGTGCTGAAGACCCTGCCGGGCGTGGAACGTGCCGCGATCATCTCCGCGATCCCCGCGGCGCACGGCCATACCCACATGCTGGATCTGGGCGCCAACACCAAGGCGACGCCGGAGCAGCTGCGGCAGTTCGCCGCCATGGGCGCCATCATTGCGCGGGATGTCTACGGACTCACCGCGCCGCGCATTGGCCTGCTCAACATCGGCGAAGAGGACATGAAGGGCCACGAGGTCGTGCAGGCCGCGCATGCGCTGCTGCTGCAGGCGGGTCTGAACTACGTGGGCTTCGTGGAAGGCGACGACATTTTTTCCGGCGATGTCGATGTGGTCGTGACCGACGGCTTTACCGGCAATGTCGCGCTCAAGACCATGGAAGGCGTCGCCGGACTGATCGCCGACCGCCTGCGGCAGGAATTTCAGGCCTCCTGGGCTGACCGCCTCGCCGGTTTCATCGCGCGCCCGGTGCTGCGGCGGGCCGCCGCCGGCCTTGATCCGCGCCGCTACAACGGCGCCTGCATGGTGGGTCTGGCCGGGATCGTGGTAAAAAGCCACGGTCGCGCCGATGGTGTCGCTTTCGCGCGCGCCATCGGCACCGCCGCCCTGGCGGCACGCCGCGGACTCACCGCGCAGATTGCGCAGGCGCTGCAGGCGCAAGGAGCGGCCAGTTGATCTATTCGCGTATTACCGGCACGGGCTCCTACCTGCCCGAGAAGGTCGTCAGCAACTTTGACCTGGAAAAGATGGTCGACACCACCGACGAGTGGATCCGCACTCGCACCGGAATCGAACGCCGGCACATTGCCGCTGAGGGGCAGACCACGGTGGACCTCGCCGAGCAGGCGGCGCGGCGCGCGCTGGACGCCGCCGGGCTCGCGCCCACCGCGGTGGATTTCATCGCCTTCGGCACCACCACTCCGGACCTGGTGTTTCCCAACTGCGGCGTGCTGCTGCAGCAGCGCCTGGGTTGCCGCGGTGGGCCGGCGTTCAGCGTGGAGACCGCCTGCGCCGGATTCATGTACGCGTTGTCGATCGCGGACAAGTACGTGCGCTGCGGGGAAGCCAGGCGCGCGCTGGTCATCGGTTCGGAGACGCTCTCGCGCATCACCGACTGGAAAGATCGCGGCACTGCGGTGCTGTTCGCCGATGGTGCGGGCGCGGTGGTACTCGAGCCGGGCGAGACCCCGGGAGTGCTGTCGACCCACCTGCACGCCGACGGTCACTACAAGGATCTCTTGTACTGCGGCAGCGGAGTGTCCAAGGGCTTTGCGCCGCAGCTCACCATCACCATGGCGGGGAACGAGGTGTTCAAGGTCGCCGTCACCAAGCTCGGCCAGGCGGTCGATGAAACCCTCGCCGCCAACGGACTCAGTAAAGAGGCACTCGACTGGCTGGTCCCGCACCAGGCCAACATCCGCATCATCCAGGCGATGGCGCGCCGGCTCGAGATGCCGATGGAGAAGGTGATTCTGACCGTGCAGGATCACGGCAACACTTCCGCGGCCTCGGTGCCGCTTGCGCTGGATGTTGCCGTGCGCGACGGGCGTATCAAGCGCGGCGAGCTGCTGCTGCTGGAAGCCTTCGGTGGCGGCTTTACCTGGGGCTCGGCGCTGGTGCGCTACTGAGGCAAAAAAAAACGCCGCGCAGATGCGCGGCGTTTTACTTCAAGTAATAGAGTCTTACTTGGAGACCGACCGCTTGAACATCCGGTCGATCTTCTCGTTGGTCGCGTCACAGCACGACTGGCTGGCATGCGATGCAGCCAACGCCTGGTTGGCGGTGCTCTGCGCGCCGCTGGCCGACTGGCTGGCAGACGAAGCCGCAGCGTTCGCCTGATCGGCCGAGGTCTTGGCAGCCGACGCGTCGCCCTGGGTCTTAGCCAGCTGAGCCTTCAAATCAGCCACTTCCGCCTGGAGGGGCTTCAGATCCGTACAACCAGCAAGTCCAATCACCGCTGCCGCTGCAGCAATCTTCACAACGCTCGCGAACTTCATACACGTCCCCTTCTGGGTTGTTGATTCGGGATAGTCCTGGTAACCGATGCGACTCCGGCGTGCAAGCTGCGACCCGCCGATTCGCCGCAGGCAACTGCATCAAATTTACCACGGGAATGCAACTGGCAAACACCTGACCTGTCTTCTGATCGCGACAGTGCGTTGGCGCACATACGCATCGTGTGGCGCGTGTTTGGATACAGCGCGTTGTGTTGCGAGGGAATTTTCACAGAGGCGCATCGCGCTAAGCGATTTGCGAGCGCGGGGTGCGCGTGTGATTTCCGCAAGGTGCATCGGTCTCGGTCCTGATGCCATGTCGCGTGCCGGTTACGCCCGGAAGCGGTGTTGTGCGTGGCCTGAAGTCCATCACCTGCGGCAGTGGTGTGGCTCAAGGTCCAGATGTGGTTCGAGGTTCCGGCGGGTAACGGGGGGCCTCTTGCCGGGGGCCGTAAACTGGATATAATCACAGTAACTGTATATATAAACAGTAAGGTGATGACATGTCCGACCTCACCCCCCGCCAGACACAGATCCTGCGCCTCATACAGCGATTCATTTCCGATACCGGCATGCCGCCGACGCGCGCCGAAATCGCCCACGAACTGGGCTTTCGCTCGGCCAATGCGTCCGAGGAGCATTTACGCGCCCTGGCCCGTAAGGGCGTGATCGCACTCGTGCCGGGCACTTCGCGGGGGATCCAGCTGAAGGACACCATCCGCGAGCAGATAGGCCTGCCGCTTATCGGTCGGGTAGCCGCCGGCAAGCCCATTTTCGCCGAAGAGAACTTCGAGGCGCGCCTCGCGATCGACCCGGGGGTGTTTCAGCCACGGCCGCACTACCTGCTGAAGGTCACCGGCATGAGCATGAAAGATGCCGGCATCCTCGACGGGGACCTGGTCGCGGTGCACCGCACTTCCGAGGTGCGCAGCCGCCAGATCGTGGTGGCGCGCCTGGAGAACGAGGTCACCGTAAAACGCTACCGCCAGGAAGGCTCCGTCGTGTGGCTGCTGCCCGAGAACTCCGCGTTCGAGCCGATCAAGGTGGATCTGAAAGAGCAGCCACTGCTCATCGAGGGCGTCGTGGTGGGCGTCGTGCGCCGGGGCCGCGCGAGCGGCTTGATGTGAATCCTCATGAACTGTCATGGGCGTCGATCCGAAACTGGCGCGCCTGCTCGCGCACCCGGGCGTCTGGCGCGGCCGCAGCGCCGCCTTGCTACAAGTGCTGCCGACCGGCTTTGCAGCCCTGGATGGGCAGCTGCCCGGCAGAGGCTGGCCACGCACCGGCCTGATCGAGATTCTCATCGCCCGCTTCGGTAGCGGCGAGCTCGACCTGCTGTTGCCAACACTCGCCGCGCTGACGCGCGCCGCGGCGGCACGCTGGTGCGTGTGGGTCGCGCCGCCCTTCATGCCCTTTGCGCCGGCGCTCGCGTCCCGGGGCATCGCGCTCGATCGCGTGGCCGTGGTGAATGGCGCGCGTCCGCTGTGGGCACTCGAGCAGGCGCTCGGCTCGGGCGCCTGTGACGTAGCCCTTGGCTGGGCGCGCCGCCCGCAAGCGCGTGAGATCCGTCGTCTGCAGCTGGCCGCCGAGCGGGGCCGCACCCTGGGGGTGTTGTTCCGTCCACGGCACGCGGCGCGGGAGCCTTCCGCTGCGGTTTTGCGCCTGACTCTTGCGCCGTGCGCGGCGGGTGTGCGTATTACGCTGCTGAAGGGCCGGGGTGCTCACGGCAGCGTCGAGCTGAACCCGCTGGCGTAAGTGCGCATGCTGCCCGCGCCACACCAGCAACGCATCGAAGTCACACGCGCGCCGCTGCGCGGGGTAAGCCGCGCACCTGCGGCTCACGCGCAAGCGAACGAGCTGTGGGCGGGCGTGCATCTTCCCGGGATTGATGAGGAGAAGCTCGCAGGTCTCGCCGAACGCGCCCAGCGCTTCACCCCGCGCGTGAGTCTCGCGCCGCCGGATGGGCTGCTGCTCGAAGTGCGGGGGAGCCTGCACCTGTTCGCGGGCGTGGCGGGCCTGCGCGCGGCGCTCACGGACGAGTGCCGGCACCTGCAGGTGCAGCCGGTGCTCGCGTTCGCGCCCACGCCGCTCGCGGCGCTCACCGCGGCCCGCGCGCAGCGGGCGCTGGAGGTCCTGCAAGCTGCGCAACTCATCGGGGCGCTCGCGCCTTTACCCCTGAGCGCGCTGCGCTGGCCGCCGGACACGCTCGAGCGCCTGCAGCGTATGGGCGTGCGCACCATCGGCGCCGTGTTGCGCCTGCCGCGCGCCGGTTTCGCGCGCCGCTTCGGCGCGGCGCAACTCGCCATGCTCGATGCGCTTACCGGACGCACCCCGGATGTGCGCGCCGCGCATCAGGCGCGGGCGCGGTTTCGCCGCCGCCTGGAACTGGACTACGAGCTGCAAAGCCATGCGCTGCTGCTGGCCGCGCTCACCCCGCTGTTCACGCAGCTGGGCGCGTTCCTCGAGGCGCGCCAATGCGGGGTGGTGGAACTTGAGTGCCGGCTGACACACCGGCAGGCACCAGTGAGCCGTTGCGTGTTGCGGCTCGCCTCACCGTTCAGCGATGCGCAGCGCCTGAGTGAACTCTTCGGCGGGCAGCTGCAGGCGCTGCACCTGCCGGAACCAGTGCGCGCCTGTGAGCTGCGTGCCGCTGCCCTGGTGCCGTACGCGCCGGAGTGCGCCGCGCTGTGGCAGCCCGGCGAGCACGGCGGCGGGGCGGGCCGCGAAACCTACGGATTCATCGAGCGCCTGCGCACCCAGTTAGGCCCGGCAGCCGTGCATGGACTCACGCTGCTTCCGGGGCATCGGCCGGAGAGCGCCTGGGCGGTCACCGGGCCGCCGCCAGTGGCGCCCGCGCGGCGCGCAGCGCCCGAGCCCGGCCCGGAATTTCCCGCTCCGCAGCGCCGCCCCCTGTGGCTGCTCACGACGCCGCGGCCCCTGGGCGTGCGCGATGGGTTGCCGCGGCGGCGCGGGCCGCTGCGCCTGGTGAGTGAGCCGGAACGCATCGAGACCGGCTGGTGGGACGGCGGTGAAATCGCGCGCGACTACTACACCGCGCTCGACATCCATGGCGTACGGCTGTGGGTGTTTCGTGAGCGCGCGGCGCCGCACGGCTGGTACTTGCACGGCGTATTCGGATGACCGGTCGAATCGCAGACGTGAGCGCAGAAAAGGCTTTTCGGGGGCGTGCGCGCCAGGGACGGCGCGCCCGCAGCCTCCATGGATGGATTCACGGCGTCCCCGAAAAGCCTTTTCTGCGATCGCGGATGCGCTCGTAACGGTGCTCCGTGTACGCAGAACTGCATTGCCTCTCCAACTTCACTTTCCTGCGTGGCGCCTCGCATCCGCATGAGCTGGTGGAGCGGGCGGAGGCACTCGGCTACAGCGCGCTCGCCATCACCGATGAATGCTCGGTGGCCGGCACCGTGCGCGCGCACATGGCGGCCAAACACCTGCGCATCAAGCTCATCGTCGGCGCGGAGTTCCGGCTTGCCTGCGGACTGAAATTCGTCGCGCTCGCCAGCGACCGGCACGGCTATGGCCGGCTGTGCCGCCTCATCACCCGCGGCCGGCGCGCCGCGCCCAAGGGGCGGTACGCGCTCGCGCGCGCCGACCTCGAGGCGGCAGACCTGGAAGGGTGCTTCATCCTGTGGCTGCCGGCGGCGGCGCCGCGGCCCGAGGAGCTGGCCTGGCTCGCGCAGCGTTTCTCCAGGCTGCGGGTGGCGGTGGAGCTGTTGCGTGACGGGCGCGATCGCGAACGGCTCGCGGCGCTGACAGGAATCGGCGCGCAGTGCGGCGTGCCGCTCATCGCCAGCGGCGATGTGCACATGCACGTGCGCGCGCGGGCGCGGCTGCAGGACGCGCTCACCGCGATCCGTCTCAACGTGCCGATCACGCAGGTGGGTTCGCGGCTGTACGCCAACGGCGAGCGCTACCTGCGCGAGCCGGCGCGCCTCGAGCGGCTCTATCCGCGGCAACTCATCGCGGCGACGCTGGAGCTCGCCGCCGCGTGCCATTTTTCGCTCGACGAGTTGCGCTATGAATATCCCCGCGAGCTCGTGCCGGCCGGTGCAACCGCGGCCAGCCACCTGCGCCGGCTTACGCAGCAAGGCGCGCGCTAGCGCTGGCCTGACGGGGTGCCGCAGGCTGAGCAGACCGCCATCGAGCATGAGCTCGCGCTCATTTCCGAGCTCGGCTACGAATCTTATTTTCTTACCGTGCACGACATCGTCGCCTGGGCGCGGGGCCGGGGGATCTTGTGCCAGGGCCGGGGCTCCGCGGCCAACTCGCGCGTGTGCTACTGCCTGGGGGTCACCTCGGTCGATCCGCAGCGCGGGGCGGCGATGCTCTTCGAGCGCTTCATCTCGCGTGAGCGCAATGAGCCGCCCGACATCGACATCGACTTCGAGCACGAGCGCCGCGAGGAGGTGCTGCAGTACGTCTACGGGAAGTATGGACGTGAGCGCGCCGCGCTCGCCGCGACGGTCATCATGTACCGGCCGCGCAGCGCGCTGCGCGACCTGGGCAAGGTGTTCGGCCTGACGCCGCAGGAGTGCGCACGCCTGGCGAAGGTCATGCAGTGGTGGGATGGCAGCACTCAGATCGCGGCACGCGTGCGCGAAGCAGGGTTCGATCCTACGAGTCCGTGGTTGTCACGATTGCTGCCGCTGGCGAACGAGCTCATCGCCATGCCGGGCTTTCCGCGGCACCTGTCGCAGCATGTCGGGGGCTTCGTGTTCGCGGCGGGACTCCTCGAGGAACTGGTGCCCATCGAGAACGCCGCCATGCCCGAGCGCACCGTGGTGCAGTGGGACAAGGACGATCTCAATGACTTAGGACTCCTGAAAGTGGATCTGCTGGCGCTCGGCATGCTGACGGCGCTGCAGCGTGCCTTCACGCTGGTGAATGACTTCCGCGGCACGCACCACGCGCTCGGTGAGCTGCCGGCGGAAGATCCGCAGGTTTACGACATGATCTGCCGTGCCGACACCATCGGCGTGTTCCAGATCGAATCGCGCGCGCAGATGGCGATGCTGCCGCGGCTGAAGCCGCGCTGCTACTACGATCTGGTGATCGAGGTCGCGATCGTGCGCCCGGGGCCGATCCAGGGCGACATGGTGCATCCGTACCTGCGGCGCCGCAGCGGCGCCGAAGCGGTGGAGTATCCGGGCGCGGAGGTGCGTGAAGTCCTGCACCGCACGCTCGGCGTGCCGATCTTCCAGGAACAGGTGATGCAGATTGCGATAGTGGCCGCGGGCTTTACTGCCGGCGAGGCGGACGCGCTGCGCCGGGCGATGGGTGCCTGGAAGCGCACCGGGGGACTGGATCCGTTTCGCGACCGGCTGCTTCAGGGCATGCGCGCCAAGGGCTACCCGCAGGAGTTTGCGCAGCGCATCTATCAGCAGATGCTCGGTTTCGGTGGTTACGGTTTTCCCCAGAGTCATGCGATGAGCTTTGCGCTGCTGGTGTATGACTCCGCCTGGCTGAAATGCTATGAGCCGGCGGCTTTCGCCTGCGCGCTTCTCAACAGTCAGCCCATGGGCTTCTACGCGCCGGCGCAGCTGGTGCGGGATGCGCGTGCCCATGGTGTCGAGGTGCGCGCGGTGGATGCGTGCGTAAGCTCCTGGGATTCGACGCTCGAGCGACGCGCGGACGGCGCGCCGGCGTTGCGGCTGGGCCTGCGCCTGGTGAAATCCCTGTCGCAGGCCGGCGGCGCGCGTCTTATCGCGGCGCGCGCGGCGCGCGCCTTTGCGAGCGTGCAGGATATCGCGGCGCGCGCGGCGCTCGAGCGCACTGACCTCGAAGCCCTCGCCGCGGCCGGGGCGTTTGCTTCCCTGAGCGGCAACCGGCATTTAGCATTCTGGGAAGTCGCCGGTGCCGAGCGCGCGCTGCCGCTCGTGCCGGCCGCCGCGCGCGGCGCTTGCCTTGACGAGGGCCGGCCGCTGCTCGCCGCGCCGACCGAGGGGCAGGGGATCGCGGCGGACTACGCCGCCCTGGGGCTGACCTTAGGGCGCCATCCGCTGGCGCTGCTGCGGGCACGGTTGCGCGCAGCGTCGGTCCTGTCCGCGGGCGAGCTGTTGCGGGCGGGGAATGGCGCCCGGGTACGTGCCGCCGGCATCGTGCTCATGCGGCAACGTCCGGCAACCGCCAGCGGCGTCACCTTCCTTACCCTCGAGGACGAGAGCGGCCAGGTGAATGTCATCGTGTGGGAGCGGGTCGGTGTGCGGCAGCGTCGCGCCCTCATCGAGTCGCGCCTCCTCGAAGTGCACGGCGAGCTGCAGCAGCAGGACGGCGTCACGCATCTCATCGCGCACCGGCTCCTCGATCGCTCGCAGCTGCTCGGGGAACTGCTTACGCGCTCACGCGATTTTCACTGACGGGGTGTCCGGTGCTGGCGGATCGGGCCGGTGCGCGGCGGGCTTAGGACTGGCGCCGTGCAGCAACGCCGTCAGCGTTTCGGTCAGCGGCTGCGGGTGGCCGTACAGGTAACCCTGCCCATAGCGGACGCCGATGCTGCGCAGGTGTTCGGCTACCGCTTCGGTCTCGACGTGCTCGGCGACCGTATGCAGGCCGAGTCGCTCGGCGATCAGAACCAGGGCGCGTACCAGGGCGTCGGAGCGGGAATTCTGCAGGATGTCACTGACGAACCGGCCGTCGATCTTGATCTGCTGGACCGCCAGTTCCTTCAGGTGCAGCAGTGAGGAGACTCCGGTACCGAAGTCATCGAGCGCCACGCTCGCGCCGAGCTCGGTCACCCGATCGATGAAGCGCCGCGTGGCCGTGAGGTCGCGCAGCGCTGCGCCCTCGGTGACTTCGAAGACCAGCAGATCCGCCGGCACCGCCTGCTGCTTGACAGTGGTGCGGACGAAATCCGTGAAGGTTCGTTCGGCGAGCGACTGCCCCGTCAGGTTGACGGAGAAACGGATGGCTTGCGCAAGCAGCTGCTGCGCGTGCGGCCTGATGAGCTTGAGCACGCTCTCTACGACCCAGCGGTCCAGTCGCTCGAGCAACTGGTAGCGGTCGGCGGCGCCCAGGTATTCGCTGACGCTGATCAGCTGGCCGTCGTGGTCCCTGACGCGCAGCAGAATCTCGAAGCGTGTCGGGTGCGCGGGCGCTGCGAGCGCGACGATCGGCTGCGCGTGCAGCACCAGACGTCCCGTGTCGATGGCATCCATCATGAGGCGTGACTCACCCACTTCCGCGCTGCGCCGCATGATGGTGGTGTCGCCAGTGGCGTAGGTCTCGACCCGGTCGCGCCCGCGCTCCTTGGCGACGCGGCAGGCGGTCTCTGCCGCGGCGAGCGCCGAACTCAGGGAGTCGCGGTCGTTCAAGGCGGCGAGTCCCAGGCTGGCGGTGATGTGGCCCGCGGTGCCCGCGAGATTCAGGCCCGCGAGGGCCTTGCGAACGCGATCGCCCCAGGTGCGCGCCTGGTTCACCGTGTGACTGAAGAGCACGGCGGCGTAGCGATCCCCGCCCAGGTGGCTGGCGATGCAGTCCTCGGGCAGCAACCGACCCTGCCACAGGCGGGCGATTTCCCGCAGCACGCCGTCGCCGGCCGCGAGCCCCGCGACGTCGTTGACGGCGTGCATATGATCAAGATCGGCGTAGACCACGCAGGTGGGCTTGCCGTCGCAGAAGCGCTGCGTGACCTCGAGGTCCAGGGCCGACCAGCGTGCGATTCCGCCCTGGCCCTGCGCGCTTGCGCGCAGCTGCTCCTGCAGCGCGGGCACGGCGTCGCCGAGCACGCCGAGATCGGCGGTCTCGAACGGTGGCTGCTGCCGCGGCCGGAAGGCGGCCAGCAGGCCGACGGTGCTGCCTTCCTCGCGCAGCGGGCACAGCAGGGCGCGAAACGGCACGATCGGGCCGCCGGATTTCAGGCGCATGCGGTTCAGCATCTGCGCATCGCCGCGTTCACGCGCCATCCACCACAACAGCTCGCGCGTGAGGGAGCGCAGGTCCTGGGCGACATCGTGCGGCGGCGCGGGCACGATCAGTTCCGCGTTCCAGATGGGCGCGTGCACCGCCAGGTGCGCGCACTGCAGTCGCTCCGCCAGTGAGTTGAGAAGGTCGCTCATCCGTGCCTCGACGGCTGCCGCGCTACTCAACGCGCGGGCCGCAGCGCATGTTGACCCAGCCGTACGCTGTCCCGGATAGCGCTGCGTCTCAGTGCAGGCAGCTGCGTTTGTGAGATGGTTTGTAGTTATCGCGCAGTGCTTATGTCCAGCGTCACCGCCCACAGCAAAGCGCGCGCGACATAAGCGGCGGCGCGATCGAATCCTGAGACGCAGGTCGCATTTTCGAGCCCGTCTGACTCAATTCGTCACTGTCTGGCGACAGCCATTTCAGTTCAAATGTGCACGCGAGGCCCGTGCTCAAAAATACCAAGACTGGAATAGGGACATGGCGATGAAGGTACACACCAGGCGATGGTTGCTGGCGGTAAGCGTCGCAGGCGTGCTGCTGGCAATCCTGTTCTACATGGATCGCAGCGCACCCGCAGCGCAGTTCACGCGCGCGGTGCGCGCTGCACCCGGCCTGTCGCCGCGCACTGCGCCCGCGTCTGAAGTCGCGCGCGCTGCGCCAGCGCCGCGGCCGGTCGCGGATCCCGTCCGCGAGCGCTACATCGTGCAGGCGGCGAGCGCCGCTGAGGCGGCGAGCGCGGTGCTGCGCGTCGGCGGACAGGTCACGGGCGATCTGTCTGTGATCCGTGCCGTGAGTGCTGCCCTCGCTGAGAGTGAACTGGCCGCGCTGCGCAACGCGCCCGCGGCGCGCCTGCAGGTGTACGCGGATGCGGCCGTGACCGCGAGCTCGGTGAAGGGCAGCTTGCCCGAGACCTACTACCCGAGCGAGGTCGCGGCCAGGGATCTGCAGGTCGGCGGCGTGACCGGCGCCGGTGTGACCGTGGCGGTGGTGGATTCGGGCCTGTGGAGCCAGCAGGGACCCGATCAGAGCGCGCCCGGCGAGAGCCGCAGCCGCGTGCTGGCGCAGTACGACGTGATTGCGGCGAGCCAGCAACCGGCGACGACGCAACTTCTCTCGGGGCTCTCATCCACTGCCGCGGCCAATAGCACCAGCGTCAACGACACGTTCGGCCACGGCACGCACGTCACCTCGATCATCGCCAGCAGCGGCGTCGCGACGACCGGCAACTTCCAGGGCGTGGCGCCCGGTGTGAACCTGGTCGCGGTGCGAGTGCTGGACGGCAAAGGCCAGGGCAGCTACTCGAACGTGATCAGGGGCATCCAGTGGGTCATCCTGCATAAGCCGCGCTACAACATCCGCGTCCTGAATCTGTCCCTGAGCGCGCCGCCTACCTCCGCGTACTGGGAAGATCCGCTCAACCAGGCGGTGATGGCGGCGTGGAATGCCGGCATCGTGGTCGTGGTCGCCGCAGGCAACCGCGGTCCCAGCCCGATGACCATCGGCGTGCCGGGCAACGTGCCGTACGTGATCACGGTCGGCGCGGTCACCGACGCTTACCACCCGCTGCAGCCGAGCCAGTACAAGCTCGCCTCGTTCTCATCCGTGGGACCGACCTATGAAGGCTTCGTAAAGCCCGAAGTCCTGGCCATGGGCGGACACATGCTCGCCTACGCGCCCGACAACGGCACCCTGGCCCAGGAGTTTCCCCAGTGGGTCAGCCCGGCCTTCGATGACTTCACCATGTCGGGCACCTCGCAGGCCACCGCGGTGGTCAGCGGTGTCGCCGCTCTCATGCTGCAGGTGAGCCCGCAGCTCACTCCGGATGACGTGAAATGCCGGCTGATGTCCGGCGCCCACCCGGCGGTGAATGCCGACGGCACGCTCGCCTACCCGGTATTCGAGCAGGGTGCGGGACTCGTGAACGCGCACGATGCCACCTACAGCACCGCGAGGGGCTGTGCCAACCAGGGGCTGAACATCGGTGCCGACCTCTTCGGCGGGCAGCACTTTGGCGGACGCGCCAACTATGACCCCAAGACCGGCGAGTACTACATCATGGCCACGACCCAGGGCCAGGGCGGCAGCTCCTCGAGCGGGCTGCTCGGGGGTCTGGGCGGACTGATTGGCGGTCTTGCCTCGACCGTCTCGAAGGTGCCGCTGGTGGGCCCGGTGCTCGGCGGGCTCCTGTGGGGCGTCGAGGCGCTCGGCGACGGGCTGTTGTGGAACGGCAGCTATAACTCGGGAGACGTCTACAACTGGAGCGGCGGCTACCAGTGGAGCAGCGGTTACCAGTGGAGCAGTGGCTACCAGTGGAGCAGCGGTTACCAGTGGAGCAGCGGTTACCAGTGGAGCAGCAGCACCGCATCCAGCTCCAGTGATTCGGGCGTCAACAACATTCCGGCCCAGCAGTAACCGTGCGCGCGCACTCGCAGGGGGCGCCATGCGCACCCGCAATCTACTCGGCGCCCTCCTAAGCAGCGCGTGGTTGTGCGGGCCCCTGGGACCCGTACACGCGGCCGCCCCGGTGCCGGCGGTGCGACCGATGTATTTCGAGCACCTGACCATGCGCGATGGGCTGTCGCAGTCCACCGTCGAGGGCATCCTGCAGGACTCGCACGGCTACCTGTGGCTGGCAACCGAGAGCGGACTGAATCGCTACGACGGCAACTCGATCCGTGCCTACCACCGTGAGCGCGGCAATCCGCATGCGCTCGCCAGCGACTACGTCTGGACCATGGCCGAGGACGCGCACGGTGACCTGTGGCTGGCGACCATCGGCGGGGGCGTGGAGCGCTGGCAGCGCAGCAGCGATTCTTTCCAGCAATTCCGCCACGATCCGGCGCAGCCCGCATCCCTCGCCAGCGACGCCGTGCGTACCCTGCTTATCGACAGTGACGGGCGCATCTGGGCGGGCACGCTCGATCGCGGCCTTGATGTGCTCGATCCGCGCACGGGGCTGGCGCGTCACTTCCGTCACAGCGACGCCGATCCGCGCTCGCTGGCGGCTGACGCGGTGTTCGCGCTGCACATGGATCACGCCGGCGGCGTCTGGGTCGGCACCGACGCGGGCCTGAGCCGCTACCAACCGGCTTCGGGCACCTTCATCAACTATGGCAAGTCCGCGGATGGCGCGGGCCTGTCGGATCTTCAGGTGCGCGTCGTCAGCGAGGACCACACCGGGGCGCTGTGGATCGGCACGCTGCACGGCGGTCTGAACCGCCTCGAGCCCGACAGCGGGCGGGTGACCTCATTCCGCCACGAGCCGGCCAACCCACACTCCCTGAGTCACGACCGCGTGACCGCGATTCTCGAGGATGATGCGCGGCGGCTGTGGGTCGCGACGGTTGATGGCCTGAACCTCTTTGACCGCAGCACGCAGAGCTTCGTGCGTTACGGCAACGACGCCGACAATCCACAGAGCCTGCGCGACAACAATGTCATTGCGCTGTACCAGGATCAGGGCGGCGTGCTGTGGGCGGGTACGCGCAACGGCGGCGCGAGCCACTGGAACCCCAACGGCTGGCTGCTCGGGCACTACCGCAGCGCCGCGTTCCGCGACGCGCCGGTGATGAGCTTCGCCGACGACGGCGCGGCACGCGTATGGGTCGGCACGAACGGCGCGGGGCTGGTCGAGATCGACACGCGCAGCGGCCACGAGCGGCACTTCGGGCGCGACACCCCCGGGGTGCGTCTCAGCGACGATCACGTCATGGCGCTGCTCTACGATCACAAGGGCAGCCTGTGGGTCGGCACCATGGCCGGTGGCCTCGATCGCGTCGACCTCGCCACCGGCAGTGTGCGCACCTGGCGCGCCGCCGCCGCCGACCCGGCGACGCTCCCGGCCGACGGGGTCATGTGTCTGTACCAGGATCGCCAGGGCAATGTGTGGGTCGGCACCTTCGGCGGCGGGCTCGCGAGCATCGAGCCGGCGGGCGGCCGGCTGACACGCTACGCGTACGGCGGCGATGCGCCCAATGCACTGAGCGATCCGCGCGCCAGCGCCATCGCCGAGGATGCGCTGGGAAATCTGTGGATCGGCACCGCCGGCGGCGGCCTGAATCTGCTGCAGCGTTCGAGCGGGCGCTTCTATCACTACCGGCGCAACGACCAGGATCCGGCGAGCCTCGCTGACGACACCGTGTACGCGTTGCACGTCGACGGGCGTGGCGAGGTATGGGTGGGTACCGCCGGCGGCGGACTTGACCACGTCCTCGGCAGCTCAGCAGCGCCCGAGGCCGTGCATTTTCAGAACTACGCCAGCCTCTCGCCCAGCCGCGTGGTGTACGGCATCGAGTCAGACGGCGCCGGCAGCCTGTGGCTGAGCACCACCAACGGTCTGGTGAGATTCGATCCGCACACCCATGCGGTCAAGGCGTTCCACGAGTGGCACGGGCTGCAGGGCGAGGACTTCAATTTCAACGCCCACTACAAGGACCGCGATGGCACCTTGTTCTTCGGCGGCAACAATGGCTTCAACGCCTTCGCGCCCTCGGCGGTGGATTTCAGTGCGCCACCACCGCACGTGGTGCTGACCGCGGCCGCGCGGCTCAACCAGGCGCTGCCGGAGCAGGACCTGCCGGCGCGCGGCCGCCCGCTGGCGCTGGCGTACGACGACAAGCTCGTCAGCTTCGAATTCGCCGCGCTCGACTTCAGCTCCCCGGCCAACAACCGTTTCTCCTACCGCCTCGACGGCTTTGAGTCGGCATGGGTCGATGCCGGCGCACTGCATCGCGCGACCTACACCAACCTTGGTGCCGGCGACTATGTCTTCCGGGTGCGCGCCGCCAACGCGGACGGCGCCTGGAGCACGGATGAACTGAGCGTGCCGGTGCATGTCTCGCCCGCACCCTGGGACACGACCGCGGCGCGGGTGCTGTACGCGGCGGCCATGGCGCTGCTGCTCGGCTACCTGTGGCGCCGGGTAGACGCGCGTCGGGCGCGCGCCCTGCGCCACAGCCGCAAGCTCGAGCGCACGGTGCAGGAGCGCACCCAGGAGCTGCAGGAGCGCAACGCGCAGCTACAGGTGCTGGCGCGCGCCAAGAGCGACTTCGTTGCCCGCATGAGTCACGAGCTGCGCACACCCATGAACGGCGTGCTCGGCATGACGAGCCTGCTGCTGGACACGCGGCTTGACGGCGCGCAGCGGCGCTTTGCCCAGGGCATTCACCGCTCCGCGGATTCGCTGCTCGCAATCGTCAACGATGTCCTTGATCTGTCGAAGATCGAAGCCCACAAGCTCACCCTTGATCCGGTCGACACCGATGTGCTCGAGGTCGTCGAACACACGGTGGAGGTGCTGGCGGCGCGTGCCGCCGGCAAGGGCGTCGAACTGCTGTTCGATGAACCGCTGGTCGAGCTGCCGCGCGTGCGGGTCGACGCGGTGCGGCTGCGCCAGGTGCTCACCAATCTTGGCGGCAACGCCGTCAAGTTCACGGAAGCCGGCGAAGTGACGTTCCGCGTGGTGGCGGTTGGCGCCGTGGGGACCGGCGAGGTCCTGCGGGTACGCTTTGAGGTCGCGGATACCGGCATCGGCATCGCGCCGCAGAACCAGGGCAAGGTGTTCGAGCAGTTCGCCCAGGAGGACGCGTCCACGACGCGCCGCTTCGGCGGCACCGGCCTCGGACTTGCGATCTCGCGCCAGATCGTCGAGCTCATGGGTGGCCAGCTGTCGCTGGCGAGCACTCCGGGAGCCGGATCGACCTTCTCCTTTGAGGTCAGCCTGCCGCTGGCGCCGCAGCCTGCCGCCGTGGCGCCGCCCGCGGCGCGGCTCGATGGTCTGCGGGTGCTGGTTGCCGACGACAACGCCGCCGCGCGCGTGCTCATGGTCAATGCGCTGCGCGCCTGGGGCGCGCGCCCGACCCAGGTCGCATCCCTCGAGGCGGCGCGCGTCGAACTGCGCAGCGCCGCCTACGAGGCGGTAATCGTTGATGATCCGCTGCCTGATGGCACGGCGCTGACGCTGCTGCAGCAGCTGCAGTCCGCGCGCACGGTCAGACCACGCGTCATCCGCCTGGTGAGCTTCGCAAACCTGACGCCGGTGTCGCGCAATGCCGATCGCTGGTTCGATGCCGAAGTGACCAAGCCGTTGCGCCTCAAGGAGTTGCTGCAGGCGCTCACCGGCCGCGGCGCCGCGGTGGTGCCGGGCGAGGCGCGGCAATCGCGTACCCGCCGGCTCGCGCCGCTCGCCGGCCGCGTGCTGGTGGTCGAAGACCAGCCGCTCAACCGCGAGGTGACCATCGGCATGCTGAGCGCGCTCGGACTTGCCGCCGACACCGCCAATGACGGGCGCGAGGCGCTGCAACGACTTGCGCACGCGCACTACGACGCGGTGCTCATGGACTGCGAAATGCCCGTCATGGACGGACTTACTGCGACCCGCGAGCTGCGGCGCAGCGCAGGTTCCGGACCGCGCCTGCCAGTGATCGCCTCGACCGCGGACGCCACGCCCGAGGGCCGCGCGGCGTGCATGAACGCCGGCATGGACGACTACCTGACCAAGCCCTTTACGCTCGAGGCCCTGCACGCCACGCTCGCGCGCTGGCTCACCGCGGCGCCGACGGCCGCCGCAGCGGCAGCGGCGACCGTACCCGGGCCGGCGCCGGATGCGGCGGCTGAACTACTCCTGGATCAGGCCACGCTGGCGGCGCTGCGCGCCCTGCCGGCGCACGGCGCGCGCGACATGCTGAGCCACATCGCGAGCAGCTACCTTGCCGACTCGCACGAGTTGCTCGCGCAGATCGAACGCGCGGTGCACGACAGGCAAGCCAGTGCCCTGGCGCGCGCGGCGCACGCCTGGCGCTCGTGCAACGGCCACGTCGGTGCACTTGGTCTCGTACGCCTGTGCCGCGAGCTGGAAAATTGCGGTCGTGCGGGGGACCTCGCCGCCGCACCCGAGCTGCTCGCACAGCTGCAGCGGCTGTATCCGCGGGTGCGCGAGCAACTGGACAGCGAGATAAGGAGATCCGCGTGAGCCGGGAACTGACGGTACGGGTGCTGGTGGCTGATGATGACCGCCTGCTGCGCGACATCGCCACGGCGACGCTCGAGGGCGGAGGCTTCAAGGTGGAGGCGGTCGCGAGCGGGGATGCGGCCGTGGCGGCGTGTGCGCGGCAGATGCCCGATATCGTGCTGCTCGATGTCGAAATGCCCGAAGGCGATGGCTACCAGGCGTGCGCGAACATCAGGGCGCTACCCGGCGGGTTTGACGTTCCGATCGTCATGGTTACCGGCCTCGATGACCCGCTGTCGATCAATCTCGCCTACGACGCGGGCGCCACGGACTTCGTCGTCAAACCCATAAACTGGGCGTTGCTCGTACACCGCATCCGCTACGTGCTGCGCGGCGCGCGCACCATCGAGGCGCTGCGGCTCTCCGAGCAGAAGAACTCGGCGCTGCTGAAGGCCATACCTGACGGCATCCTGCTGGTGAATGCCGCTGGCTCCATCAGTCACTGCTTCAGTCCGATTCCCGGGCTCGCGGCGACCCAGGCGCACGCGGCCGGCGCGCTGCACCTGAGCGAGCTGTTGCCGCACGCGGCGCTGACCGCGGCCATGCAGTGCCTCGACGCGACCCTGCGCGGCACACCATCGGCGTTCGAATTCTCACTGGCCGAGGGCACCGCGTCGCGCCACTACGAATGCCGTTATCTGCCGAACGCCAGCGGCCAGGTGCTCGCCATCGTGCGCGACATCACGCAGCGCAAGGAGACCGAGGCGCACATCCATCGCCTGGCGTATTTTGACGCGCTCACCGGACTGCCGAACCGCGAGTGGATCGGGGACTACCTGGCGCATTCCTTGCGGGAGGCGGCGGAGCGCAAGCGCAGTGTGGCGCTCTTGTTCATTGACCTCGACCAGTTCAAACGAATCAACGACACGCTCGGTCACGAGACCGGCGATGCGCTGCTGCGGCAGGTGGGGGAGCGCCTCACTGCGGCCCTTACCGGGTCCGAGGGCGGCGGGCAGCTCGCGCGCGGCCGCGGACAGCTGGCGCGCGTCGGAGGCGATGAGTTCATCGTCGTGATCACCGGCCAGCCCACGATCGCCGACGCCGAGCACGTGGCGCAGCGCATCCAGGCCGCGCTCGTGACACCGTTCCTGCAGGGCGGCTACGAGCTGGTCGTGACGCCGAGTATCGGCATTGCGCGCTACCCCGAGCACGGCACCGACGCGCAGACCCTGCTGAAGAATGCCGACGCTGCCATGTACGAGTCAAAGGCGAGCGGCCGCAACCAGTTTCGCGTTTACACGAGCGCGGTCCATGCGCGGGCGCTGAAGCGCCTGTCGCTGGAGATGGAGTTGCGCCGCGCCTTCGAGAATCAGCAGCTGGAACTGTACTACCAGCCGCAGTACGACGCGCACAGCCTGAAAGTCGCGGGCGCGGAAGCACTGTTGCGCTGGTTTCACCCGCAGCGCGGACAGATTCCGACCGGCGACTTCGTCGCCGTCGCCGAAGAGACCGGGCTGATCGGGGACATCGGGCGCTGGACGCTGCAGCGCGCGTGCCGCGACCTGCATCTGTGGCGCGCTGCCGGACTCACCGTGCCGTCGATAGCCATCAACGTGTCCGGGCGGGACTTCATGCGCCAGGACGTATTGCTGCGCATATCCAAGGTGGTGGAGGAGGCGCACCTGCCGGCTTCGCTGTTTGAGCTCGAGCTCACCGAAGGGGTCCTGATGCAGGACCTCGAAGGCGGACAGCGCTCGCTGCAGGCGCTCAAGGAGTTCGGCTTCGCCCTCGCGGTGGACGACTTCGGCACCGGCTACTGCTCGCTCAACTACCTGAAGCGCTTTCCGCTGGATACGCTGAAGATCGACCGCGCCTTCGTTAACGACATCACCAGGGATGCGGATGACGCGACCATCGTGCGCGCCATCATCGGCTTAGGTCACAACCTGAATCTGAAACTCGTCGCCGAAGGGGTTGAGACCCAAGAGCAGCTCACGTTTTTGCGCCACGAAGGCTGCGACCTGGTGCAGGGCCACCTCACGAGCCCGGCGATCGCCGCGGATGCTTTCATGGCGCTCCTGCGTACGCCGGACGCCGTGGCGCAACCGCGAGCCGCCGCCGGCAAGCGCGGCGCGGGCGCCTGAGGGCCCGCAAGACCAATCGCTAGCCGCCGCGTGGGTTGCGTGAACCCTTGCCGCGCGCGCCCTCGCCGATCTTGTAGTCCTCGAAATCGCTGGTGAGTTCGGCGGTGTGCTTGTCCTCAAGCAGCCGCTCCAGGCGGCGCCACGCCGGGTCGCCGGCCTTCTGGCCGCGGCGCTTGGCCAGATCGAGTTCCTTGGCGACCTGATCGAGATCGACGTCCCCGTCCCCGACGACAGGTTCGTCAGCCTCCTCATCCTCGAATTCGTCTGCTGGTGGCTTCTCGCTCATGCGGACCCGTCCAGTCCGGCCCAGATCTTAACGGCGCGAAGTTAAATCAGATCCGGTTACCACTGCAACGTCGTGTTTGACTGTTTGTGAACCGGTGCGCACCGCGCCCCCTTCGGCGCCGGTCAGTGGATCAGCTGGTTGAGCTCAAAAATGGGCAGCAACATTGCAAAAACGATGCCCATGACGAACAGCCCCATGACCACGATCAGCAGGGGCCCCAGGAGTCCCACCAGGGCGGACAACAGTCCATCGAGTTCGCGTTCCTGGCTGATGGCGGCCCGTTCCAGCATCTGCTCGAGTTGCCCGCTCGACTCGCCGCTGGAAATAAGGTGGATGGTCATGGGGGGGAACTGGCGGGCGGCGGCGAGCGAGCGGCCGATGGGGGCGCCCTCGCGCACCCTTGCTGCCGCATCGGTCACCGCATCGCGCATGGGCAGATTCGTCACCACCTCCGCGGCGATGCGCAGGGCCTCGAGCACCGGTACGGAGCTGGCGCTGAGGATGCTGAAGGTGCGCGTGAAGCGCGCCGTGTTGAAGCCGCGGGTGAGCTTGCCGACGAGCGGCATGCGCAGCTGCAGGCGCTGGAAGCGCCGCTTGGCGGCAGGATCGCGCTGCCAGCGCCGGAACAACAGGTAGGCGATGACCGCCGCGATGAGCACATAGATCCCGTAGGAGCGCAGGAAGCCGCTGACGGCGATCAAAACGCGGGTGATCAGGGGCAGCTGCGCCTTCTGCGCCTCGAACACCGCGACCACCTTGGGCACGACGAACACCAGCAGCAGCGAGACGATGCCGAAGCACATCACGGTCAGGACGATGGGGTAGAGCAGGGCCGCCAGCACCTTCTGGCGGATCAGTTCGCGGGTCTCGGTGTACTCGGCGAGCCGCTCGAGCACGTCATCCAGGTGCCCCGCCTGCTCGCCGGCGGCGACCGTGGCGCGGTAGATCTCCGGGAAGACCCGTGGGAACTCCGCGAATCCATCGGCGAGGGTGTGGCCCTCCATGACCCGCGCGCGCACCCCGAGCACGATGCTCTGCACGCGCGGCTTCTCGGTCTGCTGCGAGACCGCGAGCAGGGCCTCCTCCAGCGGCAGCCCGGCGCGCGCCAAAGTTGCCAGCTGGCGGGTGAACAAGGACAGGTCCTGGGGCGCGACCCGCCGCAGGAAGCTGAAGGAGCGCTGGCGCCTGGCCTCTTTCTGCGCCACCTCGGTAACGGCCACCGGCAGGAGCTGCTGCTCGCGCAGCAGCTGGCGGATGTGGCGCGGCGTGTCGCCTTCGAGGATGCCGCTCCTTTCCTTGCCCGCCGTGTCGAGCGCGGTGTACTCGAACGCGCCCACGTTATTATCTAGTGGCTGAAATCGCCGGCGGCGATTTCAGCGTTTCCGCGTGCCCCTCAATCTTCACGCGTGACACGCAGTACTTCCTCGATGGTGGTTTCGCCGCGCAGCACGCGGACGCGGCCGTCATCGCGGATCGAGGGCGTCGCGATGCGCGCGTGGCGCTCGATCTCCTGCTCCGAGGCGCCGTCATGGATCATGGTGCGCATGGCGTCGTCCGCCACGAGCAGCTCGTAGATCCCCGAGCGGCCGCGGTAGCCGCCGGTGGGGTCGCGCCCGGGACGGTACAGCACCGGTGAGGGCTCGTCGGGCCGCAGGTTGAGGAGGCGCCGTTCGTACTCCCCGGCCTGGAAGGGCTGCTTGGAGTCGGGGCTCAGGACCCGCACCAGGCGCTGCGCCAGCACCCCGATGAGGCTCGAGGACAAGAGGAACGGCTCGATGCCCATGTCGCGCAGGCGCGTGATCGCGCCCGCGGCGGTGTTGGTGTGGAGCGTCGAGAGCACCAGGTGCCCGGTGAGGCTCGCCTGCACCGCGATCTGCGCGGTCTCGAGGTCCCGGATCTCACCGATCAGGACCACGTCCGGGTCCTGGCGCAGGATGGCGCGCAGTCCGCGCGCGAAGGTCATCTCGACCTTGGTGTTCACCTGCGTCTGGCCGATGCCGTCGATGTAATACTCGATCGGATCCTCGACGGTCATGATGTTGCGCGTGTTGTCGTTGAGGCGCTCGAGGGCGGCGTACAGCGTGGTGGTCTTGCCCGAGCCGGTGGGTCCCGTGACCAGCAGGATGCCGTGCGGCTTATGGATCAGCTCGTCGATGAGCTGCTGGATACGCGCATCCATGCCCAACGAATCCAGGTCGAGCTTGCCCGCCTGCTTGTCTAGGATACGCAGCACCACGCGCTCGCCATGGCCGGAAGGGATGGTGGACACGCGCACATCGACCGCCCGCCCGGCGATCTTCAGGCTGATGCGCCCGTCCTGCGGCAGGCGCTTTTCGGCGATGTCCAGGCGCGACATGACCTTGATGCGCGACACCACGAGCGGCGCCACGGCGCGCTTGGACTGTAGCACCTCGCGCAGCACCCCATCGACACGGAAGCGGATCACGAGCCGGTTCTCGAACGGCTCGACATGGATATCGGAGGCGTTTTCCTTCACCGCCTGGGTGAGGACGGCGTTGATCAG
>Ga0210384_10000737_pt1 | contig 48773 bp, 43 predicted proteins | sample IncBWH2MmetaG_FD_160574 | JGI IMG/M metagenome (GOLD analysis project Ga0210384, IMG submission 160574) | Forest soil microbial communities from Barre Woods Harvard Forest LTER site, Petersham, Massachusetts, United States - Inc-BW-H-2-M | ecosystem: Environmental > Terrestrial > Soil >... | reverse complement strand
GTTCCGGGCGCCCCGAGAATCGATCGCATGCGCCAGCCGAGGACGATTTCTACGTCGGCGAGATGGGCGAGGATTTCTAGCACCGACCATTTGTCCGGCGCGGGCCGCTTGCGCAGCTTGGCCGCAGGAGCGCCCTTGACCAGCCGCTCAAGTTTTTTGGCCGTTGCCGCCTGGACTTTCACGCCGTCCTGCCCCGCAAGGTTGCCCAGTATCCGCTGGATGTACTCCTGAGGTGTTTCCTTCATGCCGCCGCTCCACTGAGATCCGAGTTTGTCGAGGCTGAATTGCAGTCTTATGTTTTCTGGCTGCAAGGTAAGAATGGCTTGTTTGCCTGGCCGGCGCAAACACCAATTTGGCGCGACAGTTCCTGCGGTCTGAGGGCTTTGCCTATTGGGTTTTGGATTGCCACGTTTCGGGAATTCCTTTATGGTAGGGGTTTCGCCTGACGCGAAAATGCGCGGTGTGCGCCCTGCGCGAACGAACAACGGAGACCCACGTGAAAAAGAAAATTCGCGCCATCCAATACGGCGTAGGACCGATTGGTGCATCGATCGCGCGCCTGATGCGGGAAAAGCAGGCCATCGAAATTTGCGGCGCGATCGATACCGATCCAGCGAAGATTGGGCGAGACCTGGGAGAGGTCGTGGGGGCGTCGGATGCGCCGTGGGGCGTGAAGATTTCCAGCGATGCGGCTTCGGTGCTCGAGCAATCGGCCGACATCGTCATTCACTCGACTTCGTCCTCGCTGCCCAAAGTGATGGACCAGTTGCTGGCTTGCCTAGAAGCGGAAGCCTGCATCGTTTCGACGTGCGAGGAACTGTCTTACCCGTATCGCACCTATCCAGAACTCTCGATGAAGCTGGATGCCGCGGCAAAGGACTGGGGCGTGGCCCTTGTGGGGACCGGCGTGAATCCCGGCTTCGTGATGGACAAGCTGGTAGTGACCCTGGCAGGGGTGTCGCAGCGCATCGAACATGCTAAAGCCCTGCGCATCGTGGATGCGTCGAAGCGGCGGTTGCCGCTGCAAAAGAAAATCGGTGCGGGCATGACCGTAGACGAATTTCGCGCGCAGGTGGCGGCGGGCGTGATTAAGCACGTTGGGCTGCCGGAATCCGTGGCCATGGTGGCAGACAGCTTGAATTTGCCGGTCGAAGAAATTACGGAAACCATTGAGCCGGTGGTGGCCCGCGAGCGCGTGCAGACGGAATTCGTCACCGTCGAAGCGGGGCAGGCAGCGGGCGTGCACCAAATTGCGCGCGGCATCGGCGGTGGCAAGGAAATGGTCTATCTCGAATTGCAAATGTACGTCGGCGCGAAAGACCCGGCGGATACCGTCGAGTTGAAAGGGCACCCGAACATCAGTCTGGTTATTCCCGGCGGCTCGCACGGAGACATTGCCACCGCGTCGGTGGTCGTGAATTCGATTCCGGTGATCTTGGATGCGCCCGCAGGATTGCGCACTTCTCGAGATTTGCCGATAGGTTTTTTCTCGCCGAATGCCCGGCCCTAAAGCGGAATCAACGGCCTTCGACAACACTTCAGAGCTGAGCTGCGAAGCCAGGCGAACAACCGAAATTACGACTTTACAAGGGCCTTGAGCTTTACCTGGCCCTCGACAACCTCCACCACATACTCGACGTCGCGGCAGTTCTGCTTCTCCTGCAGGTCCTTGGTTTTTTTGCGCACAAATTCCTTGAAGCCCGCCGCCGACAACTTTCCGACTCCTTCACCGGTCTTTTCCTTCGCCTGCAGCAATGCTTGGTAGAGCTGGTCCACCTTCTCCGTTTCGTGCTCCGGTTCCGAGCACACCATGCGAAAGCCCGATACCTGAGGCAGCGCTGCCTCAACGACCGCGGCGGGAGCGTGAACAGCCGGAGCTTGGGTGCTTGGAGCTGGTGCATCCGCCACTTTCTTGGCTCGCTCCGCTTCGATGGCCTTTGCGGCCGCGCCAAAATGCCGCTGCGATCTTCCTTCTTCTTTCTGCTGCACTTTCTTGCGGAAAATATCCTTGTACTTCGCGTAGGTCTGCGTGAGGTTGTTGTAGCGGAATCTCTGCCCGAATTTCAGCTCGCCGCCGCGCTCCGAGTACCGCTTGACCAGCAGTTCGATGCGCCACTCGATTTCGGTGGGCGGACGCTTCCTTCCGCCTCCAAAATACTGGTCGTATTCAATTTTGAGCTGGCGGATATCCTTCTCCATCTGCGCCAGCTCTTCGTCAATCGTGGCCATAGCGGCGAAAAACCCTCAATCTTCATGCTAGAAGCAGCAAGGTGCGCCGTCAACGGTACCAGCGTCCTACGCCACCGATGCAGCACCGTACTCGCGCCGTCCCGACCTGTCCTTTTGGCCAGCTGCGGTTTTTGTCTTCTCTTCTCTGCGTTTCCTCCGCGCCTTCAGTGTCTCGGCGTTGTCCTTACTCCTTCTTTCTCCTCCCCCACGATTTAAACACTTCGACTCTTTCACTTTCGTATGCTGAAATATCCCCATGTCCTCCCAGTCCAAACGGACGCTCTCTCCTGACCAAGCCGATCTGCTGCGCCGGATTCCCTCGGTCGACGAGCTCCTGGCCCAGCCGCGTCTCGCGTCCCTGGCGAAACGCGTAGACCGCAATCTCCTCGTGGAAGTGACCCGCGCGGCGCTAACCGACCTGCGGACCAAGATCACCGGAGAATCCTCCATAGCGCTGGCGGCTTTGGACCCTGCGTCGTTGCAAGAAAATATCAGTGAGTTGGTCGAGCGCCTCCTGTCTCGTTCGCTCCAGCCGGTCATTAACGCCACCGGCGTGATCCTGCACACCAACCTCGGCCGCGCTCCGCTCACTGCCGCCGCGGTCGAAGAATTTCGCCTCGCAGCCACGCAATACAGCAACCTGGAGTACGATCTGCAAGCAGGAGCACGCGGCAAGCGCGACGTGCACACCGCCCAGCTCCTCGAGCGCCTCACTGGCGCCGAAGCCGCCGTCGTCGTCAACAACTGTGCCGCAGCGGTCTTGCTCGTCCTGGCCGCGTTGGCCAAAGGCGGCGAAGCCATCGTCTCCCGCGGCGAACTCATTGAGATTGGCGACGGCTTTCGCATCCCCGAAATCATGGCGGAAAGCGGCGCGGTGCTCCGCGAAGTCGGCACCACCAACCGCACGCGCCTCGCCGACTACGAAAACGCCATCAACGAAAACACGCGCCTGCTCTTGCGCGTACATCCCTCGAATTTCACGATCACCGGATTCGCGGAGAAGCCCACGCTGGAAGAATTGGTGGCGCTGAGCCGCCGCAGCGGTTTGCCGCTGGTCGAAGATCTAGGCTCCGGCTGCCTAGTCGATCTCTCCGAAGCGGGAATCACGGAGCCAGTAGTGCGGCATAGCATCGAATCCGGCGTTTCTCTCGTGATGTTCAGCGGAGACAAACTTCTGGGAGGTCCGCAGGCAGGAATCATCGCGGGGAAAAAGGAATTGGTTTCGCGCGTCCGGCGCCACCCGCTGTTCCGCGCCCTGCGCGTGGACAAGCTCACCATCGCCGCGCTGGAAGCGACCCTGGGCGCCTATCTCCGCGGCGCCATCGACGAAATCCCCGCTCTGCGCATGATTCGGCTGAGCGCGCACGAACTCAAGCGCCGCGCCGAAAATTTCCTTCGCGAGCTGACTCCCGAGCTGCCGCTCGGCGAAGTGGAGCTGGAAATTGCCGACGGCGCCTCGCTCGCTGGAGGCGGTTCGACGCCCGCGCAATCGCTGCCGTCCAAAATCATCCGCATCGCCAGCGCGCGCTACTCCGCGGCGCAACTGGAGCAGCGCTTGCGCCGCGCTCCTGCGGGCGTCTCGGTCATCGCTCGCGTCGAAGACGACCGCCTAGTCTTGGACCTGCGCACTGTTTTCTCCGAGCAAGAGCCGCTGTTGCTGAGAACCCTCGCCGCCGTCCTCCACTGAACCCCTGTTTCTAGATGTTGCCCGACTAGCCACTCCGGGACTTTCGCGATAACCTTGTTGCGGTTTTGAGCGCCCAACGAGCCACTGAGCGGCCGCTGCGACGTCTCGCTCAAAAACGCTTCCGATAAGTATCCAAGCACGCGGAGTGGTGTGGAGGTTGACGAGTGGAAAGCTTTTGGCAAGACTTGCGCTACGGAATCCGAACGCTGACCAAGCACCCCGGATTCACCCTGGTAGCAGTTCTCACTCTGGCCCTGGGCGTTGGCGCGAACACCGCAATTTTCAGCGTGGTGCAAAACCTGCTGCTCCGCCCGCTTCCCTATCCGCAGCCGGACCGCCTGATTGAGATTTGGAATACCTACGTGCCACAGGTCCCGCGGGCCGGCTTGTCTCCAGGCGATTACGCAGACTGGCGGCAGCAAGCAACCAGTTTCTCGGAAATGGGAGCTTACGCTCAGATTTCGCAAGGTTTTAACCTGACCGGCGAGAACGAACCGCAGCGCGTTCTGGTCGGTTACGCCAGCGCTTCCCTCTTCCCAATGCTCGGCGTGCGCATGGCCGCTGGCCGTCCATTTGCTCCTGAAGAGGACAGAACCGGAAGCGCGCCAGTAGTGGTGCTCAGCCACCGCCTGTGGCAAAGCCGTTTTGGCGCCGATCCTGGCGTGGTCGGACGCGCCATTACGCTCGACGATCAACGCTACATCGTCGCCGGGGTCTTACCCGCGGGTTTTCAGCTTTTGCGGTGGCCCGACGTGTGGATGCCTCTCGGCCAATTCAATGACGACCTGACCGAACACCTGCATCATGCCTTCGTTGCCGTCGCGCGACTGAAGCCGGGCCTCACCATGGTGCAGGCCCGGGAAGAAATCGAGAGGCTCAATCAGCAAGAGGCGGTGGCATACCCGGATTCTCACAAGAATTTCGGAGTCTTGGTCCAGAAACTGCAAGACGCTTCCGCTGCCAGACTCCGCAACATGCTTCTGGTTTTGTTCGGAGCCGTGGGACTGGTGCTGTTGATTGCCTGCACCAACATCGTGAACCTGCTTCTGGTGCGCAACGCCGCTCGTGAGCGAGAAGTCGCGGTTCGCACCGCCCTAGGTGCGAACTCCTGGCGATTGGCTCGCCAATTGCTGACCGAGAGCATGCTGCTTTCGTTCTCGGGAGGCGCGCTGGGGCTTTTTTTCGCGTTTGCCGGGCTAGAAGCATTGCTCGCCTTTGTTCCCTCGGAGTTGGCGGTCTTGCACGAGACGCACCTGAATGGCTGGGTGCTGGGATTCACGCTGGCGATCTGCCTTACGGCGGGAATTGCCTGTGGCCTATTGCCGGCCTTGCGCGCTCTGAAGACCAACCTCGCGGGAGTTCTGAGACAGGGCACCAAGGCGGCGGGTTCCGTGGCGCATCAACGGACGCACAATCTTCTGGTCATTTTCGAAGTCGCCCTAGCTTTGGTTCCGCTGATCGGAGCGGGGTTACTTCTACGGAGTCTCGAGCATTTGCTGCAAGTCGATCCCGGGTTCCAAACCGAGCACGTCCTGACCATGGAAGTCCAGCAGCCGGCACTTTCCGCCGCGCGCTCCAATCAACTCTCTCCGGACGAGCAAACCAAGCTGGCACAGAAACAATCCCTGCAATTTGAGCAGATCGCCGCAGAACTCCGGGCGCTCCCGGGGGTGAAGGAAGCCGGCGGAATCGACGATCTGCCGCTGGGCAATGAACTTCGGCAGGCGTCCCGATTCGTAATCGAGGGCCAGCCGGTCCTTGCCACCAGTGCTCGCCCGATCGCGCAGACTCGTACCGTCAGTCTCGGCTATTTCTCTACATTGAGAATTCCGCTGATCGCGGGACGCTCTTTCAACCAGGAAGACTGGGCCCTTAGAGACACACTGATCAATGAGACGATGGCCCGGCGTTTCTGGCCTGGCGGCGACCCCATCGGCAAACGCGTCAATTTTTGTTCGTTGGAGCCGCAGCCTTGCTGGTACTCCATCATCGGAGTCGTCGGCAATGTCCATCAGTTTGGGCTGGAAGTCGAGCCGACGTTCGACGTTTACTTCGCGGGGGGATGGACGCCTTATTTCGTCATCCGCACGGCGGCCGACCCAGTCGCATTGGCGGCCGCGGCGACCGACGTGGTGCACAAGGCCGGCCCCAGCCTGCCGGTTACGCATGTGACCACCATGGATGCGTTACTCGCCGACTCCGTCTCGCCACATCGTTTCTCCGCCGCGCTCATTGGAATCTTCGCGGCCTTGGCCCTGCTGCTGGCCGCCATCGGGATTTACGGCGTAATGAGCTATACGGTCAGCGAGCGAACACAGGAGATCGGAATCCGCATGGCGCTTGGCGCGCAGCCTTCCACGGTGCGCGGCATGATCCTCGGGCACACGCTGAAGTTGACGCTGCTGGGAGTCGCGCTGGGGCTGGCCGGAGCCTTCGCTTTGGTGCGTTTCCTGGACAGCCTGCTCTTCGGCGTTGGAGCCTACGACGCGGCGACCTTCGTCGGCGTTCCCTTCGTATTGGCGGGTGTCGCCATGTTGGCGTCCTATATCCCCGCGCGACGCGCCGTCCGCGTAGACCCCCTGGTCGCCCTCCGCTACGAATAACTACTCACCCTCGTGCATTACAATTTGAGGTGCTATCCTGGCGGTGCCGCGCATCAAAACGATCATCCCACCAAGGAGGAGTCCGTGATCACACTGCGATCTGCCCTACAAAATGCCGAACGCGAACACGTGGCCCTGGGCCACTTCAATTTTTCCGAGACGACGGTGTTGCGAGCCGCGGCCACTGTAGCCCGCGAACTCAACCTGCCCGTCCTGGTCGGCCTCTCCGAAGGCGAGCGCGAATTCTTCGGTGTGCCGCAGGCCGCGGCTTTGGTCAAGAGCACCCGCGACGAGCTCGGCCACCCGATTTTCCTCAACGCCGACCACACGCACTCCCTGCAGTCCGCCGAGCAAGCCGCCAAGGCCGGTTTCGACATGATCGTGTTCGACCGCTCGGACTTACCCTTCGAGAAGAATGTCGCGGAGACCAGGCGTGCCGCGGAATCCGTGAAGTCCATAAATCCCGAAATGATCGTCGAAGGAGAAATCGGCTATATCGGCACGTCTTCGGCGGTGCTGGATAAGGCGCCCGAGGGCATAACGCTGACAAGTCCAGCCGAAGCCAAACAATTCGTCGATGCTACAGGAATCGACATCCTGGCTCCCGCCGTGGGAAACATGCACGGAATGCTCGCCAGCATGGTCAGCGGCGAAACCCGCAAACACTTGGACATCCCGCGCATCGCCGAAATCAAAAAGACTAGCGGCGTTTTCCTCACCCTGCACGGCGGCTCCGGCACCGTCGATCGAGACTTCCAACTGGCCATCCGAGCCGGGGTCAACATCATCCACATCAACACGGAACTCCGCGTGGCCTGGCGGCACTCGCTTGAGTCGGCACTGGCCGCCCATCCGGGCGAGGTGGCGCCCTACAAGATTCTCCCGTCGGTGATCGCCGCCGTGCAATCCGTCGTTCGCGACCGTCTGAAGCTCTTCTCTGCCCCGCTCTCGGCGACCGCTGCTCCCTAACTTTGTCTCACGCTCCGCTTGCGGAATTGCCGTTCGTCTATCCGGCCGCTTACGGTACCGTGTACGATAAAGACCGTGCTGGCTTTCCAAGTTGCTGCCGGAAAATTGAAACGTATCTCGAAGCCGTTGCCTAAGCTGCGGCCCGCCTGGGCGCTGATCCGTATCCGCCTGGCTGGCATTTGCAACACGGACATAGAAATTCTCCGCGGGTACCATGCCTTTCGCGGTATCCCGGGCCACGAATTTGTCGGCGAAGTCGTCGAAGTGCGCGGTGTCTCCGCGCGCGAGCGATCGCGCTGGATCGGTCGGCGCGTCACGGGCGAGATCAACGTCGCGTGCTCCGCATACGGGCATCGGCCGGCGTGTCAATTCTGCCGGCGCGGCCTCAAGACCCACTGCGCTCGCCGCACTGTCCTTGGCATCGTCGCCCATGACGGCGCTTTTGCAGAATATCTCGCGTTACCGCTCGAAAATCTGCACCGCGTGCCCCATTCCGTCAGCGATGAACAGGCCGTCTTCGTCGAGCCGCTGGCCGCCGCCTGCGAGATTCTGGATCAGGTGAAGGTCGGCAAATTCCGCGAAGCGGCGGTCTTGAGTGACGGAAAACTCGCGCAATTAATCGCCCGGGTGCTGCGAACCGCGTTACCCCGCGTGGTGATGTACGGCAAACATGAGAGGAAACTGTCGCTGGCACGCCGGGCAAGAATCGAAACGAAACGTGTTCGCGGTAATGCCAGCGATCTCCGGCGCAAAGAAAGTTTCGGTTTGCTCGTCGAAGCAACCGGCTCGCCCGGCGGTCTTGCGCTCGCGCAGCACATGACCGAACCGCGCGGCACACTGGTGCTGAAATCCACTTTCCACGGCGCCGCACCTGTTGAGACCTGGCCCATCGTCGTCAAAGAAATCACAGTGGTTGGTTCCCGCTGCGGTCCGTTCGCCAAAGCGATCGCTCTGCTGCGCAACGGCAAAGTCGATCCGGCGCCTCTGGTCACGCGCACATTCCCCCTCACGGAAGCGGCAAAAGCCATCCAGTTCGCGCAACGGCAAAATGTAATGAAGGTTCTCTTGAAACCCTAAAGCTACTTGCCACGCGCGGCGATTGTTTCGTTGCGTCGTTATTTCACTGCGTCGCTGTTTCGTCTCGCCATCACAACCGATTGATGCACGACGCCACGCACCCTGCGCCGAAACCGTTGTCGATATTCACCACCGTGACGTTCGACGCACAACTGTTCAGCATGCCCAGCAGCGCGGCGACGCCTCCGAAGCTGGCACCGTAGCCCGTGCTGGTGGGCACGGCGATCACCGGCACCGACACCAGACCGCCTACGACGCTGGGTAACGCGCCCTCCATCCCTGCGACGCAAACGATCACGCGGGCGGTAGTGAGTTTCTCCCGATGCTCCAGCAACCGATGGATTCCCGCCACGCCAACGTCGTACAAGTGTTCGACGCGGTTGCCCATCATTTGCGCGGTGAGCAGCGCTTCTTCGGCAACGGGAATATCGCTGGTGCCGGCTGAAACGATGAAGATCGTGCCTTTACCAGAGATTTCCCGGCTGCGCTCGATGGTAATCACGCCCGACAGCGGATGAAATTTCGCTTGGCGCGCCAACCCCGGCCCTTTCCCCAAACGAACGCGACGCACTGCCGCAAAAATCTTGGCGTCCGCGCGGGTCACCAAAATATTCTGGCTTCCTGGCGGGTGGCGCAGCATAGCGCGCACGATCTCCGCCACCTGTGTCGGCGTCTTGCCCTTGCCGAAGACCACTTCGGCGTAACCCTGGCGCAGCGCCCGATGATGATCTACCTTGGCGAAGCCCAGATCCTCGAAGGGCAGGTGCTTCAAGCGTTCCGTCGCGCGTTCCGGCGAGAGCGCGCCAGACTCCACCGATTTCAAGAGCGTAAGGAGGTTGCGTTGGTCCATCGTTTGTTTGATCCGCAACGAATTCTATCACTCCATCGGTTGCGTGGACGTCATGCAGACGGCCCTGATTTCAATTTTTGACGCGATCTGCTTGACAGCCGTTGACGGTCGGCCTAAACTATGTAGTTTTTAGATGGCCCCAAAAGCCTCACAGAGGGGCGGGACGACCCTATGGACAAGAAAAGACTCGAATACTACAAGAAGAAGCTGACCACGCGCCGTGAAGAGCTGATGAAGACCATCGCGCGCACCGAAGAAGAAGGCCGGCTGGCGGACGACGACCAGACCGTGGACCTGGCCGACAAAGCGGCGAACTCCTACACCAAGGAGTTTCTCTTCGGGATGACCAACACCGACCGGACGATCTTGAACATGATTGATGAGGCGCTGAAACGCATCAAGATCGACGAATACGGTGTGTGCGCGAACTGTCAGGAAGAGATGCAGCAGAAGCGGCTGGAAGCGGTGCCGTGGGCCAAGAACTGCATCAACTGCCAGGAAAAGATCGAGCAGGGATTGCTGTAGCTGGTGTGGAGCGGGGCGCCAGCCCCGCGCCTCTTTTCTCTAACTGCCGAAATATCACTCTGGGGAAACAACAGGCTACGTGGACTCGGCCCAGCGCTACCGAGATCACCACTGCTATTACTCTAATATACTTTTGTTGTTTATTTATCATGCGCTGAAGAGTAGGCTTGGAGGTGCTTGGCGGATCGAGGCACTTCCGGGAAACACCTGAGCGGATGGCTTGCGGAGGCGGGCGACGCCATTGTTAGCGTGTTGTTCCCGGCGGGGTGCCGGCTTTGCGAGCGGCAACTGCTGCGTGCGAGCCGGGTCCCGATTTGCGAGCAGTGCCTGGCGTCGTTTACGGCCCTGTCGGGGAGAGTCTGCCAGATTTGCGGCTCTCCGCCGGAGACTTCGTTTGTAGCGATCCCGGGACCGTCTGAGGCGACCGGCGCCCCGGAAGCGGACCAGCCGGTCTGCGCGGCTTGCCGGGTGCGCACGTATCGATTTGACCAGGCGCGCAGCTACGCGGCTTACGACGGGGCGCTGGTGCGGGCCATTGTAATGCTCAAGTTTGAACGCATCGAGCCGCTGGGGACGTGGTTCGCGGATCGGTTGGCCGAGGTCGCTCGCCGGGAGGCGCAAACACTGGCAGTCGATATCGTGGTACCAGTACCACTGCACCGGGAAAGGGAGCGGGAGCGCGGATACAACCAAGCCGCCCTGATTGCCAAGCCGCTTGCCAAGCGCCTCGGACTGCCTTAACGAGCGGTTTTGCTGATGCGGACACAGCCTAGGCCTGACAAACAGGTGCTGAGTCTGTCCGAACGCTGGGAGTCGGTCCGTGGCGCTTTTGCCACACGTCCGGGCAGCCAAGTTGACAAGCTACGCGTCTTACTGGTAGATGATGTAGTGACGACAGGAGCCACCCTTGACGCGTGCGCCAAAGCGCTGCGGGGGGCGGGGGCCAAGTCGGTCATCGGGCTGACGGTAGCCCGGGCCGCGCGGCGCTCGATAGCGGCCTACGACGAGTCGTGAACCCGAGGGAAGCGCGATGAGCGCACGACGGCCAGAATCGGTCGAATCCCGGGGGAGGCATACCCCCCAAGAATCCGGGGCGGCTGTGCCCGGGACCGAGGGTCCCGCAGGCAGTAGATTCCACAACACAATTTCGTTGCGACGCGCGTCGCTGATGCAGGAGCCTGTGCTGGTCCTGAATGCCACCTACGAGCCGATAAATGTGACGGCCGTGCGGCGGGCCATGGTGCTCATGCTCAAGGGTGTGGCGCAGGCCGAGGAACTGCATAACTCCGAAGTGCATTCGGCGGCCCATGCCCACAGGGTGCCGTCGGTGATCCGCCTGCTGGCATACCGGCATATTCCGCAACAAAGCCGGGCGCTTTCCCGGAAGAATATTTTGCTGCGCGACCGCAACACCTGCCAGTTCTGCGGGAGGGTGTTCGCCAGTTCGGAGTTGACCCTGGACCACGTAGTGCCACGCTCCCGGGGAGGGCGCTCTTCCTGGGAGAACCTGGTGGCTTGCTGCTACCGGTGCAATAACAGCAAGGGCGACCGGACACCGGAGGAGGCAGGGCTGAAACTGGCGCGGCGGCCCCGGCCTTTTACATTGCACACATCTAGGCAGCTCATGAGATTAATAGGGCACCGCGACGAACGGTGGCGTAAGTACCTGTTTTATTAGCGATTTCGCGACTTTAATGCATCCAAAAGATTTTGGTAAAAAGAGAAACCTTTTTCGCTGGGATGCATCTAAACTTATAACTAACCACTTCGAGGACACACCCCGGGAAGCAGCTAAGGCCAAAACCTTAGCTGCTTCTCTCCTTTTACAGCCACCTTTTTTTGCGGGATTAAGTGAGTGCCTTCCGCAGGCCTACGCCGACTTTTTGCGATTCTCGGGAAAGCTCTGCAACGCAGCCTCTTCGTCGCCGAATTCCTGAAAGATCCGGTAGAGCTGCGTGATTTTGAGAATCTCTTCGACTTTGGCGCTCAGGCCAATGACTTTCATTTCGCCACCCTGCTTGATCACCCTCATGTAGCCGTGAACCAGCTCGCCAACGCCGGAGCTGTCCAAATAAAGCAAGCTGCCGGCGTTGAGGATGATTTTTTTTCGCCCTTGCTTCAGAAGCCCCGCGAGGGCTTCGCGCAGAGCTCCGCTCGCGAAGGAATTCAAATGCCCGGTGAGATCAACTATGGAGACTTCACCTGTCTGCCGAATGGTCGCTGAGAAATTCACCGTGTACCCTTGCTTTTCCGATTTCCGAGAGCGGCAATTCTACCTTTCTCGAGAGATGGCGAACAACACAATTTGCGGTCCGCGGCGAAAATTTTCGGTGGAAAATCGAGAACGCGTATCGAACGACGCGGGCAAGACGTCTGGCGCGACGCCCGGTATTACCATTACTGACGCATAACCACCCGCAGCCCACGGCGCCAGCTTTCCGCGAGGCCCACGCGGACAACGTCCATCTCCGGGGAGAGATAGCGCAGCAACACATCCGTGGTGGGATGAAAGTGCAAAGCCGGAGCGACCAGATACACCAGGGGCGGCGCCGGCTGCAACTCGATACCCGCGAAATATCCATAGCGCGGGAAATCGCCTTGCTGCAGATGGCGCCGAACGCGAAGCCAGTATCCCGCGGACTGCAGCGGAAGGTGAATATGCTCCGTGGCTTTGAGTTCCAGCACCGCCAGCCGGCCGCTGCGAGTAACCGCCAGGAGATCGAGAATACCGTGCTCCCCGCCGGCATTGGCGAACACCTGCGCGTAGACAAAATGCGGATCGAGGTTAACGTCGAGGCGGGTCACATCCTCGCGCACGATGGATTCGAGCCAACGTTCGGGTTGGGCACGATACAGAGCATGGCGAGTGTCGGTGGCCAGCGGGTGACGGTGGATTTCCAGATCATTCAAAAGGCGTTTGAGAGCGGGTCGCGACGCGGCCGTCACTTTCTCGCGCGGGTCGCCGGCGCCGAAGAAAATTTTGCCATCATCCCAGCGGGCGAACGCGAGCCCTCGAAAACGGAGCCATACCTCGCGTGCCGGAACCACGGGATGAACGGTGATTGCTTTTGAGCCGAGCGCAACAACAGGCTCGAGAGCACCACGGGCTTGGTCGAGAAGCGACTGGGATTCGCGCTGGGGAACCAGCCAGGTGTCCAGATTGCCGGTGGAGCGTGGATCGACGCGTTCCAGCGTTTCCCGCGTGGGATCGGATTCGTAGAGCTCCAGGTTGAGCTTGCCGCTCAGCGTTTGGAAACGATGGGCCGCAGCGCGGGAAGCGCCCTTGGGAACGATGAGTCGAATCCCGGTGATGAATCCGCGCCGGCAGGAGTGGCCAGCGCGGTCGAGCCACAGCAGCGCGAAGGTCAAGCTATTCTCCGCGGCGTCCGGAGACTCGCCGTCTGGCACAGCGAGCACCGCCCAACGGGCCGAGCCGTTTCGGAGTATGCCGCGGGCATAATTGCCCGAAAGGGAGTGCTCGAGATCGGGGGAAATCGTCAGCGATTCCAGGGTTTCATCGGGAAATCTTTCGGCGAGGACGCGGCCAAGGCGCTGGCAGAATTCCTCGCGGCTAAGCTCGCGGGCGGAGCGATCGAATTCCGTGCGGACGAATTCCAAACGGTCCGGCCGGGTGCGGCCAAAGCGCTCAACGGCCAAGGCCAGCCGCTGATCGGAATGATCGGTAATGGCCAGGACGCGGCGGGTGAGGTTGTGCTGCTCGGACCAAAGGTGCAACAGCGGTTTCCCCGACGCACCGCGAACTTCCCAAGAAAATCCGGCGAGCGGCGCGACCCGGCTGCCATTCTCGCGCACCTCGACCGAGGACGCGGTGGCAAATTCCCGGAGGCTAGCCTCCAGCTCTGTAGCGAGTTCCACGCGAAAGATTATAAGCGATGTACGTAGTTCGTAAACTAATCTTTACTTGATATTAATAAAAGACCAGTAATGCGGATGACGGGCTGCTGCATGTTCCAGGGGGAAGGGATGTGCTCGAAAGAAACCTCGAAACTTCGGTGTTCGGCCGGAGCTAAAGGCGCCGCCCCAGCAGCAAGCACCGAGCGCGTCTCTCGCAAAACAACCTGATGGAGATCGTCTGAAAATTCGATGGTGAGCTCGACGGCGCGAAGGGAGTGGTCGCCGGTGTTTACCAACTCGCCCGACAGCGTGGTGACCTCTTGGTGCAGGAAATTCTCAGCGCGACTCAAAGCGATATTCTCGATCTGAAGTTTGGGAGCGTACGCCTGTTCGGCGGCGCCGAAGTGCACTTCCGGCGCCGTGCCCCGCGAAGGCGACTGGCGGCCCGGCAAGAAATAGAGACCCGCAACGACGATGAGCACGGCTGCAGCCGCCAGCGTCAAGGCAAAACTGAATCGGCTGCGTTCGGGAGGCTGCGGGCTGGGCATTTCGAGTTGCTGTTGCATGAAAGTTCCGGAAAGAGACCAGCCAGCGCGCGATCCGCCAGTAGCACGGCCGTGCGCTCAGCGGCCGACGACCAACCGCTGGACCAGGGGCTCAGGCAGCCGGGCGGCACGCATGCGAGTCTGCACTTCAGAAATATCATACGGGATGCGCCAGAATTCCACGATCTGATGTTCGAGATCGGCGATCGCGAAACCCGCGCGCGGGTCCGCGTCGCGCGGCTGGCCGATCGAACCGGGATTGAGCAAATAGCGGCGCTGCGGCTCGGTACGAAGAGGCGCGAAGGCCTCCGAAGGGCGGGGATGGACGTTCAGGACTTCCAGATTGGAATTGAGATTGGCGTAAGAAAATCCACCCTGGTGATGGGTGTGGCCAAAAAAAGTGACCGCCGCGGTGGAATCGAGAAGACCTTCCAGCGCCTGGGCGGGTGTGAAAACGTATTCGTCTTCATCTTGAAATGCGCCGTGCACCAAAACGATTCCGTCGGTTTCCAGCGGCCCCTGCGGAAGCTCCGTGAGCCACTTCAGATTGTCAGCGGACAGCTGGGAACGCGTCCAATCGACGGCCGCCTTGGCCACCGGATTGAAATCGTGGGTCTCCATCAAGTCGGTGGCGGCTTTGTCATGATTGCCGCGGATGGTTCGCACCCCGAGCTCGCGAATCTTGTCGGCGACTTCGTTAGGATCGGGGCCGTAGCCCACCACATCGCCGAGACACACGGCATGGTCCCAGCGGTCCTTGGCGGCGGCAAGGGCGGCAGTGAGCGCAGTGGCGTTGGCGTGGATATCGCTTAGAACGAGAATCCGCATTCCGGGTATCCGAAAGAGCAACTGAGTATAGATGAACAGGCGCGCCGATGCACCACAGGATTGCGCGCGCGGTTGTAAAAACGACCGGACGTTGCAGGTTGTGACGCGGCAAAAGAGAAAAGGTTTCGGGAAGTTCTTAACTTTGAGGCGGGTTTAAGGAAGATCAAGGAAAATCTGCAAGAAAACGCGCGTGGCTGGTTACAAATACGTGACAACCGCAGCAAGAAATCTTATCCGAGCGACGAAACATTTGCTGGGGGCCTTTCGTCTATATCAGTGCAGCCGGCAATAGGCTGCTGCAAGCCAGTTGGACAGAATCCAAGAAAAACCCCGCGGTGGCAGCCGCGGGGCGGTGACACGCATCTTTCCGGCCGTTAGTCCAGGAAGAGCAGGTGTCGTTCGGGGAAGGCTACTCGTCCCCGCACCCGCGTGTCAACTCCGTCTTGCCTTGCAGCAGGTGGTCTTGCGGCTGACTCGATTCCGATGGAAAGGTTGACACCCATGAAATCCAATTCGTTTGTTCGTAGTGCCGCGTTGCTGGCCGTGATTGCGCTTGCAGTGCCGGTATTTGCGAAGCCCGTTAGCAAGACGATTAACATCCCCCAAGCCGCCAAGGTAGGCAAAGCCGACCTGCGCGCCGGGGAATACCGGTTGCTGATCGACGGCAACAAGGTCTCCGTGCAAAAAGGCCGGCAGGTCGTCGCGGAAACCGAAGGCCGCTGGGAAGATCGCGACGCCAAGTCGCTGTACGACGCCGTTCTGCTGGGCGACAACGGTCAAGTAAAGGAAGTGCGCTTCTCGGGACAAAAGCGCGTTTTCGTTTTCAACGAGTAGAGGAGTTTCGGTGATCCCTTCCGATCGGACGAGAGGGAGGTGGACCCTTGGGTGCCCTCCCTGCTCGTCAACCTCTCCGCCAACAGTTTTGAAATGACCGCGTCGCTGAAAGCAACGCGCACCGCTGCCTAGTTCGCATCAACCTTCAACGAATCAACATACAGTCGCCGTAACTGTAAAAGCGGTACTCCGCTTCCACCGCGTGGCGGTACGCCGCCAGAACCTGTTCGCGCCCGGCAAAAGCGCACACCAAAGCCAGCAGCGTCGAACGCGGCAAATGGAAGTTGGTCAGTAGCGCGTCCACGACGCGAAAGCGAAAGCCGGGAAAAATAAAGAGTCGCGCTTCGGCTTTTCCCGCGCCCATCAAAGTTGCGGAACTTGATTCCGCCGCGCGCACAGCCGCATCTTCCAGCGCCCGCACCACCGTTGTGCCGATAGCCAGAATGGGCCGGCCCGCGGTCTTGGCATGATCGACGCGCTCCGCGGTCTCTTCCGAGATCTCGTAGGACTCCGCGTGCATGATGTGGCCCTCGAGAGTCTCGCTGTGAATCGGCTGAAACGTCCCCAGCCCCACACTCAGTGTCAGCTCGCAGATCTCCGCACCCTTGTCGCGAATTTGCTCGAGAATTTCCGGAGTGAAATGCAAGCCCGCCGTAGGCGCCGCGATGGCGCCGGGCGCCTTGGCGAAAACCGTCTGGTATCGCTCGCGATCGGCCGACTCGTCGCCGCGGTCGATGTAAGGCGGCAGCGGAATGTGGCCCAAGCGCTGGATGTGCTCCGCGACCCCCCGCGCATCGCGGGAATAGAATCGCACCGTCCTTAAACCCAATTCACCGCGCTCCACAATCTCGCCTTCCAGTTCACCCTCTCCGAACAAGGCGCGCTCGCCAATCGGCATCTTGCGCCCAGGCCGCACCAGCGCTTGCCATGTGTCGAGATCGATCTGCCGTGTCAGGAAGACTTCCACCTGCCCGGTGAGATGTTCTTGCCGGGTGGCACGGGACGGCGGGGAGGAGTGCACTCCGGCGCGGCGGCCGAACAATCGCGCTGGAATCACTCTCGTGTTGTTGAGAACCACGAGTTCGTCGCCTCGGAGGAGAGTAGGAAATTCGGCGAAGAGGCGGTCCTCAAACATGCCGTTGGCGCGGCTCAATGCCAGAAGCCGAGAGGCGTCTCGGCGTTCCAGCGGGCGCTGGGCGATCTGTTCCCGGGGAAGATGGTAGTCCAGTTCGTCCAGGCGCATGGCGGCAGTCTAGCAGCAATCCACGTAAGACCAAGAATCGCAGGGACATAGCACCCACGCGGTGCTTTTGGCAGGGCTAAAATCAGACTGTTTTGGCCGAATTGCCAGAGGCCCATGATCTCTCGTATGCTGCTGAATTAAAGTATCTTATACCTAGTCTCAGGTGGCCTCAAAATAATACTTGACAATAATGCGCGCAGATTTTATTATTGCGTTGCAGTAAGACATGCAATGGAGGTTGTGATTATGAGAATCCTTACTCCCTTCCGGGGAGCAGCTACTTTGCAAGACCAAATCAATCGCTTGTTCAATGATGGGTTGGAGCGCGCCAGCCAGGAATCCAACTTGACCGCTTGGGCGCCGGCCGTCGACATCTATGAGACCGAACATGAACTGGTGGTCAAGGCCGATCTTCCCGACGTCGATGCCAAGGATCTGGACATCCGCGTGGAGAACAACATTCTGACCATTCGCGGCGAACGCCAGTTTGAGAAGAACGTCAACCAAGACAACTATCTGCGTGTCGAGCGTGCTTATGGCGCGTTCAGCCGCAGCTTCTCACTGGCCAACACCGTGAACTCCGAGGCCATAAAGGCCGATTACCAGAACGGCGTGCTGACCCTGAGCATTCCGAAACGCGAGGAAGCCAAGCCGAAGCAGATCAAGGTGAACGTTGGAACAGGAGCGCCAGCAGTGATGGCCGCTGCGGCGGGCGCGAAGTAAGCGAAGAGCCGGCTGTGGGAAGATAAAGGGGCTGGCGCATGCGCCAGCCCCTTTCCTTCAGAACGGCACGCCGTGAGGAATAAACATGTTGCGATTTGAAAAAATGACGGTGAAAGCCCAGGAAGCGCTGCAGAGCGCGCAAGAGGTGGCGGCGCGTCACGAAAACCAGTCGATCGAGCCGGTGCACTTGCTCGCCGCGCTGGTGGCTCAAGCCGATGGCGTGGTGTCTCCGCTGCTGGCGCGTCTGGGCATTCGCAGTGAAGCCTTGAGCCAGGATCTCGAGCGCGAGATGGGCCGCTTGCCCAAGGTCACAGGCTTTGCCCAGCAGAACATGGGACGCGCCTTGAACGACGTCCTGGAACGCGCGTTCACGGAAGCCGAGAGCTTCAAGGACGAATACGTTTCCACCGAGCATATGTTTTTGGCCATCGCCGGCCAGGAGCGCGACCCGGCGGGCCAACTACTGAAAAAGCAGGGGGCCTCGCACGAGGCGATTCTGCAGGCGCTGACCAGCGTGCGGGGCAGCCAGCGAGTGACCTCGCAAAATCCGGAAGGCACTTACGCGGCACTCGAAAAATACGCGCGCGACCTTACCGAACTGGCTCGCCGATCGAAGCTCGATCCGGTGATCGGGCGCGATGAAGAAATCCGGCGGGTCATGCAGATTTTGGCGCGGCGCACCAAGAATAATCCCGTGCTGATCGGTGAGCCCGGCGTGGGCAAGACCGCCATCGTCGAAGGGCTCGCGCAACGAATTGTGTCCGGCGACGTGCCCGACGTGCTGAAAACCAAGCGGCTCGTGGCCTTGGACCTGGCGGCGCTGGTGGCCGGCGCGAAATTTCGCGGAGAGTTCGAAGACCGGTTGAAGGCGGTGCTGAAGGAAATTACCGAAGCCGAGGGGCAAATCATCCTGTTCATCGACGAACTGCATACACTCGTCGGTGCGGGCGCCGCGGAAGGCTCGATGGACGCCTCCAACATGCTGAAGCCTGCGCTGGCGCGCGGCGAACTGCGTGCCATCGGTGCAACGACGCTGAACGAATACAAGAAATACATCGAAAAAGATCCTGCGTTGGAGCGCAGGTTCCAGCCGGTGCTGGTCAGCGAGCCGACGGTGGAAGACACCATTGCGATCTTGCGCGGGCTGAAGGACCGCTACGAAGTTCATCACGGCGTCCGCATCAAGGACTCCGCCATCATCGCCGCCGCCACGCTCTCGCACCGCTACATCTCCGACCGCTTTCTGCCGGACAAAGCGATCGATTTGATCGACGAGTCGGCCGCCAGCTTGCGCATGCAGATCGACTCGCTGCCGGTGGAGATCGACGAGATCGAGCGGCGCATCATGCAACTGGAGATCGAACGCCAATCGCTGCTGAAGGAAACCGACGCGCATTCCAAGGAGCGCCGCGGGCAAATCGAAAAGGAATTGGCGAAGCTGCGCGAGGATTCCAGCGGCCGCAAAGCACGTTGGCAAGCGGAAAAAGACGCCATCGGGAAACTTCGCAAGCTGAAAGAGCAGATCGAGCACCTGAAAGCGGAAGAGCAAAAGTACGAGCGCTCGGGAGAACTGGCGAAAGTGGCGGAAATTCGCTACGGGAGTATCGCCGCGGCTGAACGCGAGCTGAAGCAGGCCCAGGAACGCTTTGCCTCCGTGCAAAAAGGCGCGCCGATGCTCAAAGAAGAAGTCGACGAGCACGATATCGCCAAGCTGGTCAGCAAATGGACGGGAATTCCCACCGGCCGTTTGCTGGAAGGCGAAGCGCAAAAGCTGGTGCAAATGGAAGAGCGCCTTCGCCAGCGCGTGGTGGGTCAGGAAGAAGCGCTGGGGCGTGTGGCAAACGCGGTGCGGCGAAGCCGCGCCGGCCTGTCCGACACCAAGCGGCCGATCGGCTCGTTCATTTTTCTGGGGCCAACCGGCGTCGGGAAAACCGAACTGGCGCGGGCTTTGGCCGAGTTTCTCTTCGATGACGAAAAGCTAATGATCCGCATCGACATGTCCGAGTACATGGAAAAGCACAGCGTCTCGCGTCTGATCGGCGCGCCCCCGGGCTACGTCGGCTACGAAGAGGGCGGACAACTTACAGAACAGGTGCGCCGGCATCCGTATTCGGTGATCTTGTTCGACGAAATCGAAAAGGCGCATCCCGACGTATTTAACGTGTTGCTGCAAATTCTGGAGGACGGGAGATTGACGGACGGCAAGGGCCGCACCGTGGACTTCCGGAACACCGTGCTGGTGATGACCAGCAACGTGGGATCGACGGCCATCTTCGAGCTGGCGCATCGCGATCCGGAGCGCGCGCGAAAAGAGTCCATGGACGCGTTGCGTGCGGCGTTTCGGCCGGAGTTCATCAACCGCATCGACGAAATCGTGATCTTCAACCCGCTGGGCAAGGAACAGTTGGAGACCATTGTGGGGTTGTTGCTGCGCGGCGTCGAGAAGTTGCTCGCGGAACGCCAGATCACGCTGGAACTGACACCGGCGGCCAAGGAGTTGCTGGTGCGCGAAGGCTACGACCCGGCGTATGGCGCGCGGCCGTTGCGCCGCACCATTCAGCGCATGATTCAAGATCCGCTGGCGATGCAAATCCTGGAAGGAAAAGTGTTGCCTGGGGAACGCATCCGCGTGGATCGCGATGGCCAGAAGGATGCTATGCGATTTGAGCGCGTGACTCCGCAGAAACCGGCGGCCGCTGCGGGTCGATAACGAGCGCTGTATGCGGAGCGCGGCGCCTGGCTTGACGCGCTCCGGATGCAGCTTCAAACTGAAATTTCTGTGCGCCGTTTCGCGTATATAGAAATGGCACGCAGGCAGAATTGCGGGTGATTTCATGAAGATTCTTCGGACCGGTGCGTTGCTCATTCTGTTGAGCGTGCTGCTGGTGATCGCAGGCGGGGCTATCGGGGGACAGACCGGCCTGAAGGTCGCGCTAGGATTCGCCGTGTTGATGAACGGCATATCCTATTTTTTCTCGGACAAGATCGCACTGATGTCTAGTGGTGCGCAGCCGGTCTCTCGCGAGGAGTTACCGCGGTTGTACGCGGTGATGGAGCGTCTGGCGGCCAAGGCCAGTCTTCCTGTGCCCAAGCTTTACGTGATTCCCGAGCCCGCGCCCAACGCGTTCGCCACGGGGAGAAATCCAAGCCATGCGTCCGTGGCGGTGACCCAAGGGCTCCTGGAACTTATGAACGATGACGAACTCGAAGGTGTCATCGCCCACGAGCTTTCGCATGTGCGCAATTACGACATCTTGACCAGCTCCATTGCGGCGACCATCGCCGGAGCCATCACCTATCTGGCATCGATGGGCCGCTGGGCGATGATCTTCGGAGGTTTTGGTGGCAACCGCGATGACGATCGGGAGGGCGGCGGAGGTGGACTGGCAGCGATCCTGATGATTTTCCTCGCGCCCTTCGCGGCCATGCTCCTGCAACTGTTTCTCTCGCGGACACGGGAGTACGCTGCCGACGAGACCGGGGCACGCATGGTAGGTCAGCCGTACGGACTGATCAGCGCACTGCAAAAACTGGGAGCGTACAACCAACGGATCCCGACGACCGCGCTCACGCCGTCGACATCGGCTCTGTGCATCGTCAAACCGCTCTTTGGAGGCCAGGTGCTGAGTTCGTTGTTCAGCACGCACCCGCCGCTGGAAGATCGCATCGCCGCCCTGCGCGAGATGACGGTTGTTCCGCAACGCTAAAAAGCTTGGTTTCTGCGCAAATGCGGAAGCCGCGCGTGTAAAGATTCCAGTTAGGCTTGGAGCGAGTTCAAGGCTCGCCGTTTGGTCTTCGCTTCAACTCCATGATTCTGCTGCAATTAATAAATCGGAGCGATCAGGAACTCTTTGGTAGACCAAATGCATCAATTAAGGGTGACGGGGCCGGGTCGCCTTGGTCTGTCGGGGGACGGAGTACATGAGCTGTAAGGATACTATCCATCTGATTTGTTGGTATTTAGAGCGAAAACTCTCTCCATCGGTAGAGAATGAGATCGAACGCCATCTAAGCCAGTGCAGGGACTGCCACCTGGTCCTGGACGCGGCAAACACCACCCTGGACCGCTATTTCGAGCCCGCGCGACAGGGCGAGGCGCAACCGGTTACCGGTGTAGTCTAAGATTTAGTCTCCTCTAAACCATTTATAAAACAAAGACTTACGGCTGTGCAGAGCGGTTTTGCACAGCTTTTTCTTTTTGTAGTTGTTTCCTCGCCCACGAATCTATTTCGGAGCATCCTGAATTAGCAAAAAATTTATCCCGCAGGAGTGAGAGCGTAATCTTTACTAGTACTAGTACGTTTAGGAAGAGGCCTGGTAGATGCGCCAAACAGTCGCAAAGCGTGCCGAATCTGTGGATTAGGTGATTTTCCACAAGACGTAGGGTATTTGGCGTAGAAGGTGCTCCTTTTGTGGGTAGCAGGGTCGAGAGGCAAAGGAGAACAAGTCCATGAGCGACTTTCAGGAACCGATCATCCACACCACGGAAACCCCACGATGGGTAGGACTGGCGGTGGCGATATTGGGCGGAGTGTCTTTGTTGGGCCTAGGCGTGGGATGGGCCGCTCTCAACCACGCGAACAGCATCGAGCAGACCACTCAAGCGTCCGTGAAGCAGTCGACCGACGCGTTGAGCCAGCGACTGGCGAAAGACGACGAGATTAACCAGCAGTTGCAGAGCGATCTGAAGGTGGTGACCGACAAGCTGAACGTCACCCAGTCGGAATTGCTGGCTGCCCGCAAGCAGACCAAAGCAGTCACTTCGGCCGTCGACAAGAAACTGACGGGTCTAGAGAGCTCGGTCAATTCACAGCTGGCCACCAAGGCCAGTTCGGATGACGTCAGCAAGTTGAATGGCGACGTCACTGGCGTGAAGAGTGACCTGGACGAGACCAAGAACAACCTGCAGATGGCCAAGAGCGAAATGGGCACGCTGATCGCCCGCAACCACGACGAAATCGACCAACTCCGGCGCATGGGGCAGCGCGACTACTTCGAGTTCACCGTAACGCGCAAGAGCGGCGCCGAAAAAGTCGGATCGGTGCAGGTCGAACTGAAGGACACGAACACCAAGAAGAACCAATACACCATCAACGTGCTGGCGGACGACAAGAGCTTCGAGAAGAAGAACCGCTCCGTGAATGAGCCGATCTTCTTCTATACCGGCGGCAGCCACGCTGCGCTGGAGCTGGTGGTCAATAAGGTGACCAAGACGACGGCGTCGGGCTACTTGAGCGTGCCCAAGTCAGCGGGTACGTCCGCGGCCAGCGCGTCAAATTCCGGCCAGTAACGATCGCGGTTTTGCAGTACCAGAGCACAGCAGAACCACAGGGAGGATTCGCCAGAGTCCTCCCTTTCTTCTTTTTGAAAGCACCAGCCAGCTTGAATAGTCGTACCATAGAGACGGAATCGGCCCAGCGGCCTATCGGTTCGTAGCCGCGAGTCGGGCAGGCGGCAAAAGACAAGGGCACAGTTGAGTCATAGGAGGGACAGATCATGAAGATTCGCTTTGCGACGGCAATAGCAACCACCCTGTTCGCAGGGGCGATGGCCATGGCGGGCGACGGCAGCTGGACAGGCTACATCGCCGACGCCAAGTGCGGGGCGAAGGCCGCGCACGAGGGAGCGCGCGAATGCACCATCAAGTGCGCCAAGGCAGGCTCGAAGTACGTATTCGTGAATGATGCTGACAAGAAAGTTTACGCCATTGACGATCAGGACAAAGTGGCCGAGCATGCCGGACATCACGTGACCGTCAAGGGCGCGGTAGACGGCGATACGCTGAAGCTCAGCAGCATTGATATGGCGCCCGCGAAGAGCATGTAAGACCAGGACCAAGTTGAGTCACATTTTTCTTGCGGGCGGGGCTGCGGCTCCGCCCGTTTTGTTTTTGCGGGTCGAGGGATTTCCGCTACGATGTTAGCCTGCCTATGACGACCATTCTGCTGCACACCGCAAGAGCGTTGACCCCGGCGACAGAGATTTTGGACGCGGGCATCCTGATCCGCGACGGCGTGATTGAAGCGATCGGCCCCCGCCAAGGGATGAGCCTGCCTGGCGGAGCTCAAGAGGTCAGTGCGAGGGAGCAAACGGCGATCCCGGGGTTTGTGGACGTGCACATTCACGGCGCCGGGGGCCATGACGTGATGGAGGGCACCGAAGAGGCCCTGGCTGCGGTCGCGTGCACCGTGGCGAAGCACGGCACAACTTCCTTCGTGGCCACGACGGTTACCGCGAGCCCCGAGGATACCTGCCGAAGCGTCGAAGGGATTGCCCGGTACATCTCCACGCAGCACGAAACGGACGAGGCCCGCGCCGACGTTCTGGGGATCCACTACGAAGGACCGTTCATCAGCCCGGCGCGGCGCGGAGTGCATCCGGTGGAGTGGATCCAACTGCCATCGGCGGAGCTCCTGGAGAAGCTCTTTCATGCAGCTTCCGGCAACGCGCGCATTTTGACGATTGCGCCGGAGCTGCTGGGGGCCGCGCCCTGCATCGACGCGGCGCACAAGGCGGGGGTAGTGGTGGCGATGGGCCATACGGATGCGACCTACGAACAGGCGCGAGCCGCGATCGCGCGCGGGGCGCATCACGCGGTGCATGTGTACAACGCCATGCGGCCATTCTCGCACCGCGACAGCGGGGTGATCGGCGCGGTGCTGACTTCGCCGGAGGTCACCGCGGAATTGATCGCCGACGGGGTGCACGTCGAGGAAGCAGCCATGCGGCTCTTGCTACAAGCGAAGGGGGCGGGGTGCGTGATTCTGGTGAGCGACGGGATCTCCGCAACGGGCATGCCCGACGGCAAATACATGCTGGGCAAGTTTGAGGTGACCGTGTCCGGCGGAGTGTGTCGGAACGCGGAGGGAAGGCTCGCGGGGAGCACGTTGACTCTCGACCGCGCGCTGCGGAACATCGTGGGGCTCGGCGTGCCGCTCGTGGATGCGGTAGGCATGCTGACCGTCAATCCGGCGACGCTCCTGGGAATCGAGTTCAAGAAAGGCGCGCTGCGGATTGGGGCCGATGCCGACATCGTCTTGCTGGATGAAGGCTTGCAGGTGACCAATGTTTGGGCTCGAGGCATGCCGCTGGATTGAGTGCGCATGGTTGGGGCGTCTTGGGGGTTCTTGGGTACGTCAGAGCTGCGGAAAAAAGATGGGAGGGACGCGCTAAAGCGCGCCCCTACTTTTCACGCAGCCGGACTGAAGTCCAGCGCCTACATAGGTGGGAAATCGAGCGCGTGCGGAGCGGGCACGGCAATGCCGTGCCCCTACGGGAGTTTTTCGCGGGCGCTGAGGGGCTGGTAATCGTGAGGATCGGCCAGTAACAGGAAACGTGGCGGCTATGGGTTTAGAGGGACGTTGAGTTCGGTGGCGAGTTGTACCGGGTTGAAGGGGCTGCAGGCGAAATAGCGGTCGCCGACTTTGAGCGTGGGCACTTTGCGTTTGCCGTGGTTGGCTTGGAGCACGATGGCTTCGGCGGACGGATCGTCTTCGATGTTCACTTCGCGATAGATGACGCCGCGTCGCTTCATGAAGGATTTGGCGCGGTAGCAATCCGGGCACCAGCGCGTGGTGTACAGCGTGACAGGTTCCATTAAGGTTTCATGCCGTTCGATGAGTCGAGTCATCCGAACCACACAGGGCCACTAGCTGGAGACCCGGGCGCTGCGGCGCTTGCCGGCCACCTGAATGCGGACCAGGGAGCGCTGCAACGCGATAGCGGCGCGATCCCAATCGACAGTAGGATCGCTAGCGGCGGCGGCGAGGCGCTGTTCGGCGCGCTTCTTGGCCTCTTCGGCCCGCGCAATGTCGATTTCTTCGGGGCGCTCGGCGGTTTCCGCGAGAACCGTGACCTTGTCACCCAAAACCTCGGCAAAGCCGCTGATGATCGCGAGATGCACCGCCTCGCCCACGCCTTTGGCTCGATAGGTCAGCTCACCGATCCCCAGCTCGGTAATCAGCGGGGCGTGGCCGGGAAGGATGCCCAGGCAGCCTTCCGCGCCGGGGAGGGTGACCTCCACGACGGTCTCGCGGAGCAGTTGGCGCTCCGGGGTGACGATGATGAGCTCGATGGATTCGGGCAGCATTTTCTAGTTAGGCGCTGGCCTTCATCTTCTCCGCTTTTTCCAGGGCTTCGTCAATGGTGCCAACCATGTAGAAAGCCTGCTCCGGAACGTCGTCGTATTTGCCTTCCACGATTTCCTTGAAGCTGCGGACGGTGTCTTCGATTTTGACGTACTTGCCTTCAAGGCCGGTGAACTGCGCGGCGACGAACATGGGCTGGGAGAGGAATCTTTCAATTTTGCGGGCGCGAGCTACGGTGCGCTTGTCTTCGTCGGAGAGTTCTTCGATACCCAGAATGGCGATGATGTCCTGCAGATCTTTGTAGCGCTGCAGAATGGATTTCACGCCGCGGGCCACGGCGTAGTGTTCGGCGCCGACGATGCGCGGGTCGAGAATGCGCGAGTAGCTGGCCAGAGGATCGACGGCGGGATAAATGCCGCGCTCGACGATCTGGCGGCTGAGGTTCGTCGTGGCGTCGAGGTGCGCGAAGGTCGCCGCGGGGGCAGGATCGGTGTAGTCGTCGGCGGGCACGTAGATGGCTTGCACCGAGGTGATCGAGCCGGATTTTGTAGAGGTGATGCGCTCCTGCAGCTCGCCAATTTCGGTGTTGAGGTTCGGCTGGTAGCCTACGGCGGACGGCATGCGTCCGAGCAGCGCGGAAACTTCGGACCCGGCTTGCACGAAGCGGAAAATGTTGTCGATAAAGAGCAGCACGTCGAGATGCTCTTCGTCGCGGAAATATTCGGCGACGGTTAGGCCGGTGAGGCCGACGCGGAGGCGCGATCCGGGCGGCTCGGTCATCTGGCCATAAATCAACGCAGCGCGGGATTTTTCCGTGTTGCCGGGCACGATGACGCCGCTCTCCGACATTTCCAACCACAGGTCGTTGCCTTCACGGGTACGCTCACCGACGCCCGCGAAAACCGATACGCCGCCGTGCTTCATGGCGACGTTGTGGATCAGCTCCATGATAAGGACAGTTTTACCGACGCCGGCGCCGCCGAAGAGACCGATCTTGCCGCCTTTCAAGTAAGGCTCAATCAAATCGACGACTTTGATGCCGGTTTCAAACATTTCGAGTGTGGTGGACTGATCTTCCAGCGTGGGGGCCGGACGGTGAATGGGATAGTGCTTGTCACTGACGATGGGACCAAGCTGATCGACGGGCTTGCCGAGAACGTTCATCACGCGGCCGAGCGTCGCGCGGCCGACAGGTACGCTGATGCCGCCGCCGGTGTCGAAAGCCTTCATGCCGCGAACCATGCCTTCGGTGGGTTCCATGGCGACGGCGCGCACGCGGCCTTCGCCGAGGTGCTGCTGCACTTCGACGGTAACGTCGAGCGGCTCGGGAATGTTGAAGCCCTCGCTGGTGATGCGAACAGCATTGTAAATTGCTGGAAGATGTCCCGCCTCAAATTGAATGTCGAGAACTGGCCCGATTACCTGGACCACGTGTCCGACGGCTGTGTATTTCTCTGCCATGCCTTCTCCTAGGCGCCGTAGGAAGCGCCGCTGACAATTTCGATAATCTCTTTCGTGATGGCCGCCTGGCGGACCTTGTTCATGTGCAGCGTCAGCGCCTCGATGACGTCGCCGGCGTTTTTCGTGGCCGATTCCATGGCGGTCATGCGCGCGGCGTACTCGGAGGCGGAAGATTCCAGCATCGCGCGGAGCAGCTGGGTTTCGATGTAACGCGGCAACAGCTTGTCCAGCAATTGCGCTTCCGGCTGCTCGTAGATGTAATCGACTTGGGTCTCGCCCTTTTCTTGCGCTTTTCTGCCGTCTTGGTCTTCGCGAATGGCTTCCACGGGTAGCAATTTTTCCGCCACCAGGTTCGGGACCATGATGCTCTTGAATTCGCTGAAGATGATGTAGACGGAATCGACTTCGCGCTTTGCATACAGCTCGGTGGCGAGCGCCGCGATTTCGCGCGCGGTCTTGAATTCCACGCGGGCGAGAACGTTGATGTACTCTCCGGCAAAGGTGAAGCCGGCTTTTTTCAGGGAGTCGCGGCCCTTCTTGCCGACGGGAATGGTGACGATTTTTTTGCCTTTGTTGGCCCGGAAGAATTCGCTGGCCTTGCGAAGGATGTTGGTATTGAAGGCGCCTGCGAGACCGCGTTCGCCGCTGAGGACGATGGCCAAGATGTTTTGCTCGGGGCGACGCTCGAGGAGCGGATGCTGAGGCTCTTGAATGCGCGCCATAGTTGAGCGGAGGACGCGAGCAAGCTCTTGCGCGTAGGGACGCGCGGCCAAGGCGGCTTCCTGAGCGCGCCGCAGCCGGGCCGCGGCGACGAACTTCATCGCGCGGGTGATCTGCTGGCTGTTCTTCACCGAGCGGATGCGGCGCCGAAAATCGAGAAGTGTGGGCATGATCGTCTAGTTATGCGCGCGTCCTTATTTCGCTGCGGCTGCCGCTACGGAAGCGGTGAAGCGCTCCTTAAAGGCCTCGACGGCCTTCTTGATTTCGGCCTTGATGCCATCATCGAGGGCTTTTTTCTCGGCAATGTTTTTCAGGATGGACGGATTACTGGTTTGGATAAACTGCAGCAATTCGCTCTCAAAGCGCCGAACTTCGCCGACTGGGATGGCGTCCATCAATCCGCTGGTGGCCACAAAGAGGCTGAGTACCTGCTTTTCCACGGACAGCGGAACGTATTGGTCCTGCTTTAGAACTTCCTGGAGGCGCTGGCCCCGGCCCAACTGTGCTTGCGTGGCTTTATCGAGTTGATCGGCGCCGAATTGCGCGAAGGCCGCGAGATCGCGGTATTGCGCCATATCCAGGCGCAGCGAACCGGCTACTTGGCGCATGGCCTTGATTTGCGCGTTGCCGCCGACGCGGCTGACGGAAATACCGACGTTGATGGCCGGGCGGATGCCGGCGTTGAAGAGATCGGCTTCCAGATAGATCTGGCCGTCGGTGATGGAAATCACGTTGGTCGGAATGTAGGCCGAGACGTCGCCGGCCTGGGTCTCGATCACGGGCAGCGAGGTGAGCGAGCCGGCGCCCAATTTATCGTTGAGCTTGGCGGCGCGCTCCAGAAGCCGGGAGTGGAGATAAAAAACGTCGCCGGGGAACGCTTCGCGGCCAGGCGGGCGGCGGAGCAAAAGTGAGATCTCTCGATAGGCCTGGGCGTGTTTGGAGAGATCGTCGTAGAACGTAATGGCGTGACGCTTGGTGTCGCGGAAATATTCGCCCATGGCGCACGCGGCGTACGGCGCGATGTACTGAACGGAAGCGGGCTCGGAGGCCGAGGAGGCTACGACGATGGTGTAGTCCATGGCGCCGGCGTCGGTGAGCACTTTGACGACTTGGGCGATGGTGGAGCGCTTCTGACCGATGGCGCAGTAGATGCAAATCAGGTCGCCACCCTTTTGGTTGATGATAGTGTCGAGAATGACGGCGGTTTTGCCGGTCTGGCGGTCGCCGATGATCAACTCGCGCTGGCCGCGGCCGATGGGGATCATGGAATCGATGGCTTTGATGCCGGTCTGGACGGGCTCACGAACCGGTTGGCGATCCAGCACGCCGGGAGCGATTTTTTCGAGCGGATTGCGCTGCTTCGCGACGATGGGGCCCTTGCCGTCGACGGGCTCACCAAGCGGGTTGACGACGCGGCCGATAAGCGCTTTGCCCACGGGCACGGACATGATGGTGTTGGTGCGCTTGACGGTGTCGCCCTCTTTTAGCTCGAAGGATTCGCCCAGCAGCACGGCGCCTACTTCCTCTTCTTCCAGGTTGAGAGCGATTCCGTAGATGTCGTGAGGAAAAGCGAGCATCTCGCCGGCCATGACCTTGTCCAGGCCGTGAATGCGCGCGATGCCGTCACCGACGCTGATGATCGCGCCGACTTCGTCGACGGCGACAGTCTGTTCGTAGTTTGCGATCTGCTCGCGCAGAATCTTGCTGATTTCGTCTGCCTTGATGTTGGCCATTCGTGCTCCTGATTCCTATTCCGCAGCGAGCCGCGCGCGCAACGCGTTCAGGCGATTGCGCAGCGAGCCGTCATAAATGGTGTCACCTACGCGCACTACCGCGCCGCCGAGCAGGGCTGGTTCGAGCGAATATTTTGCCTCGACGCGCTTGCCGGTGATGTGCTCCAGGGTGCCGGCAAATTCGGCTTTTTGTGCAGCGCTGAGTTCGACCGCGGAAGAGATCTCCGCTTCGGCAATGCCTTGCCGCTGCCGGACGACTTCCTGAAACGCGGTGATGATTTCCGGCAGGATGTGGGTGCGTTGATGATCCGCAAGCACAAACAGAAAATTGCGAAGAATCTTGCTGGCGCCGAGCCGGGCGATCAACTTTTCGAGGACGGCATGCTTGGCGTCGCGGCTTACAGCCGGGCTGGCCAGGAAATTGCGCAGCTCGGAGGATTCCGCGTAAGTGGCTCCGAAATCCGCGAGCTGTTTGAGGACCGGCGCGGCGGCGCCTTGCGCCAGGGCGATATCGGCTAGGGCGTTGGCGTATTGGAGGCTGGCGGACTTCAATTGGGCCTGCCTTCCAGGCTTTTCACGAAGGCGGCGACCAGGGATTCCTGGGCCTGCGGCGTGAGTTGCTGGGCCAGGAGAGATTCAGCGCCGTCTACGGCGAGATTGGCAGCGATGGCTTTCAGCTCCAGGCGGGCGGCGCGCTCTGCGGCTTCGATTTCCGCGCTGGCGGCCACGCCAATTTTTCCCGCGTCCAGCTGCGTCAGACTGCGGATGCGCTCGGCTTCCGCGGCGCCCTCGCCCTGGGCGGCAGCGCGAAGCTCGGCGACTTGCTGCTCGAGGCTGGCCAATTGCGCTTCGGCTTGGCGCAGCTGGCGATCGGCCTCGGCCTTCGCCGCGGTCGCCTTGGTGATGGCGGAGCTGATGGCGTCGGCGTTCTTGCGGAAAAATGGGGGGGTAAGCTTAAGGAAAACCCAGGCGATGAGGCCCGCGACGATCGCAAAGTTGATCCACTTGAAGAGTTCATTGGTCCGCTCGACAGCAGCCTGGCCGCCTTCTTCGGCGGCATGCGCGGCGATCGCGGTAAAAAACAATAGGAAAAGCAGGCTGGTGAAAATGGGAAGGCTACGGCGCGTCATTGAGCTCCTCGCGCTGGGTTGCTGGGACGCGGGGGGGCCTGCAGAATCCGGCGTACGATTTCGTTGGAAAGTTGGGCGACCGTGCTTTCGACTTCGCGCCGAGCGGCGGCAAGGTCCTTGGCGACGCGGTCTTTGGCGGAGGCAACTTCGGCGGCGGCTTTGCCGCGGGCATCCTTGAGCAAAGCGGCGCGCTCGTCCAGGAGCTTTTTGCGGGCGGCTTCCTGCTCGACATACACGCGTGCGCGGGCTTGCTTGAGCGCTTCCTGATACTGCTTCATTTTTTCGGCGGCGGCGGCTTGGGCGGTTTCGGCGGCCTTGCGCGCACCCGCGGTGCGTGCTTCCCGCTCGGCCATTACCGCGAGCAGCGGCTTGAAAAATAGCGCGCGCAGAATAGCGTAAAACAGCAGGACGATCAGGACTGTAGGCACAGCCTGAAGGAACAGTCCGCCAAGTTGGTGGCCAATTTCTTGCATTTAAACTGTTTCGCCTGTACCTCAGGTTAGCAGCCGCGCCGTACCCCCGACCCAGGAAGGAGTGCCACGGCGGGTCTGAAGCTGCTCACTGAAACAATATTTTATAGCATCCAGCGCGGCGCGGCGTCAATGCGAGGCACAACAAGTGTTTCAGGGGAAGTGACTTACTGTTTAGCCGCTGGCGCGGCGGAAGCCGCGGCGGCACCGGCCGGGGGAGGCGTCGCCACGGCGCCGGCTTGATCGTATACGTAGCGGATGACCAGGGGCGTCTCATTGCGGCCGACGGTCATGTGCAGCGTTTCATAGAGCTGCGTGCCGTCGTAGGAAAGCTCAAAGGTGCGGCTCATCTTGCCGCCGCGAGGGTTCTTCTCGTCGGTAGCCAGGCGCGTGCCCTCCCAGTGGGCGGCGATTTCCTGATAATTAGGGTCCTTTGATTTTTGCAACTTGCGGCCGTCGGTGAAAAAGGCACGCTTGCGGCTCTGGTCGTCGAAGGCATCGACTTCCTTGTCCTTCTGAGCCTCGGCGATGGTTAAGGTGCGCGGCGGCGTGAACAGCTCCTGCATGCGCTGGCGATCCTCGTCGCTTTCATCCTGATGCCTTCTGCCGCCCATGCCGCCTCCGCCGCCGGGATAGCCGCCACCGGGGTAGCCGCCGCCCATGCGCCGGTTTCCGCCGCCATAACCGCCGTTGCTTCCACTGCTTCCCCGGGAGTCCTGCATCTTTTTGCGGGGGTCGTCGCTGTCGTCGGGGTCCAGCTTCCAATCGCCCATGATGGAGGTTCTGGGTTTCACCTGCGGTTTCGGCGGCAGGGGTCGGGCGGCGGGCGGCGGCGCGTCCTGGGATTGCGTGGGCGGTAAGGGGCCCGGAGGGGCTTGCGCCCGGAGGAAGCTTGGGCAGGCCAGACAGGCGGCGCTCCACATCACAATTCCACAAAGTACGTTTCGGTTCGATGAGGTCATGATCGTAGGATGTCTTTGCTTCGCACAGGTTAATTCCCAGCTCAGGCGGAGATAGTTCCCCGGTTATGAGAACTCAAGCGGGAGGAAAAGTGCGAGGCGAGACTGCCAGGCTTCCGCCACTACCAGATTAGAAGGAATTCCGGGAAAAGGGTTGCTTCACGCTGGCGCGAGCCAGGCCTTGAGATCCGTCGCCCGGGGAAGAAGCGCCAGGGCGCCGAGTTCGCGGAAGCGGGCGGCGCGCTGGCGATAGCCGTGCGCGCCGCGCGGCAGGATGGCTATGAACGGGACACCCGCGTCGCGGGCCGCCAGAGCGTCGTCAACATTGTCACCCAGATAGAGCGCGGTGGAGGGGTCGCGCCGGCCCAGAATTTTGAGCAGGCCTTCGGGATGAGGCTTGATGTGGTTCACATCATCCATGGTGATCACGGTGCGAAAGTGCGCGGCGCTCGGCCAGCGATCGAAGGTGAAGGAAAACTCCCGGCGAGTGCGGCCGGTGAAGAGGTTCAGCTCGAAGCGGCGGGCCCAACGCTCCACCTGGCCCGGCGTGATGAGGAATTTTTCGTTGCGAACGTTGCCGGGTTTTCCGTCCGTCCCCCAATAGAATTTCTCGAAGGCCATGCGCGCTTCCGCGTAGGTGACCGGGCGGCCGAGAGAGGTAACCCAGTCGGCGGTCATGCGCCAGTCGTCGTTGTAGCCGGGCTTGCTTTTCCAATTGTGGAGCTGGGCGTGGGTGACCCGCTTGCCGCTGAGATAGCGAACGGTTTCCAGCGCGGAGCGCCAATAGGTGCCGCGAACGTCGATCAGCACGCCATCCACGTCGAAGATCAGGATCTGCGGCTGCAATTTTGGGGGCGGCTTGCGAGTTTTTTTCGGAGTCATCGTCTCGAGGAAAGAAATCAGAACATTGAGTGTCGCTGGATTGGGCGCGGGGGGTCAAGCGAGAGCGGTTGCGGTGACGAACGATGAGATTTCGGCGGCCCGGGCGAAACGCAGCGCTGGCTCGTTCCGCGGCGCTGTTGTGTGTTATTTGGCACGCCCAGCGTGTTCCACCACGTTGGTAGACTGCGGCAACGCTGAACGGCGCGCCGCATATTCCTCAAGAATCTGATCCAGTTCTGGAGGGCGGATGGGTTTGGTGAGATAGCTATCCATTCCGGCGGCCAAACATCTCTCGCGGTCGCCCTTCATGGCGTGCGCCGTCAAGGCGACGATCCACTGGTGAACGCCAGCGTTTTTTTCCTTTTCGCGAATGGCTGCGGTGGCCTCCATCCCGTCCATCTCCGGCATCTGCACGTCCATGAGCACCAGGTCAAAACTTTCTCTCCCTAGGATCTCCAGCGCTTCGCGGCCGTTATCGACCACCACCACGTGGTGTCTTCTCTTCTCCAGCAACCTCACGATCAGCCGCTGGTTCACCGGGTTGTCCTCGGCCACCAATACACGGAAGAATGCAGACGGTTCGCGGGCATCCTGCAAAGAAAATCGAGTGAGAAGCGGAATGGCGCCATCTTGCTCACGGGCTCCTAGCACCCGCGCGATGGCTTCTCGCAATTCCGATTGCCTGATGGGCTTCAACAAGTAGGCAGCCACTCCCAATTCCTGGCAACGTGCGGCATCTCCCCGATGACCTGCCGAGGTGAGCATCATGATGGTTGCTGTGGCGAGTTCCGGCTTCTGCCGGATGCGTTCGATCAGTGCAAATCCGTCCATGTTCGGCATGTGCATGTCCGTCAGGATCAGGCCGTAGGGATCTCCTCCTTGCCGCGCCGCGGACAATTGCGCCAGTGCTTCCTCGCCGTCTTGCACCGGCGTGGAATTCATGTCCCAGCGCTTCAGCATTCCTTCCAGGATTCGTCGATTGGTGCTGTTGTCGTCGACCACCAAGACCTTCACCCCCCGCAAGATCTCGGGAGGGGCGATGGCCCCGATTTTGATTTCTCTTATATCCGCAACGCCCACCCGCGTGGTGAAGTGGAATTGACTGCCTCGGCCTACTTCGCTTTCTACCCAGATTTTGCCGCCCATCATCTGCACCAACCGCGTTGATATCGTGAGGCCCAGCCCAGTCCCTCCGTACTTCCTGGTGGTGGAGGTGTCCGCTTGAGAGAAAGGAGCAAAGATCAGCTCGCGCTTGTCCTCTGGAATGCCGATGCCGGTGTCTGCTACCGTAAGGCGCAACAGGCAATCTTGGTCATTTCGGGTCTCGACTTGGACCGACACGGCGACTTCGCCCGCGACCGTAAACTTGATAGCGTTGCCCACCAGGTTGATCAGCACCTGACGCAGGCGCGTGGAATCTCCGCGCACCACCGGAGGCACATCGGCGGCCACCTCGCACAGAAGCTCCAGATCCTTTTCGTCCGCTCGCAACACCAAGGTCTTTAGCGCGGATTCCAGACAATCGCGCAAATCGAAATCGACTACCTCCAAATCGATTTTCCCCGCCTCGATCTTCGAGAAATCCAGGATGTCGTTGACCACGGTAATGAGGGCGTCAGCGGACATCTTCGCGGTTTCCAGGTATTCCCGCTGTTCGGTGGTGAGCTGCGTGTCTAGCGCCAGGTCGGTCATGCCCATGACGCCGTTCAGCGGCGTGCGGATTTCGTGGCTCATGTTGGCGAGAAATTCGCTCTTGGCCTGACTGGCTTTCTCTGCCGCGTCCTTGGCTTGGCGCATATCGGATTCCGCCTGTTTTCGTTCGGCGACTTCCTTCCGCAACTCCTGCGTGCGCTCCTGCACCCGCAGCTCAAGTTGATCCTTGGCGCTCTGGAGCGCGGAATCGCGTTCCTGAATACGCTCCAGCATTTGATTGAAGGAAGCGATGAGCGCACCCACTTCATCATTTCCGTTGGACACCGCCCGCAGCGCGTAATCTTCCTGTTCGGAGACGCGACGAGCAATGTCCGCCAATCGCAAAATGGGTTCGGTGATTAGTCGAAGCAGCCGCGTGGAAACGAGGAAGGTGGCCAGAACGGAAAGCAGAATAACCAATGCGGAGATGCCCCGATATTGCCGCATTTTGGCGTGCAAGGCGCCAAGATCGGAAACGATGGCGATCGATCCGGCGCGCCCTTTGTCCAGCGCCACTGTCCGGTAGAGGATGAGCGAATCGGATTCGAAGCGCTCCCCGTCCGCTTGCGGAGTGGGCATCTTGAACGCGGCATTGACACCGGTTCGCCGGTACTCCGCAAAGAGAGTCCCGCTAGCGTCGAATAAACAGGCCGCAACGATGTGGCGTTCGGCGCGAAGGGCCCCGAGCATATCTCGGGCGGACGTTTGATCGTCGAAGGCCAGGGAAGCCGCGGTGTTGGAGCCCAGGGTGTCGGCCAAGGCGGAGAGTTCGCTGGTCATCGCGGAACGGAAGCTGGCGCGCTCATAGATCTCAAACGCGATGCACGCCAGGCTCAGCCCCACCAGACTGGTGCAAAGAATTACGAATGTGAGCTTTCGTTGAATGGAGGCGTCTCGATAAAAAGTCATTTTCAGTTTCCTTTTGGATTGCCGATGACCGTCTTCGCCAGAGCCAGCAGCCTTGCGCTGATTTTCAGGTTGGCTTTTTCGGCCGCTTCCAGATTGACTTCGAAACGGATCTTGTTGGCTTCGACCACAAACCCGATGACTCCGCCATCCGCGGCAAAATGCTCGGTCTCCCCCACCGTGAGGACGGGCCGCCCACTGACGTTGGCGATGGTATCGGCGAGCAATTTGTTTTCGCCGGCCCCGACAAACAAAACTTGACAGCTTTGCATTTCGTGGGGCAGCTTAAAGTGCTGTACTCGTAGCGGCCGGGTCCCGATGGTCTTTCCGCTGAGGCCCTGGTCAAGAGCGCCGCGAAAGGGATCGTCCCCGACGGTGCAATAGGTCAGAGGGCTGGTGGCGTCCTTGAAAGTGCCCACAGGCCATTCCACAAATTGGGCGAAGTGAAACAAGAACGCGGCCTTCACGTCATACTCGCTGCTGCCGCTCGATTCGCATCTGGCCGCCGGCAGGGTGCTCGAAAGCATCGCGAGCGATACGGCGAGCGACACCAGCGCGAGGTTCCTTGAGGCTGCGCGCGGCCCTATCCTCATGCGATTTCCGTTGATGCCTCGCGCTTCTGCCTTCTCCATCAAAGTTTCACAATCGCTTGCAAAACTGCCAAATTATTTTTGCGGCCGCACGTGACACTTTTTTGTTCCTTCTGGGAGGTCGAAGTCGCTTCCGTGTTCATCAAGTATTCGATACTCAGCTGCGTAAGATCACACTTGGAAGAAGAAGTTTGCGAGGACTGCCCCCGCGTGACTGGAGAGGCCAGGAAGACGCCGCGACCGAGGCGAACCTCGCGGAGGCGCATCTAGAATCTCCACGACAGCTTGGCGTAGGCGCTGCGCTTAACCTGCGAGGAGTTCACCACCGCCAGGGCATCGTTGAACTCCACGTGGTGGTCCTGCAGCAGGTTTTGTCCCACCAGGCTCAACTCCGCGCGTTCCGCGAACTGCCACCGCAGCTGCGCGTCGAAACGGGTGTACGACGGTACAAACTGTACCGGTAAACGCCTCACAAAATAGGCGTTCATGTCCCAGGAGAAACCGTGGGATAGCTCCACATGCGACCTTAACTGCGCCTCCTGCGCGGGATTCGAGCCTTGCGCGTCCGCCACGCTGATGGTGTCTTGACTGTCGGAAGCGGTATGCAGATGCATCTCCAGAAAGGAGTAGCCGGGACTCAGGGTCCAGCGATTTGTTACTCTCCACCTGGCAAAGACTTCCAGACCCTCGGTGGTGCCATGCATTTTGTTTCCCAACATTCGAGGGAGAACCAGCAGCGGCGGGATAGAGTCCGTGTCCAGGAAGGATGGCTGTGGTTCTATGGTTTCAAGGTCGCTATAGGTGTTAAAAAAGGCCGCCAAGTCGACGGACAGCCGGCGACGGAGCTCCGCCCGGTAACCCAACTCATAGGCAATGACGTGTTCCGATCGCGGGTTGGGATTGCCGAGCAGGACCACTTCCGCGGGTCCGGGCAGGGCCGCCAGCGTCGCGTCTATGCTCTTGCGGCGTCGCGAAGGGGTCTGGCTGGCGCGGGAAATCGCGGCCCAGAGAGTATGACGATGGTTGGGAGTCCAGGCTAAGCGCACGCTAGGCTGGAGATCGAAGCCCGCGAAATAGCTGTTCTCCAGCTTCGTGCCCACCGACAGCGACAACCGGTCGGGCTTCAAGGCGACTTGGTCTTGCACGAAAAGAGTGAACAGACTGGCGCCGAGATCTGCGGGAACAAAAGCAGCGTCGATGGTGCCCACGGTTTGATCTCCGCTGTAACGGTATCCCGCGCCCCAGATGAGGTCATGCCGGGTGCCCCAAGCCAGGTGATGCTCGAAATCCAGATCGAAGGTGTTGCGGACCTCGCGGAACTCCGGGCCTGATCTGGTCTGCCGATCAAAATAGATTTGCAACGTGGTGTCGGATCGGCTGGAGAAGGTGTGGTCCCAGCGGCCCAGGATGTTTCCGCCGGATAGGCCTGCGACCTTTTGTTCGATCACATTGTCGGGAGGAAAGAGCACGGAGTGCACGATCGTCGCGCCCTCAGTTCCTGCGAAGAGATCTCCCTGCGTGGTCAAGGAATCTTTCTTGGACAAGTCGGTATCTGCCCGGAAGCCGCCATGGAGCAGATGCCAATCATCGTCCGCGTCTTGTCCGTTCAAGTCCGGGAAATGGCCGGTGTTTTGATAGTCCGTGAAGATGCGATAGCTGCTGTCTTTGGCTTTCCCGCCGTATTGAACGGTGCCGAATTCTTTCGCGTGGGTGCCCGCTCCGCCGGTCACCAAAACGCCTAGCGTGTCCGCGGCCTTTTTGGTGATGACATTGATGACGCCGTTTACCGCGTTGGCGCCCCAAACGGTTCCGCCTGGTCCGCGAATCACCTCGATGCGTTCGATGTCTTCGAGCGGCACGTCCTGGGTATCCCAAAAGGCGCCGCCGAAGAGCGGCGTGTAAACTGCTCGGCCATCAATCAGCACCAGCAGTTTGTCCGCGAATTGCGAGTTGAAACCTCGCGCGGAAATGGCCCAAGTGTTTGCAGTCATTTGGGTTACATCGAGTCCCGGCACCATGCGCAGCAAATCCGGAATATTGGCGGCTCCGGAGCGTTGAATGTCTTCCTTGGTAATCACGAAAATGGCCGTGGCTACATCGGAGATCCGTTGCTCTTTTTTGGAAGCCGAGGTCACTTCCATATTCATCAGGTTTTCGAGGCTTACCTGGGTAAGATCTGTTTGCGAGGGAGGAGGGCTTTGAGTCGATTGCGGGCGGGCTTCCTGGTCTACGAGGGCAAGCAGCACCACGCCGAAAGCGGCGCGGGCCGCGAACGAAGTCTTTATTCGGGGCAGCAAGTCATTGGTCGTGTGCACAGTCTTCTCCCTGCAGATCGCTGTGCATTTCCTGAACCGCAAGCGGCGGCGCGTGTCGCTGGATAAACCCCTTGCGATCAGCTACTTAGAGGGCAGAGGTAGCGCGGGGACATCCCGGACTGAACCTCCGACACGGGTACGTCCCAAAATGGGCCAAGGGTGATCTGCAAGCGCGTGGCCCAAGCGTTGCCGGGGGCCGGAAGGGGTTGCTACAATGGCTGCCGACGAGCCGTGGACGAAACGGGACGCACCCTGGGAACGGCGCCCGCCACGAATGGATTCCCCACGAAGAGTTCTCCAATCGGGCAAGATTGGCTGGGGCGGAAATCACCGCAAGAGGTGTGTGCCAACGTGAGGGGCGTCCTTGCGGTCAGCGGAATGAGGAGAGTGGCATGGCGGGATTCGGCGGAGTGGACTTCATCGATTTTGATTCGCAGCTGAATGACGAAGAAAAGCTGGTGCGGCAGACGGCGCGGCAATTCGTCGAGAATGAAATCATTCCGATCATTGAAAAACACAGCCGCGAGGGAACGTTTCCGGCGCACCTGGTGCCGCAGCTCGGCGAACTCGGCTTTTTTGGCGCGAATCTGCAGGGATATGGCTGCGCGGGTATGTCCAACGTCGCGTACGGATTGGTAACGCAAGAGCTGGAGCGCGGCGATTCCGGATTGCGCAGCTTTGTTTCCGTGCAAAGCGCCTTAGTGATGTACCCGATCTACGCGTACGGAAGCGACGCGCAGAAAGACAAATGGCTGCCCTTGCTGCAGCAAGGCAAAGCCATTGGGTGTTTCGGATTGACCGAGCCGCAGTTTGGGTCGAATCCGGGCGGCATGCTCACGCGCGCGGTGAAGAATGGCGGCAAGTACGTCTTGAACGGCGAAAAGATGTGGATCACCAGCGGGTCCATCGCGGATGTTGCGGTGGTTTGGGCCAAGTGCGAAGACGAAAAGATTCGCGGGTTTTTAGTGGAGAAGGGCACTCCGGGATTCAAGGCGTGGGACGTCCATGGCAAGTGGTCGCTGCGGGCCTCGGTGACTTCGGGATTGGCCTTCACCGATTGCGAAATCCCGGAAGCCAACCTGCTGCCGAACGTGGTTGGACTAAAGGGCCCGTTGGGCTGCCTCAACCAGGCTCGCTACGGAATTGGCTGGGGTGCGCTGGGTGCCGCGATGGCCTGCTACGACACGGCGCTACAATACGCCAAGACGCGCAAACAGTTCGCGAACAAGCCGATCGCTGCGCACCAGTTGGTGCAGGAAAAGCTGGCGTGGATGATCACCGAAATCGTAAAGGGGCAATTGCTGGCACTGCACGTGGGGCGGCTAAAGGACAAAGGCAAGGTCGACGCAGCGCACATTTCCATGCTCAAGATGAACAACGTGGCCATCGCGCTGGAAACGGCGCGAAAGGCACGCGACATTCTGGGAGCGAACGGCATTGTGGACGATTACTGCATCATGCGGCACATGAACAATCTCGAAAGCGTGTTCACGTATGAGGGAACTAACGACATTCACAAGCTCGTAATCGGCGAACGAATTACCGGCATCGCCGCGTTCGTGTAGCGCTGCACTTCCTCAGCCCACTCAAATTGATCAGCCGTCACCAGAAATGCCGCCGAACGGAGGCGCCGCGGCGCTTCGCGTCTACTGCGGCCGTGGAAGCTGGAGCATCAATGCGCCTCCTTGGCCCGACTGCACGGTTGGCAGCTGGCCATTCCATTTTTCGATAAGCGTGCGATTATTTTCGATACGGCGAAGTTCCAGGAGCTGCGGGGTCAGCGAGTTCTGGCGGATGCGATTGGCGTCCGCTTCGCCCTGGGCCCGGGTCACCAGCGATTTCGCATCGCCCTCGGCCTCGGCAATCTTTTTCGCGGCCTCCGCTTGCGTGGTGGCCAGTTCGTTTCGCGCGCGCTCCGATTGCTGGATGGCTTGGGCCTTCGCGGTGATGGCCGTAGCGATCACCGCCGGCACGCGCGGAGCACCGATAAAGCCAAATTGTTGCACTCCGACGCCGACGGGCGATATTTTCTGGTCGATCATCGCTTGCACCTTGCGTAGAAATTCCGCCTTGTGATCGCCGTAAATGTCCTCGACGTTGTAGGTGGAGGCCACTTCATTGAGGGAATTTCGCACGATATCGCGAAGAATGCCGTGGGTGAAGAGATCCAGATCGCTGACGCGGTACTTGACGTAAAAGTCCGGCACGTGCAGCGGATCGATGGCGTAAGAAAGCGACACGTCCACAAAAATCTCCATGCCTTCCTTGGAGTTGAAGCCCATCTCTTCGTTGATCGGATGGCCCTCATTGACGTCTTTCGTCCATTTCACCGTTTGCACGTACGTTGGGAACTCGATGATCTGCGTGCTCAGCGGCGAATACACCACCCAACCGGTGCGCACGGGGATTTCCGAAGCGCCTCGCTGGTTTCCCGCCAAATTGATTTCCACACCGACGTGTCCGGCCTCAATGCGCGTGACGCGTACCAGGAAGGACAGCGCCAAAATAACCACGACCAAGGACACCGCCGCGATGAGCAGGCTGCGAAGCCCCGGAATCGCTGGCCTCATCGTAAACTCCTGATCTTCTCCCCGCCCTTTTCGAAACACATCCATGACTATCCTCCTCACAATTATCTACCGAGTCTTACCGCGTGTAAGTGTAGCCTGAATCATCGACAGCACGACTAATGCCCGCCGATGCGAAAAAGAACCAAGGCAAATGGACTACGGGTGATTAACGAAGAGAAGCTTGCCGCCGCTTTCCGCGATTCTGTGAAGTTGGCCGCTGTCCACCAGTGCGGTGAGATGCGGCACATCCTCGTGATCGGAGAGAACGTAGGAGCGCTCCGGTTTGGACCAGAGCGTGACAAATTCGGTGTCGTTAATAAAGACGCCCGGACTTCCGGGCGAGTAGGAACCATATTCGAGGTTGTTGACTCTGCCATTCAGCAGCAACGCCGTCCGGTTCGTGTAGAAAAAGACCGAAGAAAAAGAGTAGTACTGTCCATTGAGGATCAAGGGCCCCGCGGGAGCGCGCAACAGCGCGTCGGCCAGCGGGCGGGAGGAGAGATAGGGATCGAAGGTGACCAGGGCCAAGCGGCTGGCGTGAAGAAACACCACCATCATCATCGCGAAGCCCAGAAACGCCCGCCGCCTCCGCAGTAGTGCGGCACTCAATGCGCCGACGAGAAACGCTAACCCGGCCACGACCAGCGGTACTCGCAAGTACGCGAAAGAAGAGATCGTCAAATCGCCAAGGTGCCCGAGCGAGAGGGTGTACGCCTCCGGGTGTTGTTGGAGTGCATGAGAAATGTCACCGGGAGTAGCGACCCCGCGGACGGCGTAAAGGATCGCGGCAATCGTAAGGAAGGTCAGGCCAGAGACAACGCCCAGAGCTCGCGTACCGATCCGCAGCCATTTGCCGTCTCCGGCCATCGCGGAACCCAACAGCAGCGCCAGCGCGGGATAGACAGGCATGGAATAGTACTCCTGCGTCGTCGAAAACGTGAAAAAGATCAGCAAGAAGCCGGTCCAACAGAGCGCCAGCAGGCGTGTGCGGCCGGCGCGATCTATGGGCTTGAAGCTTAAGCCCGCGGCAGCCGGAAAAAAGGCGCTCCAGGGAAATAGCCAGAGAAGATGAAGCAGCCAAAACGCCGCGCGTGGAACGGTGTTGTAGTCGCGCGGGTATCGCAAATTCAAGAAGCGCAAGACGTGTTCGTTAATGAAATAGAACCAGAAAAAACCGTGGTACTCGCCGGGGCCGCTGTGCATTGTGAAATCGAAGTACGGCGGCATGCGCAGAGTGGCCAGAACGTGCCACGGCGCGGCAATCGCCAGAATAACCAGCGCCCCGGTGAAAACCCGCAGCCTTTTCCAAATTTCTCGCGATAAAAGCTGCCTCGTGACACTGAGATAGACGACTATGCCACCCACGGGCGCGACCACCGCGATCAATCCTTTGAGCATCAGGCCAACGCCTAGGCTGGCGGCGAGCAGCAAAGCCCAGAGTTGCGGCCGGGGCTCCTTGGCCTCCAGCAAACGCTGGAAGCACCAGAACGCTACGCACACGGAGAGCGTGAGAATCACGTCCGGAATCTGAATTCGCGTGAAAAGGAACAGCCCGATGCAAGTGGCGAGCGACAAGCCCGCGTAGAAGCCGGCTCGAGCGCCGAAGGCCCAGCGGCCGTACCGAAACGCCACCCAAACGAGCAAAACCGCAGCCAGAGCAACGGGTATTCTGGCCGCCCAGTCGTGTGCGCCAAGAATCCGGAAGGAAGCCGCCATGAGCCAGTAAATGAGCGGCGATTTTTCGATGTAAGGCACGCCATCGAGGTGCGCGATCACCCAATCGCCAGACTCCAGCATGTTGCGGGCGATCTGCGCCTGGACGGCGTCGACGTCATCCATCAATGCCGGTGGAGACACAATGCAGCCCAGGAAAATGGCGGCGGCAAATAGAACGACGACTAGGCCTGACTCAAAACGGTGGTGAGGCTCTTCTGGCTGAGTTGCGGTTCGGGCGCCGTTTGAATGTTCCACTGTTTGATCCATAGAAACAGAATGAGCAAGCCCCAGAGGTGATATCCGAGGTTTGCGCGCCGTTCCATGTGCTCCTGAATGAAGAACTCGATGCGATCCCGCCGGAACAATTGCGTTTCCTCAATGGCTTGCGCGCTGAGCGTGTCCAGAAGCAGCGGGCGCAACGCGCCACGGAGCCAATCGTGGGTCGGTATGTCTAGACCCGTTTTGGCGCGCCGCAGGGTCGAAGCCGGCAGACGATCTTTCATCAACCGCTTCAAGATCACCTTCTGGTGACCTCCGCTGATCTTCATATGCTCCGGCAAACCAGCGGCGAATTCCACGATGCGATGGTCCAGAAAGGGCGGCCGAATCTCCAGCGAATGGGCCATGCTCATGCGGTCCACTTTTTGCAGGATGTCGTCCACCAGGTAGTACCGCTGGTCGAAGGCCAGATAGCGATTGAGCGATCCGGCTTCGTCGGTGTGCGGCAAATCCGCATCGAACAAGTCTCGAACCGTCGAGCCGTTGCCCGCGCGCAGAAACTCGCCTTGTTGCGCACCAGAGAAAGAACCGTTCCAATAGGTGTGCGCTTCGTCCGGCGACAGCAACGTGCCCTCCAGAAAACGCTTCGCCTTATACTCGAAACTGATCTTGTCGTTGGAGACCGGCCAGTGCCGCAGTAAGCTCAGCAGGCCACGGCGCAGAACTCGCGGCACACCCTGTGCGGAAGCGGCGTAACGGTCCGCCTGGTAAGTGAGGTATCCGCCGAAGAGTTCATCGGCACCCTCGCCGCTCAGCGCCACCGTCACATGCTTTCGGCTAAGCGCCGCGAGAAACCAAACAGGCAAAGCACCCGCATCAGCAAACGGTTCATCGGAATAGTAGGCCAGTTCTTCGATCGCCGCGGGAAGGTCCAGACTCGGACTTATGTCGAGCTCGTGATGTTCCGTGTCGTATCGCCGGGCAGTCTCGCGGATATAAGGCGTTTCATCAAAGCTGCGCCCCTGGAACGAAATCGAAAACGTCTTTATGCGGGAGGCACACACCTCTCGCGTGTGGTGGAGAATCGTAGACGAATCCACGCCGCCGCTCAGCCAGATGCCCAGCGGCACATCCGAAATCAGGTGCTCGCGGATCGACTGCTTCAAAAGAACATCCAGCTCTTCCTGTGCGTTTTCGATGGACCTGTGTTTCTGTGGCTCGAAGCGTAGGCGCCAATAAGCTTCCGATTCGACGTGGCCGTCTCGCCATTCGAGCCAGTGACCCGCGGGCAACTTCTCAATGCCTTCGACGAGCGTGCGCGGGCAGGGAACGTAGTTCAGGGCCAGATAGTAGTGCAACGCGCTGAGGTCGAGGCGCCGATCGATCTCCGGATGCGCGAAGATGGTTTTCAGCTCCGAGCCGAAGTAGAGCTCGCCGTGGCGCCGATGAAAATAGAGCGGCTTGATTCCCAGGCGGTCGCGCGCAATGACCAGGCGTTTGTCGCGTTCCGACCAGACCGCCAACGCAAACATTCCGTGGAAGCGCTCAAAGCAATCGGTGTCCCATTGGAGAAAAGCCTGGAGAACTACTTCGGTATCGCTGTTGGTTTTGAACCGGTGGCCGCGCGACTCCAGCTCCGCGCGCAATTGGCGGTAGTTGTAGATTTCGCCATTGAAGACCAGCACGGTGTTCCGGTCGCCGCTGAATAGGGGCTGTTCGCCCGTTTGCAGGTCGATGATTTTGAGGCGGACTGCGCCCAACGAAATCTGCTCCGATTCATAGGTGCCCTGCTGGTCTGGGCCGCGATGAATCAGAGAATCTGTAGCCGTGCGAATCCGTGCGGGGTCAAAGACACCATCACGGTGCGTAAATCCGGTTATGCCGCACAAATTCCGCTTGTCTCCGTCTCTAACCCAGGCGAGTTGCCTGGCGACCTGTTCCAACGAACAAAAACCCTGTTGGGCTATAGGATATTGTTGCAGGCCGTTTTGGTTGCCTCGCGGTTGACCTGGCGAGGACTTGAGTTGCGTGGGAGTTTACATCACCGTCAACGACGGTTACACCGAATTCCGGCGGGATTTCTGCCAGGCAAGCAACGCAGAGACCCTGCATTGCTTGGATTTCGCGGGCCAGCCAAATGAAGATTTAAGCCGCTAATCAGTCGCGGAGACTTACAGACCGGCCACCTGCAGGTTAAGACACGGCAAGAAGGGTTGTCGGGCCGTGAAATCACAGCCCAGGAGCTACCGCGGCGTTAGAACTTAAGTCCCCAAAACGAGGCGTCCGGCTTTACCAATTCCAAGCCCACATCCCAGGCCTCATGGTCTCGCCAAACCACCTCGGCTTCCGCCTTGCGCCCGCTTTCCGGATGAATCAGGCGGACGCGCCGATGCAGCGGCAAGTCCGCGCCCACCACCGCCATGCAACCGGAGTAGCTAACGTCCACGGTGACCGCGTTGGCGCGCCGCGGCGCGGAATCTTCATCCCATTCGACGAGCAGTTTCACTTTAGAAATAATGCGCTTATGGCTTCGTAATTTGGCCCACCGGTCTTGCAAAGCCGTGGCGACCGGACTGGGGGCGTATGGGATGGCCATGTCTGACCTCGAACTCGAAGGGTTATAGGGGCCGGGGAGGGAAACCTCAAAATACTGCGGCCGCCCAGCGTCGGTCAATAGTACTTTTTCTAAAATGCGCACGGGCCGACGGCCTCCAATGCGCCCGGAGACCTCTTCGGACCCCGGTTACCAGGGAGCGAAGGATTGGAATAGGCAGACGCAGACCTTCGACCTTTTTTCGCCCCCGGCGCTGCCAAATCGCTCTTTGGCCCTCGGCGGGCGGCGGTCCGCTAGAAAGATTGTTCAGCAACGGGCTTGAGAGAGAGTAGAATTGCCGCCAGCTAGGCAGACGTTTTGTGCTTCTGAGCTAAAGAGTATTCCCTCCGCGCTTCGTCCTACGTGGCATCGAAGCAGGAACCAGAAGGCTTCAGGTCCCCTCAAGGAGTTCTGGATGACCGCTGCTTGCAGGCGTTGTGCAACGAGCCTTCTGACCGTGCTGGCTGCTGCGGTTTTTCTTTGTACTGTTCCTGCGTTGGGACAGCAAAAGGGCCAGCAGACCATGCCGCCGTCCACCGCCAGCCTCACAGTCCGGGTACGCAAGCCGGATGGCTCGTCCTTCGACGCCGGTGCGGTCGTCAACCTGTACGCCTTCACCGGCGAATCTGCGGGGATCGGATCGAACCGGTCGGGCCAGACCGAATTCAGTGGCATGCCGGTCGGGCGGTATAACCTGGAAGTAATCGCAGCCGGATATCAAAAGTTAACGCAACCCGTGGAGATCTCGTTTGCCGGACAGCACGAACAAGTGGATGTCACGCTGACGCCGGAACCCGCCTCTGGCGCCAACTCTGCACCGGCAGGACCTCCGATTCTTGCCCCCAATGCCCAGAAAGAGTTGAGCAAGGGCCTCGAAGCACTTCGCGAAAACAAAACGGAAGAAGCCAGAAAACACTTAGAAAAACTCGCGCGCACCGCTCCCGCAAATCCGGACGTGAACTATTTGTGGGGAATGTACTACCTGCAATCCAAGGACTTGGTTAAGGCCAAGAGCTCGTGGGAGCAGGCGATTCAGATTTATCCGAGTCACGCCTTCGCGCTGGCGGCGCTCTCCCAACTCGCGCTGGAAAGGGGAGATTCTCCGGCGGCGATCGACTATCTGGCACGCGCCGTCGAAGCCGCCCCCTCTTCCTGGCGCTTCCAGGAGCGCCTTGCCGAAGCTTACCTGCAACATCAGGAGTACGACCAGGCGCAAAAACACGCGGAGCATGCCATCGAGCTGGGCAAAGAGCGCGCCACCCAGGCTCCCCTGATTCTTGCGAGAGCCCAAGCCCAGCGAAATGCGCCCCAAAGCGCACAGAAAGCGCTGGACCCTGTTGCTGAAATGCCTTCGGCCCCTCCGCTGTCAGCGGAAGCGCTGCAACCGCTCGAGGTTGTGAAGCAAACCTCCAACGCGTCCGCTGCTCCAGCAACCGCGCAAGCAAGCCAGCCGGCCGATACAGGCATTGCTTCCATAGCCGAAGATCTCGTCCCGCCTCCAAAGTGGATGCCTCCAGACATCGACGAGAGCATGCCGGCGGTTGAGCCGGGCGTGGCTTGCCCGTTGGAGCAGATCCAAGATGAAACCGGAAAGCGGGTCCACGACTTTATCGACTCGGTGAATCGCATCAGCGCCACGGAATTGCTCGACGACGAAGTCATCGACCACTTTGGATTCCCCTCGAGGCATGAATCACGCAACTATACGTATGTTGCATCCGTCCAAGAAATTCGTCCGGGCATGTACAACGTGGAGGAATATCGGAATGACACCACGGCTCTGGACATTTTCCCCGAGCATATCGCCACCCTTGGATTGACGTCGCTCGTGATGGTGTTTCATCCCGTCTACCGCGACGACTATCAGGTTTCCTGCGAAGGGCTGAGCCGATGGCACGGCGGACTGGCATGGCAGGTGCACTTTCGCCAACGGCCAGACAAGCCTGCGCGCCTGCGCGAGTACCGCATCGGCGGCCAAGCTTTCCCGGTCTCGCTGCGAGGACGCGCCTGGATTGCGGTGGACACCTTCCAAGTGGTCAGCCTGGAAACCGACGTGGTCGCGCCCATCCCGCAAATACGGCTAAAGGCCGAGCACACCGCCATCGAGTACGTGCCGGTCAAGTTTCCCTCGCACAATCAGGAATTGTGGCTTCCGCAAAGCGCGGAGTTATTTTTCGATTTTGGCGGGCGCAGGATGCACAGGCGCCACCATTTCCGCGACTACATGCTATTTTCCGTCGACGAGAGGCAAAAGATTTCTACGCCTAAGATTGAGGCGGAAACGAACTCTGATTCCGGCTCCGCCGTGCCTAATTGAAATTTCCCGCCCGTTCGGACCAAAACAAAAAGGCCGCTCTGATCTCTCAGAGCGGCCTTTGCATTTTAATCCTGGCGACGACCTACGTTCCCACACAGTTACCCGTGCAGTATCATCGGCCCTACGAGGCTTAACTTCCGTGTTCGGGATGGGAACGGGTGTGACCCTCGCGGTTTGATCACCAGGAAAGTGTAAGCTCGCGCGATACGCTCGCGCGAGCCTGACAACAGAGATTGGCTGGCATTACAAGTTTTACTTTTTGTTGAACGCACTGTGTACTTAGGCGTTGCGGCCTCGCAATGAGACCGCATATTTCTTGCTCTTCCCCAAAGACGGTCTGGGAAAGTTTTATGATTAAGCCGAACGGGCGATTAGTACTGGTCAGCTTCACGCATTACTGCGCTTCTACCTCCAGCCTATCAAAGTCGTAGTCTTCGACTGCCCT
>Ga0210384_10000735_pt1 | contig 48823 bp, 42 predicted proteins | sample IncBWH2MmetaG_FD_160574 | JGI IMG/M metagenome (GOLD analysis project Ga0210384, IMG submission 160574) | Forest soil microbial communities from Barre Woods Harvard Forest LTER site, Petersham, Massachusetts, United States - Inc-BW-H-2-M | ecosystem: Environmental > Terrestrial > Soil >... | reverse complement strand
AACTCGACTGCATGAAGCCGGAATCGCTAGTAATGGCGTATCAGATCGACGCCGTGAATACGTTCCCGGGCCTTGTACACACCGCCCGTCACATCACGAAAGTGAGTTGTACTAGAAGTCGCCGCGCGAACCGCAAGGACGCAAGCGCCCAAGGTATGACTCATGATTGGGGTGAAGTCGTAACAAGGTAGCCGTAGGAGAACCTGCGGCTGGATCACCTCCTTTCTAAAGTAGTCGTGGCTCAACCCGCTATGGTGTGCGGGTCATGCCACGCAATGTAATCCGCGGTCCTCACGGGCCTCACGGATTACACGTCTCGAGTTTCTCTCCTGTCCTTCTTCGGCTTCGGCTGAAGTCACGGCAGTTTCGGACAGATTCTGGCAGATCGTATGAGGGTTGTCGTAAGAGCGAAAAATTAAGCGTGACGAGGGGCCGCTGAGAAATCAGCGGCCCCTTTTTGTTTTCTCATCGACCTTCAATAGCCACACCTCGCCAAGACGGCGCACCGAGTACTTGCCGATCATTCGGATTTGACCGCCGGAACCGGATAGAACCCCAACGCAAAGATCGCCAACAATCGCTCACTTGGAGAATTGCCATAGCAACTCTGCAGCTGAAATCAAACGTGGGAGAACAAATCATGACATCGATTCGCGTCGTAGCTATTCCAACTGAGGTAGCGGAGGCCGTTCGCTCGACATTACGTGCACCTGGATACGGATTTCCCGCGCACGCAGAAATGGGTGACGATGACGCGCCCTGCCGCCACTGTCTGCGTACAATTACCGCCAGTGTGGATCGCAGAATTCTATTTACATATGACCGCTTCGCGGGTGTTGAATCACTGCCCCAACCCGGTCCCGTGTATGTGCATGAGAAGTCTTGCCCGCGTTACGCGGCTGACGCAGGATTCCCGGAAGAACTGCGGGGAAGTCCGCGAACCCTCGAAGCCTATGCTCGTGGCCGTCGCCTCGTCGCGCAGGAATTTGTTGCCGATGGCAGGTTCGAGCCGGCCATCGAAAAACTCTTCACTAATCGTGACGTGGAATACGTTCAGGTCAACAGCACAACGGCAGGATGCTTCACGTTTCGCATCGAAAGAACCTGACGATGGGTGGACGGAAGGTTCCCGCGATTCCGATCGTGTGCTATTTCACTGTTATCCGAGAAAAGTAAGCCTCGGTGTCCACACCGATCCAGAGAGCAATCTGGCCGCGGCTCTCGCCGAGCTTCAGATCGTTAACAATGAGAGTGGGCTGATCGGCTCCGTGGACGTAGAGCTTTGCCTTGGTGCCGGAAACCACGATCTTGATTTTCGTCCACGCGCCCGGTTCGAGATCCACATAGGATTCGTACACGCCGGGATTCTCTTTCCGCAGCCGCTCCCAAGGGTAGTCGGGCGCTGAAATGTACTGCGTGGAGTGATTGCGTCGGATCTGATCCTCGGCGCGGCCGTTCGTCGCTCGAATGTAGAAACATTCGTATTTCTCGGGAGATTGCACGCGAAACGCGATACCAAGAAATCCGCGAATGTCCGGCGGAGCGCCTGCGCGCGGCATGCCCGCAATCTCCGTTTCGATGACGCCATCTTTGAAATCCGATCCCTTTAGGATGGCCATTCCTCCACCGGACTTGCTTTGCTCCGAAGAGTTGAGCAGCTTGATGGCCCGACGGCCCCTATAAGCAACAGCCTCCGGATTGATATCTACGCCTTCGAGTCCGGTCGTAGACTCGAGCGGAAACGACGTTGCGGCCGGCTTCTTGTCCTGGCCCCTCGCAATCGCCACAAGGATAACCAGAGCTAACCACGGTGCAAATCTCGCAGAATGCTTGTACATGGGACTTTCACCTCTCAAGGGGACCAATCGCGTGGATTATCCCTATGGACTCCCCGGTTTTCGTTTTGTTAGCCGGGAAGTTGTACTGCCGCCGTGCGCATTGAACGCATTGCAAACCAAACATCTTGGGAGTAGGCTCTGACGAGCCTCACCCCCCCTATTCCCTCAATTCATGGTTTCGTGAGGCTAGGCACCATCTCCCGGAATGACGCACCGAGTCATTTGCAGGAGGAGGACTTTTCTTATGTCAGCCGAAAACACTGCGATCGTTCGCCGCTTTTATGACCAAATCTGGAACAAACGAAATCTGGAAGTCATCAACGAACTCGTCTCCCCCAGTCATGCTCTTCAGGGCCCCAACATTTTAGGGTCCTCCATTGGGCCGGAAGCCTATAAGCGCCAGGTTCTGCGTTTCCTCGAAGGCTACCCCGATCTGCGCTGGACCATCGAAGACACCATTGCCGACAACGATAAAGTGGTCGCGTGCTGGACTATTGCGGGCACCCACCGAGGCGATTTCATGGGAGTTCCTGCCACTGGCAAAAAAATATCCGTGGACGGAATGACTATCCACCATATCGCTGGCGGAAAAATCATGGATTCCCACAGCATTTGGGACACCTTGGGCATGATGCAGCAGCTCGGCGCGGTGCCTCCGTTGGGAAAGGCGAAAGACGCCTCCGCCCCCTGAGCTCTCATCCCGCAAGAGGTGCGCATCGGGGTTCCGAAGGCCGCTCATATCCTTTTTCAAGTTGAAACGATTTGTCTTCCTCCGTCACTACTCAATGGGAGGAAATACACCTTGGTAGCCCCCGTATCTTCCATGCTTGAGCCCGGCTATGACATCCTCATCGAGGACGCAGACGGTCGCCGCCTGCGTTTAGAACGCCTGCGGGACCTCGAAATAGCCCGGCAGCGCCTCCCCGTTCTCGCGGCGCAATACCCCGGCACTCGTCTGATCCTATGGAGCAATCGAACGCGCGCCATCCTGGCCGCGACCGAAGGCTACTAGTCCGCTTCATCGTTGCTGATATCCAGCCCGAGAACTTAATCGCGCATTGGTTCTCTTCTAGCCTCGCAGCCGCGGATTCTCCTGCCTGTACTCTGGTTCAGGTGCGCCTTTAGGAGCATTCGCTCGCAGCCCTGCACTCCAACCTTGGAAACAATCTTACGATGGAGCATGGCACAGCCTTCCAAAGGCGCAGCTCTTTTTCTGGTTCTCTTCGGCCTACCCTTTCTGGGTGCTGGACTGTTTTTCATCTGCGTGCAGCTTGCAGTCCCCGGAAGTTCTGGAACTGCGGGCAATACCACGGGGATCATGTTCGCCTCGGTCTTCGTCATCATCGGCGCGGGCCTCATTTATGCAGCCGTCGGTGGTTACGGACGCTTGAAGCAGCAAGCCGCGATTGAGGAGTCGAACCCGCTGTCCCCGTGGTTGTGGCGCATGGATTGGGCCAGCCGCCGCGCGGAAAGCCAAAACAAGAAAAGTGAAATCACCTATTGGGTGATTTGTATTCTCTGCAATCTGATTTTGCTCCCGGTTGTCACCACACAGTTCCCGCCGTTGGCGCGTTTGCGCGATCCCCGTGCGTTCCTGCTTCTCGGCTTTGGCCTGATTGGTCTCATCCTGCTGGTAAACGCACTGCGCGCGACGATTCGCCACCGCCGCTTTGGCGACACCTATTTCGAATTCAACTCCCTGCCATTTTCTCCGGGCGACCGCGTCGGCGGAAGGATTCATCTGAAATTCGAAACCCAGGCGCAGCACGGCATCGACCTGCGTCTTTCCTGCGTTCGTAAAGTAACCGCTGGCTCGGACGACAGCCGTTCTACGCGGGAAGCCGTCCTCTGGCAGGCCGAACAGAATGTTACTGCAGGAGCCGTAGGTCCCGGACCGCTTGGCCGTGCCATTCCGGTGGACTTCGCGCCGCCAGCGGAGAGCCTCGTCACCGATCACGACAATCCGAACGATCAGGTTCTCTGGCTGCTCCATGCGCAAGCGGACATCCCCGGCATCGACTACTCGGATGATTTCGAGTTGCCCGTATTCCGGACCGCATCGTCGCCTGCGCCCGCACGCGATTCCCAATCGGTGTCTTCTCCCGGCGTGGATGCCTTCGGATTTGCGGCGCCATCCAGCGATTCCGATTCCATCGCCGTGACCCAGCCGGCGCATACGAAAGTCATCGTTTCCAGCCATTCCGGCGGCACCGAGTTTTATTTTCCGCCGTTTCGCAATCCCGCTCGCGCAACGGGGCTGCTTGTATTCACTTTGATCTGGAGCGGAATTGTCTATTTCCTCTTTCATTCCAGCGCGCCGTGGTTTTTTCCCGTTGTTTTTGGTTTATTCGATCTGCTCCTCATTTATGGAGCGTTCCACGTCACGCTGGGCAGCTCTCGAATTGGCGTAGCTAACGGAGAGATTCTTTCTCGCACCGGGATTCTTGGAATGGGCTCCACGCGGCGGATTCCGGTTTCCGACGTGGCCTCGATCGTGCCCGTGGTCAGCATGCAGCAGAACAGCAGCTCCGCGAACGCCCTCTATGCCATTCGCTTGCGCACAAAAAACGGTCGCAAGCTCACCCTTGCGGATGAAATCGACAGCCGTCAGGAAGCGCGCTGGATCGTTTCGCAAATCGAGACCCTGGCCGGGCTGAAACTGGACACGCACGTCGAAGTGGAAGCGCCGCTCGGCGTTTCGGCTCAGCCCCCGCAACCGCTCGCAGGCCGCGTGCTCACGCGGACGCAGCCGGCGAGATCCACGGCCGCCTCCGTGGCCGTCTTTGCTGCTGTGCTCATGGCCATGATTTGGTTCGCCGTTTCGCCGTCGTTTAAGACTGGATCGCGCTCACGTGGTTCGCGCACCGCGGCCGCCTCGCGCCCAAGTCCCGTCGCGCCCCGCGTTTTCTCCGAATCCATGACCGACGCGGACGTCGAACGCGTTCTTGCTCTGCCCGCCCAGGAACAGGCGGAAGAGCTGTTGGAGCGCGCCATTGCTCACGACGGCCGCGCTCTCGAATTGTTTGATCAACACGTCGAAGACTGGGTTGGGCACATTCGCCTGACCGACCGCATGAAACAACTGGAGCGGCGTTCCCAGTTTTCCAAGGATCTTCGCGTGCGCAATGCCAACGCGGACATCAATCTCACTCTGGATGGATGGCAGAAGAACGAACACGCCGCAGACTTGCTCATCGAACGTGCGCGCACGGACCAGCACTATCGCGCCGCCGCCGTCTACTTTCTAGGTATGCTGGCGGGGCGAGGCGTGGACTACGACCGCATCCACGGCGTGCTGCTCGACTACGCGCGGAACGACAAAGACCCCACCGTGCGGCAGTGGGCCGTAGAAGGCATGCGCTATCTGGGCAAAGACGAAGTGCTTGATGACCTGTTCGTTTCGTTCACCGAAGATCCCTCCACAAACGTGCGTGACCGCGCAGGCTGCAATCTTTCCGATTGTGGCAACTTCGCGCGCAGGCAACGCATGAGGATGGTGCCCAAATTCATCGACCTGGCCATGGATTCCCGCACGACGCCGCAGATGAAAAACTGGTGTTTCATGGCATTGCAGGAAATTACGGATGTGAGTCTGCCCGCCGATGCGCGGGCCTGGAGCCGCTGGTATCAGGAGCACGGTTCGGAAAAAATAGCGGAGTTCGAACGTCTCGAATGGTGGCAAGTCCACGGCGACGAATAAGCATCAATTCCAATTAGAATTTCGCCCGCAAACGCATCAAAAAATGTGGAAGAGCCTCGTCCAGCGCACCAGGCTCGGATGAAATAGCGCTTTCGCGTAAGCCGCGGCTCGCGCGCGGAACTGTCCCGGCTCCCAGGCGTCCGGTGAAGCTTTCAGCGACATGTAAATCATCACCGGAGTTCCAATGATGTTTTTCCGTGGCACGCATCCGACAAACCGGCTGTCATAAGAATTCTCCCGGTTGTCGCCCATCACAAAATAGCAGTCCGAGGGAACTTTGTAAGGAGTTTGCAGTTCGTAGCGCCTGCTTGTTCCTTCCGTGTAATTCTCCACGAGCCTTTGCCCGTTGATCCACACCGCGCCATTGTGAATGTCGACCGTATCCCCCGGCAGGCCAATCACCCGTTTCACCCAATCCGGCGACTCCTGGGCAATCGGCGGACGAAAAACGATCATCTGTTGCCGTTTCGGATTCCGCCATAGCGGCACATGCCAATTCGTGAAGGGCAGGCCAGCGTCGTAGCCAATGCGGCTCATAATCAGGTGGTCGCCCACAAGCAAGGTATTTTCCATGGAGCCGGAAGGAATTACACGCGCCTGTCCGACCGTACCGTTGATGAGCAGGAACACCAGAATGGTCCACATCCACGCGCTGATTTCACGTTGAACGCGTTTCGATCTCGGCAGATTGTTTTCTGCGGCTGCTGGGTTCTTGTTCATCTCGCCGTTCCTCAATCTATTATCCTACCGCACTCCGGCCGCAAAGCGGGCTGCCGGATTCGCCCATTCCCCCATTGAAACCAACCAGTACAAGGAAGAGTTTGAAAGCTTTCCGCTTCTACAGGTACAGTGTGTTCGAATCGAAAGAGAGCGCAAGAGATGCCTGCCGCTTCTGGCAAACCGGAGCACATTCGGATCGGAGTCGACCTGGGCGGCACGAAAATTGAGTTCGTGGCGCTTGACCGCGACGGCAGGGAATTGCACCGTCACCGCATCCCGACTCCTCGCTTTGACTATCAAGGCACGGTCCGCGCCGTCGCCGAATCTGTGGTAGCAATCGAGAAAGAGCTTGGTCGAACCGCCACGGTGGGTGCGGGCATCCCCGGAACCATTTCCACAAAAACCGGATTGGTCAAAAACGCGAATTCCACATGGCTGAATGGAACACCTTTCGACAAAGACTTGAGCCGCGCGCTCGCTCGCGAAGTTCGTTGCGCGAATGACGCGAATTGCCTGGCAGTCTCCGAAGCCACCGACGGTGCCGGCGCCGGCGAGCACCTGGTTTTCGCCGTCATTCTCGGCACGGGCTGTGGCGGAGGAATAGCCGTAGATGGCCGCGTCCACAGTGGTTCGAACGGTGTTGCCGGCGAGTGGGGCCACAACACTCTGCCGTGGATGCGCGCCGAGGAATATCCCGGTCCCGCCTGCTATTGCGGGCGCAACGGCTGCATCGAGACGTGGATTTCAGGTACCGGCCTCGAAGCCGACTACCAACGCGCAACGAAAGTTGCGCTCAAAGGCCCCGAAATCCTTGCGCGAAGTGCCGCGGGAGAAACCACCGCACTTGCAGCGTTCGATCGCTTCGAAGACAGGCTCGCACGCGGACTCGCGCAAGTCATCAATCTTCTCGACCCTGATGTCATTGTGATGGGTGGAGGCGCGTCGCAAATTCCGCGGCTCTATCAGAATGTGCCCGCGCGGCTGAGGGAATATGTCTTTGGTCGGGAAGCGGACACCCCGCTTCTTCCCGCGAAGCACGGAGATGCCAGCGGTGTTCGCGGTGCCGCGTGGCTCTGGCCGTTGTAAGGTACTTGAAGCCACTGCCCAGGCTCAAATATTTCTCCCGCGCTAACATGGATTGAGCCAGACTAGGACTCCTGGAAGCGATAGTCGGCGAGCTGCGATTGCCGGAGGCACTAACATCATGCCAGAAGCTCAACCAACCGAAACTCCCCGCATCGTTCGAAACATTTCCGACACCGCGCGCTGGGCCGCGGTCTTTCGCGCGCGAGAGACGGAGCGTCCCGATGCCATCTTTCGCGACCCCTACGCCAACCGCCTTGCCGGCACGCTCGGCGTAGATATCGCCAACTCCCTGCCGGAAGGGAACAGCCATGCCTGGGCTTGGGTAGCGCGCACCTATTTGTTCGATCAATTCATCGAGCGCGAGATCCAGCAGGGCGTAGACATGGTTGTAAATCTTGCCGCGGGCCTGGACGCGCGGCCGTATCGCATGGCACTTCCGCCATCGCTCGAGTGGATGGAGGTAGATCTGCCGGAGATTCTCGCCTACAAGGAAGGAATCCTTGCGAACGAAAAACCTCGTTGCGTTTTGGAGCGCGTCCGCTTGGATCTCTCCGATGTCCAGGCGCGCCAGAAGCTATTTGGCGCGCTCGATCGCCACGCCAACAAAATCCTGGTTCTCACCGAAGGTCTGCTCATCTACCTCGATGCCGAAGAGGTCGCCTCACTCGCTAGGGACCTTGCCGCTGGCCCGCATTTTCAGCGATGGATCACCGATCTCGCCTCACCTGGGCTCTTGCGCATGATGCAGCGCAGCGCCGGCCAGCAACTTAGCCAGGTCGGCGCGCCTTTCAAATTTGGTCCTGCGGAAGGGCCCGCGTTTTTCGCCCCCCAAGGCTGGGAAACAGCGGAAGTGAAGAGTCTGCTGAAAGCTGCGACGCGCTTCAAGCGGCCTCCGTTCTTCCTGCGCTTGCTAGGGCATTTGCCGGAGCAAAAAAAGCCCGCAGGAAATCGTCCATGGTCGGGCGTCTGCCTCTTCGCCAAGAAATAGGACGTCCGTTCGAAATCATCCACTCTACAGAAGAACGAGGTGCATCAGTGGCGCGCAAGCCAGAATTGTTGATTGTAACGGGCGGCGGGCGAGGCATTGGCGCTGCCACAGCGCGATCGGCAGCTCGCCGCGGTTACGCGATCGCCGTGAACTACACGGAGAACGAGGCGGCGGCAATCGCCGTCGTGCGCGAAATCGAGCAAGGTAACGGCCGCGCCGTAACGATCCAGGCTGACGTTTCGAACGAAAAAGATGTCCAGCGGCTATTCGAAACTGCCGAGAGATCGCTCGGACGAGTAACCGCGCTGGTAAACAACGCCGGGATCACCGGCGGATTCTCAAAGTTGGAAGACCTCACCGCCGCGACCCTCAAGCGCATACTCGCGGTAAACGTGACCGGCGCTATGCTGTGCGCCAGGGAAGCGGTGCGCCGCATGTCAACCCGCCGAGGCGGCACAGGCGGTGCGATCGTTAACGTCTCTTCACGCGCCGCGCAATTGGGCGGCCCGGGAGAGTGGATTCATTACGCGGTGTCGAAAGGCGCGATCGATACCCTCACCATCGGCTTGGCTAAAGAGGTGGGCGCCGAAGGCATTCGCGTCAACGCCGTTGCGCCAGGACTCATCGAGACGGGCCTACACGCCGCCGCAGGAGAACCGGGACGGCCACAACGCCTGGCGGCAGGGACTCCCCTGGGACGAGCGGGGAAATCAGAAGAAGTTGCCGAAGCCATCCTATGGCTCTTGTCGCCCGCGGCGGCCTACATCACCGGAGCGATTCTTCCCGTGAGCGGCGGGCGTTAGGAAACTGCCGAAAACTTGCCCTCGGCCAAAACAAAAAGCCTCGCCGCTTGCTTAGCGAACGGCGAGGCTTTCGGTAAATCACAAGAAGCTACTGTTAGCTTTGACCCGCCGCTTTGGCCATCTTCGCTGTCCATTCCTGCGAGCGGCGCATCATCTCTTCGGGAGCGACATCTTCCACATGCTGCGCCAGGCCCCATTGGTGGCCGAACGGGTCCGTAATCTTTCCATAGCGATCGCCCCAGAACTGATTCGTCACTGGCATATCCACCTTTGCGCCCGCCGCTACCGCGCGGTCAAAGATGGCGTCCACGTTATCAAAGTAAAGGAATAGAGAGGTCGAGTTCATCACACCTGGCGTTGGCGCGCACGACATGCCTGGGAATTCGTCGGCCAGCATGATGCGAGAGTCGCCAATTTGCATTTCAGCGTGCATGATCATGCCACCCGGTCCCGGCATGCGCATGATTTCCTTGGCGCCAAAGGCCGCCTTATAGAAGTCGATCGCCTGCGCGGTATTCTTCATCGTAAGCCCTGGCGTAATCGTGTGATACCCCTCGGGGATGGCTCGGACAGGATTCGGCATTGTAGCCTCCTTGATGTCTTTGACGTGCGCGCATTGGAAACGGGAGGGCAAAACGGCGGCTCAATGCGCGTAAGGGTCTAAATACTCCTCCGCCCTGCGCTTGTCAACGGGAGGAGCAGAATTTTAACAATCGATGCCAAGCCCGCTCTTCCTGAGGAATTCGAGCGATGCCCGCTTGTTAAGATCTCATTAGACCACGCGGATTTTGCGGACTCAGGCAAATCGTTAGGTTGACGCCATCCCTGCCGGGCGAGAAGATGCCCTCCCACGAGGCGCGGGAGGGCGGCCCCCATGAACTACGGCTTTCTGGTGGAGACCTACGAGACGGAGCGGATCAAAGTTGTAAGCGTCTGGAGCGAATTCCGCGACGAAGATCTTCCTGTGCGCCCGCGCGCCGGTGACCCGCGTGGCCGCAGCGTCCTCGAGCAAATGGTGCATCAATGCGTCAGCGAAGATCTATGGTTTCGCAACATGCTCGGCATCGACGTCAACGCACCGCCGCTCCCATCCGCCGAGACCCGTCTGGAATTCATGAAACGCTACGCCGAGGACAGCCGGAAACGCCTCGAAGCACTACTTTCGAAAGACAACTCCTGGTGGGAATCCGAAACGAAGTTTTTCGACGTCCAACGTTCCAACGCCTGGGTGATGGTGCGTCGTATTGCGCACACTGCGCATCACCGCGGCCAGCAAATGGCCATGCTGCGCATCCTCGGCCGCGACGTCCACAGCAACTATGGCCCTACGGCGGATACGGGTGGGCTCATGCAAAATCACGCCCCGACGATCTACACCTACCCGAATCTAAATGCCTTGTTCGATGGAGAATCACGCCGTGGCGCAAAGGCACCGCTTCCGGGCGCGGGCGGCAAACCCGTCACCGAACGCCCGGATAAATCCAAGTAATGACCGTAGTTTGCGCGAGAGTTACTGCGGCTTGGTGATCACGCCGCAGGCGATGCGCGGCGGCGCCGCGGTCCCCGTTCCGCCGGCTACCGCGTGGATGACAATCGCTGTTCCCCCATTGCTGAACACCGAGTGATCGTCATCGCCCAGCGTTACGTTCGGTGCAATCGTGCTCGCGTGCGCCGTGCCATCCGCGGCCACCACCAGCGAGAAGTCTGGGATATCCCCTGCAGGCATGCCTTCATGAGCATGGCCGCCGCCCGCAAAGTGAGGACCCGCGGACTTGAAGTCCGGCGCCTCGCACTTTGCTACCTGGTGGATGTGCAAGGAATGTTCACCAGCTGGCAGATTCTTGATGTCCAGCGTGATCTTGACGCCCTTGGGAGCTGCCGACAGCGTCGCGGTACCCACGCTCTGCCCCTGCGCGTTCTTGATGTCCACGGTAACGGCTTTGGGGCTGGCATTCGCACGGCTTTCCTGCACGCACACTGTTCCTGCTGCCCACAAAAACAGTGCGGCACAAACGAGAGCTTTCATTATCGTTCTCCTTGCAGCTAATCTTGATTTAGGATTCGGACTCTCTCAGAAAAACTTCCCGTCTCAATCTAGCCTAAGTCGCCAAAAGTCGATACACGCTGTCCTCAATCAGATAGCCTTCCTGCCAAGGAGCAGGCGGCACCACTATCGAAAGCACCGGCGAATTTCGGCCAGCAGCAAAGCCCCAAACAATAAGCATCCATCTCTGGCTAACGTCGGTACAGCGCAGGAAATACTTTCTTCAGGTTTTCTAACTTCGGCAAGTCGTTATGCACGATGTACGGATTGGTGGGATTGTTGTTGAGGTAGTCCTGATGGTAGTCCTCAGCCGGATAAAAAGCCTTGAAGGGTTCAACCGCCGTCACAATCTTCCGCGAATAGACTTTGGCGGCTTCCAGTTGCGCAATGTACGCCTCCGCAATACGCTTTTGTTCCTCGTTCGTGAAAAAAATCGCCGACCGGTATTGCGAACCGGTGTCCGGGCCCTGCCGGTTCCACTGCGTAGGATCGTGCGCCACTGAAAAATAAATCATCAAAAGCTGCCCGTAAGTCACCTGGGAAGAGTCGTAGCTAATGCTGACGGTTTCCGCGTGCCCCGTCACGCCCATGCTCACGCTCTCGTACGAAGGGTCCTTGACGCGGCCGCCGGCGTAGCCCGACGTCACCGCCGACACTCCCTTCACGTGTTGGAACACCGCTTGGATGCCCCAGAAGCATCCGCCCGCCAGCACCGCTGTCTGTTTGCTTTTTGCCGCCGCCAGCGGCTCATCCACCACCGGCCCGGGAAATGGCAATTTTGGCGCCTCCGGCGTTCGCGCGCCCAACGCGCGCACCGCCGTCCAGGCGATCAAGCCAGCAATCAAAACAAGCGCAATCCCACGGCCGATTTTAGGGCTTTTCATGGTCCAACTCCCAATTTAACTGGTCCTAGTTTACTCTGCCCCGCGTTTATTGGATGCATCATCCCCGCAAGCGGATGGGGAAACATTCAGCTCCGCGGTCCGCGCCGTCCGCATCCCTCGGTCCCGTCTAAAGGGCCGCCACGAGTGGAACCGCGCCTCCGTCTGATGCATCATAATGACCCAGTCGTCCACCACTTTACGAGAGAGGCCATTTTGATGCGCGCGCGAATCATTCTCCTCCTGGTTGCCGCTGTTTCTTTCCCTTCCTTTTCTTTAGCACAAGTAACCCACGGCCAGAAGCCCAACCTGCCTCGGCCCAATGCCACCGAATCCGCAGGCAACGGACCGCGCGGAGAACGCCCGCCCGCAGGTTTTCTCCCCACCGTCCCCGCGGGTTTTCAGGTCAACATCTTTGCAAAGGATTTTAAGGTCCCGCGCTGGCTCACAGTCGCCCCGAACGGGGATATTTTCCTGGCCAACACCGGCGCCGGCGAAATCATCGTCTTGCGCGATCCGAAAAACACCGGCGGAGCACAAGACCGCGAACTCTTCGTCGATGGCATGAAACGGCCCTTCGGCATCGCCTTCCACGACAATTACGTCTACATCGGCAATACCAACGAACTCCTGCGTTTTCGCTATGACCCCAAAACTTCCAAGCGCCTCGGTGAAAAAGAGCACCTTCTAGATTTGCCGTCGGGAGGGCACAACACCCGTTCGCTGGCATTCTCCCCGGACGGCAAGCATCTTTTCATCGGTGTCGGTTCTGACTCCAACATTGACACCGGCGAAGATCCCCGCCGCGCCGCTGTAACCATCTGCGATCCCGACGGCAAGAATGTTCGTCTATACGCCACAGGTTTGCGCAATCCCGTGGGCCTCGCACTTGAGCCCGTGACCGGAGAAGTCTGGACCACCGTCAACGAGCGCGACGAACTGGGCGACGATCTCCCCCCGGATTATTTCACCTCTCTCAAAGACGGCGGCTTCTACGGCTGGCCCTATAGCTACATCGGCGGCAACGTTGATCCCCGTGTGAAGCAACTGCAACCCGAACTGGTCGCGCGCGCCATCATCCCCGATGTTCTTCTCGGCGCCCACGTCGCCCCTTTGCAGTTTGCCTTCTACACCGGAATGCAATTCCCGGCCGGCTATCGCGGCGGCGCTTTTGTTGCGGAACACGGCTCCTGGAACCGCGCGAAACGCTCCGGCTACCAGATTGCCTTTGTAGCCTTCAAGAATGGCAAGCCATCAGCCGACCCCGTTCCATTCATGACCGGCCTCGTCCCCGATCCCGGCCAGAAGGACGTTTACGGACGCCCCGTGGGCGTCACCGTCGCGCCGGATGGTTCGCTGCTCGTCTCGGACGATGGTGCGGGCGTGATCTACCGCATTTCCGTGGCGAAGTGAAAATCAACAAATAGCAGAGAAAAAAGGGAATCAAGGATTTCCGCAGTCGCTAGTTCACCTTCAAGGTCAGCGATATCGGCTGCAATTGCAGTGGCTGCCCCGTCGAGGACATCGCCGTTGGCGTAATCACGATGGTTGAAGTTCCCGCCGGCGTGATGATCGGCGGCGGAGTAAGAACCGTCGCGCTTCCTCCGCCACAGCCTCCCATATTCAAAGCCGCTAAAGCAGCCATCACAATCAAAGTGCCGCTCAACACCATCCGTTTCGCGCAAGCTTTGCGTTCGAACGCCCCGCGGTACAACAGCATCATCAGCAAGATCGTTACGAGAGCCGGCAGCGGAAACCAGCGGAGTTCACCGATGGGTTTGAACCCCACGCGAATCATAGGTGGCACGATTGCCCCACCACTCGTTGACACCGTGACCGTAAATGGAGCCGGCGCGCCATTCGCAAGCGGCACGCTAGCAGGTGCATGACACACCGCACCCAGAGGAGCCCCGCTGCAGGCAAAAGCAACACTCCCGCCGTAGCCCGCCCCCGGTGTCAGCTGCAGCTGGTATTGCGCCAATTGCCCTGGCGCAACCGACGCCGACATCGAACCGCCCGGCGCAGCCCCCGCCGTGAATGCCGGATTGGCATTGCCGCTCGCGTTGATGACCTGCGGAGAATCAGCCGCGTCATCCGTCAGCGTAATGGTCTCGCTGCGTTCACCCGCGGCCAGCGGCGCAAACGTCACATTGATCGTACACTCCGCCTTCGCCGCAAATGCGCCAACGCAATTGTTTCCGCCGCTGAAATCCTTCGGATTATTTCCGCCCACCACCACCGATGTGATGTGCAGCGTCGCGTTCCCCGAATTTGTAACCGTCACCGTTAGCGAGCTGCTTGTCGTTCCTTGACTGATCGTTGGAAATGTCAGCGTGCCCGGAATCAGCGTCACCACCGGCTTCGGCGGGGGCGGAGCCACACCCGATCCGCTGAGCTGCACGCTTTGCGGAGGGCCGGGAGCATTGTCTGTCGTCATTAGTACCGCCTGCCGCGAGCCTGCGGCCGCCGGCGTAAACATCACCATAATCGTGCAAGCCTTGCTCGGCTGCAGCACCGTTGGCGGATTGCAGTTGTCCGTTTCGCTGAACTCGCTCGCGTTCGCTCCCGTAATAGAAATCGCATTTAGACTCAGCGCCTGATCCCCCGTGCTCGTCAGCAAAATCGGCTGCGCCGGACTGGGAGTTCCTACCGTGATGTTTCCCAGCGAAAGCGTGGAAGGCGTCAGGCTTGCTTCCGGGCCAACGACTTTCTGCTGCCCCGGTGGAATGCTGAACACAAAAAAACCATCCACGCCCGGCGCGGAAATCGTTGTTCCCGCGACCGCATTGAAGTAACCCGTCAGCGGATCGGTCATGAACGCCTGAATCGTTGTTCCGCTGGCATCACCCCCGTACATGAATGGTCCCGTTGGGTCCACCATGAACGCTGGCACGGAAACAAAATCAGGCAGCGGAGAACTGGCCGTCTCCGTCAACTGCTGCGTCTGCGGATCGATCGCGAAAATGTGCACCGGAGGAGTTGTGCTGTTCAGGTAGGTGAGGTAGACAAAATTTCCGGTGACCTCCGTCGCAACCTGATTCGGAAAGCTCCCAAATCCCAACGAGGTTTGCGCAAACGTGCCGCCGGGTACGCCGGTATCCGCTGCGATAGGAAGAATCCCCACAATTCCTTCCAGGCGTCCCATCCCCAGAATCAGGAAGCGCCCCTGCGGATCCATCGTGAAACAGCGCCCTTCCGTTCCCACCAGAAAGGAATTCCCGCTGACGAAACCTGTCTGCGGGTCGATCGCATAATTGTTTAGCTCCGAATCCATCTGAATCGCCGGGTTATTGGGATTAGGCGCCAGAAAAACATAAAAGCGCCGGTTCAGATGGTCGATCCCCGCTCCAATCACTGTGGAATCCAATTCTTGAAAAGATCCGGGAACCGGAACCAGCGCGAGATTCGCCGCGTCGATCTTAAAGGTTTCAATCGACCCTTCGCCCGGCGTCGGGCTCGCGCGGTTGACCACCTCGATGTACTGCCCGCTCGGCTCGACGGCGATGAACCCCGGTTGATTTGTGTTTCCGGACGCAAACGGGGAATTAGGAACCTCCGAAAAAGCTCCCGTGGTCGAATTCACCTGGTACATCCTGATGCTGTTTGTGCCCAGCCCAAACAAGAACCGCCCCTGCACATCGAGCGTTTGGAACTCCGCAGGCGCATAGGGCGAACCCGGCACGGTCGTCAGCACACCCGTCTGATCGTTGCGCGTCATCACCGCTCCCGATGTCGAGAAAACGAAGGGCTGCTGAAACTGCCCGGAAACGGGAAGTCCCGTGGCGAGAATCACGCTGAGAAAGAGAAGTGAGCGGAGCGCATTCGAACACCCTGCATCACGCGCGGGAGGCTCGCAGCGCAAGCGCAAACGCCCTATCATCTGCCTGGCGGTGGATCTTCCTCGGCCGTTCTTCATGCCGGCCTTCCTGAACCACGAGAGGGTTTACGATTACTATCTAACGTTACCTGTACAATGTATTGCCGTCAATTAAAATAAGTATAGTGTTATAGTTTTAAAGGGGTAACAACGAGGTTTCGTGCGATTTGATCCCGGGCAAAAACAAATTGTTAATGAATATTAACAATTCTCAAGCCCGTTTTACGTTACCCTTCGTAACTTATGCAAACTGTTCGACTTGATCTGGAAACACTCCCAGGCTCGGATGCCAATCGCCTCATCACTCGGCTCACTGGCAAGCTGAGCATCGAAACCGTTCACAATTTCATTCAAACCCTGCGCCCGGAACCTGCCGCAAAACTCATCCTCGATATGAGCGGCGTCTCCTTTCTCGATTCCGCCGGAGTCGGCGCTCTCGTCCAACTCTTTGTGCACCGCAGAAGCTCAGGCAAGAGCTTTGCGCTTGCCGGGCTTACCCAGCAGGGAAGCGCCGTGATTCAGGTTGCCGGCTTGACGAAACTTCTTCCCATCCATCCCTCCGTAGACCAGGCCCTCGCGCAGAACACTTAGTCGAAATGTCTTCCTTGCGGGCTTCCTGCTTCGTCTCCGCGGCGCTGCTATACTCCTCTCCATGAATGAACTTCCGCGATTTACTGCTTCCGACCCGCACTACGAGACCCGCATTCGCGACAGTTTCTCGCGCCAGGGAATGATGAAGCACTTGGGCGCCCGTCTCGTAGAGGTGGGGCCTGGCCACGTCACCATTCAAGTCCCCTTTCGCCCCGAACTCACCCAGCAGCACAGCTATTTTCATGCCGGGGTCTCCGGTACCATCGCCGACAGCGCCTGCGGCTACGCTGCCTATACGCTAATGCCCGCCGATTCCTCCGTCCTCACCGTCGAATACAAAATGAACCTCCTTGCCCCTGCCGATGGCGAAGAACTCATCGCCCGTGCCAAAGTGCTACGCTCCGGAAAAACCCTCAAGATCTGCGCCGCCGACGTCTACGTCCGCAATAACGCCGCCGAAATTCACTGCGTCACCATGCTCGCCACCATCATGTGCCTCCCCGGAAAATCCGACCGTCCTAAGTGAACTAGGCGAGTCTGCAGTCGAGCCATAAGGCATGACGTGGAAAAACTTGCTGTTCTGGATCACCCCGAATACGGAGGGAAACTCGCGGAGAGGTCCTGATTTTGCGGCGTCCGGCTTAGCTGGGGATCCAGTTCGGATGGCTGGTGAAGAGGCCTTCTGCGAATCCGATGTGGTAGCAAACGAAGAGTCCGAAAGCCAGGCTGAGCAACCCGGACGCGGTGACCAGTCCGCGATTCAGCCACGCGAATCTGTAGCCCGCGAAGGAAAAAGGCAGGGCGAGGGCAGCGGTGATTAACATCATTCCCGCGATTGTCCCCACGCCAAAAATCAAGAGGTACAGCACCGCCCACTTCGGCTCGCGAATGGTGCTCAACACCAGCAAGGCCACGGCCGCGGAACCCGCCAATCCGTGCACGATGCCAACGAGCAGCGGGCGCAGCACATGGAAAAGTCCCAGCCGTCCAAACGGAGCGCGAAACCAGTTCGGCGTTGCGAGGCTTTCTCCATGATGCTCCGCGGCCGGATTGTGGGAATGCCAGTGAAAGTGCACCTTGGAACCATGTTCGTGAACGTGCGCATGTTCTCCCGTGACTCGCGGATGCGCCGGAGAGAATTTCTCGCTGATCCATTTCATCGCGCCCGTGAGATTCAGCACGCCAAGCAGAATCAGCATCAGCCCTACGGAAAATTCCATCGTCAGACCGACGCGTGCCGGAATGGCAAGGCCGAACACAATAATCGCCGCGCCCACGGCCACGATCGTCAGTGTGTGCCCGCAGCCCCACAGCACGCCAATCAGTCCTGCTTTGGCAATGGAACGCTCGCGGCTCACGATCGTCGACACGGCGATCACGTGGTCCGGGTCGGTGGCGTGCCGCATCCCGAGAAAAAATCCGATCATCAGAATTGCGAGTCCGCTCGTCAAATGCGCACACTCGTTTTCGTAGACGACAAACTGTCAGCCGCAGCATATCCGACATAAGAGAATCTTGCTTGGAAAATTTGAGGAAACGAAATCTTATTCTTCCTGGAGTATGCGCATCAATTCCGCGGCCGCATGCGGAAGGCGCGCGCCGCGCCGCGAAACCAGGTACACGTGCCGCGGCATATTCAGCTGCTTTATTTTCACTTCTTTCATCCAGCCGCGCTCGATTTCCCATTGCACGCACATACGGGGCACGATGGCCACGCCCATGCCCATCTGCACGAAGCGCTTGATGCTTTCGATCGTCGGCATTTCGATGGGCATTTTCAGCGCGGTGCGGTTGCGCGCAAAAAGCTCGATCACGCGGCGACGGTAAGGAGATTCCACGATATGCGCGATGAAATCTTCGTCACCTAGCTCGGTGACATCGACTTCGCGCTTCTTGGCCAGCGCATGCTTGGGTGGCACCACGAGCGTCAGTTCGTCTTTCAGAATTTCCGTGGCCTGCAGCTGATCTTCCTGCGGCACAAAGGAGATGGCCCCAAGGTCGAGCCGGTAATTCAACACTTCGTGCGGGATGTCCCGCGAAAACATCCGGTGCACGCGCACTTGCACCCCAGGATGTTTCTCCCGGAACTTCCCGAGGGCAGGGAGCAAAGCATGAATCGAGCTTTCATTGACACCCAGCGAGAGTTCGCCGCGCTTCAATCCTTCGAGCTCGCTCAATCCCTTTTTCACTTCGTCGCGAAGATTGATTAGCCGCTCGGCATAATCCTTGAGCAGCGTTCCGGCATCGGTCAGCCGGACGGGCCGCGCGCCGCGGACGAAGAGCGGCTGGCCCAGCGAATCCTCTAGCTTGCGGATCGCCAGGCTGATGGCCGGCTGGGTACGGTAAAGGCGCTCCCCCGCGCGGGAAAAGCTGCCCTCTTTCGCCACCATCAAGAATACCTGTAATTCACCCAAATCCACGGCGGCTCCTAGGATACCTAGTATAAGGCAGGATTATCAAAAGTAGAATAAAGATAAATTGGACTACAGTGCCCCTCCCATGCCCTACTAGAGCTTGGGGGACCCTATGGACGTCGTACGCATTTTTGACACTACGCTCCGTGACGGCGAGCAGTCGCCGGGCTTCTCGATGAAAACCGAGGAGAAGATCCGCTTGGCGCGGCAGCTTGCGGCGCTGAGTGTCGACGTGATTGAAGCGGGTTTCCCCATTGCGTCGCAGGGTGACCTGGAAGCGGTGCAAAGAGTTTCGCAGGAAATTCGTAACGTGCCGATAGCGGCTCTTGCGCGCGCGAAAAAACAAGACGTCGACGCGGCCATCGAAGCGCTGAAGCCGGCAGCCATGCCGCGGCTGCACGTTTTTCTCGCGACTTCGGATCTGCATCTGCAGGTGAAGTTGAACATGACGCGCGAGCAGGCCCTCGAAGCCATCGGCTCCATGATTCGCTACGGGCGGCAACACGTCGGTGAAGTGGAATTTTCAGCTGAGGATGCAGGTCGCACGGACATCGATTTTCTTTGCCAGGTCTGCCGCGTCGCGGTGGACGCTGGCGCGACGGTCCTGAATTTGCCGGACACCGTGGGCTACGCGGTGCCGGAAGAGTACGGCGCGATGTTCACAAAAGTGCGCGAGTTTCTCGGCGACCCAGAGGGAATTACACTGAGCGCGCATTGCCACGACGATTTGGGAATGGCGGTGGCGAACTCGCTGGCGGCGATTCGCGCGGGCGTGCGCCAAATCGAGTGCACCATCAACGGAATCGGCGAGCGCGCGGGAAATGCCGCGCTGGAAGAAGTTGTGGTTGCGTTGTCCGTGCGAAAGGAAAGTTTTGGCGTGACGACGGGAATCCGCCTCGAAGAGCTTTTCCGCACGAGCCGCATGCTGACGGAAATCACCGGAGCGCAAGTGGCTCCCAACAAAGCCATCGTGGGCGCCAACGCGTTCGCGCACGAAGCGGGAATTCACCAGGACGGAATTATCAAAAACCCGCTGACCTACGAAATTATTTCGCCGCAGTCCGTGGGCGTTCCCGCGCGTTCGTTGGTTCTTGGAAAGCACTCCGGGCGCAACGCGCTGCGGCTGACGCTGCTCGATCTAGGGTTTGAAGCCAGCAACGCGGAACTTGCGGAGATTTACAACCGCGTGACCGCACTGGCCGATCAATCCAAGCAAGTGCGCTCACGCGACATTCTGGCCATCGCGCATGAAGTGATTCGCCGACGCCCTGCGGCCATGGCCGCGGAATCGTCGCCCGCGGCCTGACGTCGCTTCCGCCGAAGAGATTGCGGCGTGCGAGGGACCTGCACGGTATTTCATCTGAATGTGCGGATGAGCTTCCAAATTTCTTGTTGATTCGGGGATTTTTATGAAGAAGACTATCGTTCTGTTACCGGGAGACGGCATCGGCCCGGAAGTGACGCGGGCCGCGATAACGATCCTGCGCGAAACGGCTGACGAATTTAATCACCAGTTTGAATTCAAGGAATTTCCGATCGGCGGCGCGGCCATCGACGCCGCCGGCACGCCACTTCCCAACGAAACTCTGGATGCATGCCGCAAAGCCGATGCTGTTTTCCTTGGCGCGGTCGGCGGGCCGAAGTGGGACGCGCTTCCAGTCGGCAAGCGCCCTGAGAGCGGCTTGCTCGGCTTGCGCAAGGGCCTGGGACTTTATGTCAACGTGCGCCCTGTGAAGCTGCTCGATCCACTGCGGGGAATTTCACCGCTGAAAGCGGACCGGATCGGAGATCTGGATCTCGAAATTGTGCGCGAACTCGCCGGCGGAATGTATTTCGGCGAGCGCGGCAATGCCACGGAAAAGGGCGTGGAGCGCGCGTGGGACACAGAATCGTATTCGACGCCGGAAATCGAGCGCATTGCCACGTTTGCGTTCGCGCGCGCGGAGAATCGCTCTCGGCGTCTTTGCTCCGTTGACAAAGCTAACGTGCTGACGAGTTCGCAGCTGTGGCGCCGGACCGTCTCAGCCATGGGCTCCGTTTATCCCTCGGTGAAGCTCGAGCACATGTACGTGGACAACGCAGCGATGCAGCTCACGCTGAGGCCATCGCAGTTTGACGTCATACTCACTTCGAACATGTTTGGCGATATTTTGAGCGATGCTGCGGCTGCGCTTGCCGGCTCGATCGGGCTTATCCCCTCTGCGAGTTTCGGTTCGACCGCTCCGCTCTTTGAGCCCATTCACGGCTCTGCGCCGTCACTGGCCGGAACGGATTCCGCCAATCCCATCGGCTCGATCCTGAGCGCGACGATGATGCTGCGCGACGCTTTCGGCCTCTCGCTGGAAGCCGATTGGGTGGAACAATCGCTCCAGCGCGTCCTAGCCGGCGGCTACCGCACCCCGGACATCACGGAAGCAGGCGCGCGCGCCGTCGGCGGCTCGGTCTTCACCGAAATACTACGCGAAGAAATGCAGCGCACCCTCGAACACGCCGAGCGCTACGGCTGGGGAGTGTAGAGGCACCCTTCCACCGCTTCATTCGGTCTTTTTTCCTCTTTGTCGCTCCTCCGCTGGGACCGCGATGGCACTGGTAGGATGAATGTGGCCGGAGCTGTCTCGAGGTATTATCAGGTATTGACGAGGAACTATTACGAGGGGCTTTCCATTCTAGCCATGAAAGTTTTTCGGGTATCACTTGGTGTCAATAACTTTCAGGGATTTCTGCCTACTGATTCAAATATCTGGAAAACGGATATTCTTAATATGAACTGCAAGCCCAAGGTTAAGGTTTGGAGTGCACTCAGCGTTTACATCAGCCATCCGGTGTTGGAGCGTGGAAACTTTTTCAGTCTGTGTTCTGGTGCTTTCGTAACGGATATCGAGGCGACGAAGAAACTGCGAACACACTTGGAGATGGGTGGCGAACTGTTGCCGATAAACCACAAAGGCGAGACTTTTCACCTATTCAACACACTGGAGTGCGTAAATTGCCTTAATGACGAAGCTACCTCGTGGGTGTATGGGGAAAAGACTAGAGCGAAAATTAGAATTGCTAAATATCAATTCTTTCCTGATCGTTTCTCCGAATCGACCTTATTTAAGATTCCAGAGACTTGTTTAGGGGAAATATTAACAGTTTCTGGGATTAAAGATCGCGAAGACGAATTCAAATGGCGAGTGGAGGACTCAGGGCTAACTGGAATCAAATTTGAAGAGCTCTGGTCTGCGTGAATTATCCAGTCACCAACATCAGGTTGATTTAGAGCGCCCCCAACCTCCTGTTTCACGCATTTTTGACGATGGAGGACCCACTCTTGTAAACGAGCTAGCCTTAGACTTAGCTAATAATGTCGGCTCGGCTGCCTTGCGGGAAGGCGCTGGGAATGCTACTTTTGCACTTTCCCAGGTTGCCCTTGGCCGGCAGAGTCGGGGGATCACGTAGTCATACGGCCAAGGGAGCTGGCTTAAAATCCGTTCCAGTTCCGTTTTATCAAAAGGTGCTAAACATCATTACTTATCGCGGTACTCTTGAGCTTCGTTCGCGGCGCACTGGGTGCCGCTAGTTCCACACCGGCCATGGCCCATTCGAATTCCAATTCGAAACAAGTCTCACCTCCCGCGACGAACGGGGAAGTCATTTATTGGCGTGTGGAAGGGTCGCTATTGGAGCTTGGGGCGATGCGGCCGGTGGGGTTTTTCACGTGGAATTCGCAGAGTTTTTCGGAACGCTGGGCGCGGCGTCTGGGCATGGCGGGGATGGCGCTGGCGCGGCCGTTCGCTTACGCGGCAAACCGTACATTCGCAACTAGATTTCTGCACACGTTGCTGCGCGGAGTGAGCCGCGACAGGCTCGATCTTCTTGGCGAAGAATACTTTCATTACGTTTTGAAACCGCAACTTCGCAGCGAAGCCGCGGGGAAACTCATCGAAGCGGTGCGTAACGGCGAGCGCGTCGTGTTGGTGGGGCAGCTGCTCGAGAACATTTTGCGTCCGCTGGCCCACCATTTCGGAGTCGAACATTTCATTTCGAACCGGCTGGAATTTCGTGACGGGAAGGCAACGGGCCGATTGCTTGATCCCATCGTGCGGCCGCGCGGGCCATTTGCCTGGATTGCGAGTGGCTCGACGGATGGGCGCGTTTCGCGGGAAAAACTGATCAATCAGCTTGGCTGGACTGACCAGCCTGCACGGCTTGAAAGCTCCGTGCAGACGACGTCCCGCCCGAAGGCTGTTACCGGTAAAGCAGTCGCGCTTTTCGGGGAAGCGCCGCGAGTGGACCGCTTCTCGATGCGGGACACGCTAGCGAAGCGGCACCTCTTGTTGATCGGGGTGACAGGGTTTATCGGCAAAGTCTGGCTTGTTGATCTGCTCGAGAATATTCCGGGCATCGGGAAGATTACGCTACTGATCCGCCGCAATCGCACGACGTCAGGGCAGCGGCGGTTCGAGAAAATCGTTGAGGAATCTCCGACGTTTGACACACTACACGAACGTCACGGCCGGAGACTCGGCGCGTTTTTAAAGGAAAGAGTAGAAGTTGTGGAAGGGGATGTGAGCCAGCCGGGGCTGGGGCTGGATACGGCGACGCAGGCGCGCCTGGCGAAATCACTCGACCTGATTGTGAACAGCGCGGGGCTGACGGATTTTAATCCGGATCTGCGAGATGCCCTTTCGTCCAACGTGGATTCGGCGCTGCATCTGCTGGATTTTGTGCGAAAGTGCGAGCACGCCGGGCTGATGCATCTTTCGACGTGCTACGTTGTCGGCATGCGGGACGGGCATGTCACCGAAGAGCTTCAGGACAATTACAATCCGGCACAGGATGTCAATTTCGATGCGGAGCGCGAGATCGAATCTCTTCGCGAGATGATTCGCCATGTCGAGGCACGCGCCGAAAGCCCCGAACTTTCAAAGGCGCTCCGACGGCAGGCGCTGGGACGCGGCGGCGATGAAGCGGCAGCGCCGGTTGCGGAACTCGATGGCGTGCTGAAACGCAATCGGGCGCGCTGGATTCGCAACCGGCTGGTGCGCGTGGGAATGCGCCGCGCGCAGCACCTGGGCTGGCCCAACACCTACACTTTTACCAAAAGTCTTGGTGAATCGATGCTGGCGCGCCGCGGACGCGATCTTTCCATCGCCATCGTGCGGCCTTCGATTGTGGAGAGTTCGGAGCGCTCGCCGTTCACCGGATGGAACGAGGGTATCAATACTTCCGGACCGCTCTCGTATTTGCTGGGGACAAATTTCCGTCAGTTGCCTTCCAACGAGCGGAAATGCCTCGACGTGATACCCGTAGACATGGTCTGCCGAGGAATGACGCTGATCGCCGCGGGAGTGATCGCGCGACGTCACGCTCGCATGTACCAACTGGCGACTTCGGCGATCAACCCGGTGAACATGGGACGCAGCATTGAGCTGACCGGCTTGGCGCATCGCAAATACTATCGGACGACACAGACCATCGACAGCTGGCTGAAAGTGAAGTTCGAAACGATTCCTGTTTCCAAGCAGCGCTACGAACAACTTTCGATTCCGCGGCAGAAGGCCGTGGTCTCGGGCATCAACCGCGCAGCCGTCACACTGGGGATGAGAAAGCCGCCGCTGGCCAGAGCGGAGCGCGACTTGATCCGCGCGGAAAAACTCATCGAACTCTACGAGCCGTTCATTCTACACAACGAGCACGTATTCGAATGCGAAAACGCACGGCTGCTTTCCGCGGCGTTGTCTCCCGAAGAGCAGGGGCTTTTCGACTTCGCGCCGGAAGCCATCGACTGGTGGGATTACTGGATCAACGTGCACATCCCGGCCCTGCGCCGCTGGTGCTATCCGCTGATGGAGGGCCGTCCGCTGGAAGCGCGCGAACCGCGGGCGCTGGATTGGTCCGCCGAACCTGCGCACGAAGCGGCTCTTTCGAAAGCAGCAGCGCCGTCCGACCCCTTATGGCGATCTTCGTAACCGGCTCGACCGGCTATCTTGGGAGTTATCTTGTCGCGGGGCTCTTCCGGGAGCATCGCGACAAGCTGAATCTTCTGGTTCGAGCGAAAAGCGACCAGGAAGCCGCCGAAAGGCTGTGGACTTCGCTGCAACTTCATCTGGAATTCCCGGAATTCCTCGACTACCTCAAAACACGAGCGCGCATTTTTCGCGGCGACCTGACCAGCGAATGTTTCGGCTTGGCGGATGACGAATATCACACGCTGGTGGACACGACGGAATCATTGATTCACTGTGCGGCTTCGCTGAACCGGAAATCGGAAAAGCAATGCCTGAACGTGAATCTGCGCGGCACGCTCGAAGTGATTCAACTGGCGCGACGGGCGCAGAATCGCCACGGGTTGCGGCGGTATTCACACGTCTCGACCGTGGCGGTTGCAGGGAAAAGACAGAATGAGGTTGTAACGGAGGACGCGGCGATTGACTGGTCGCGCTCCGATTACGATCCTTACGCGCGCACGAAAAAATTCTGCGAGCACATGGCGAATCAGTTGTTGCCCGACGTGGAGAAGACGATTTTCCGGCCGGCGATTATTCTGGGCGACAGCCGGCGCGGGGAGACTTCACAGTTCGACATGGTGCAGGCATTTCACCTGTTAGCGCAGATGCCGGTGCTTCCGCTGCGCCCGAGTGACAAAATCGACATTGTGCCTGCGGACTATGTCGGCAAAGCGGTGGTGACCATTCATCAAAAAGAAACGCCCGCGCATGGCATCTACCATTTGTCTTCGGGAATGAATTCGCAGACCTATCTGGAATTGACCGAAGCCATTGCGCAGGCGGGCGGAACACGGCGGCCGTTGTTTTCGGCGTGGCTTGGTGGGCCGTTTTCTCAAGCAGTGAATTGGGTAGCGAATCGCGGCGGAGCGGTGGGCCACGGGGCATCGCTGCTGAAAGTCTTCTGGCCGTATCTGGACTGGAACACGGTGTTCGATAATTCGCGCGTGGTTGCGGAACTTGGCGAAGCCCCCGCCAAGTTTTCGACGTATGCATATCCGCTCTTGAAGTTCAGCCGCGAGAATAAATTCCACTACCCGGCGAAGCCCTGGCCATCGGGAGTGAATGGCGCGAAGAATCCCGCAGCACGGAGCGCCAGCTTATGACGGACTTCCTGCTGGTCGCCTGGGTGAGCGCGCTGATCGAAATCCGGCGCTTCGGCTGGATGCTAGGGCTGGGCCAGCGTTGGACGCCGGGCGAAAGACTGAAACTGCTGTTTGCGGGGTACAACGGCACGCGCAACACGGGCAGCGATGTGCGCGTGCAGGAAATGTTGCGGCAGATTCGGCACGTGCTGGGCGCCGAGCGGGCCGACTTCAGCGTGATGACGCAGAGTTTCGACCGCACCAGGGGATATTTCGAAGGGACGCGGCAGGTTTATCTTCCAGATGTCTTTCCGCCGTTTCTGTTTCGCGAGGTGAAGAAGAATCACGGCGTCATTGCGTGCGAAGGCTCGATGTTCAAGAGCAAATTTGCGAACGCGCTGACGACGATGATGATCGGCTCGCTCGGGCTGGCTTCGGCGGAGAATAAGCTCTCTCTGGCGTATGGCGGCGAGGCGGGGCACATGGACGGGCTCATTCAATCGATGTGCGCGCGGTACGTGAATGAATCGCTGGTGATCACGCGAAACGTGGAGTCGCAAACACTTTTGAGTTCGCTGGGAATTTCAACAGAGCTCGGGACGGATACCGCGTGGACGTTTGAGCCGCATCCGCCTGAGTACGCGCGCAAGTTGCTGCGAGAGTCCGGATGGGATGAAAAGACGCCGATTCTGGTGCTCTGCCCGATTCATCCGTTCGTGTGGCCGGTGAAAGCATCGATTGCGAAATATATTGCGCGCGCCACGACGGGGGCCTACAAGGACAGCCAGTACCGCACGGTTTATTTTTTTGAGTCGGGCGCGGAGATGGACCGGAAATACCGGCACTACATTTCCGGATTTACCAAAGCGACGCAGGCGTTCGCGCAACGGCATCGCGTGTTTCCAATTCTGGTGGCGATGGAACGGCTGGATGCGAGAGCTTGCCTGGACATGGCGGCGCAACTGCCGGGGACGCCGATTTTCACCTCTGATGATTACGACATGTTCCAAATCGTTTCGATCTTACGCGCGGGTACTTACATGGTTTCATCGCGGTATCACGGAATTGTGACTTGCATGCCGAGCCTGGTGGCGTCAGCCGGCGTCACCATGGACGAGCGCATCCGCAACCTGATGCGCGAGCGCGGACACGAGCATCTATTTTTGACGGTGGAAGACCCCGAGCTGGAGACGAAGCTGCTTCAAATCATGGAAACGCTGGTGGCGGAGGCGGAATCGGTGCGCGAAGGGATTGGGCGCACGGTGGTCCGCAATCTGAAAGTGATGGCGCGCATGGGAACATTTCTCGAGGATGCCATGCGCCGGACTTATCCCGAATTTCAATTACGCTCCGGCGTTCTTGGCTGGGAAGACTATCTGCCGCCGCTCGGCCGCAATCTGCTGGAACTGGCGGAGCGCTATGATTCTTCGCCGTCGGCGCTTGCGGCGACACGCTGATCTTTCATGACGAATTTCCTGGAAAACATTTTTGCGCAGCTCAAGCGCGCGGATGACCGCGTGGTTCTTCGCGAGATTCGCGGGGAACAGTTTGTCAGCGTGACAGGGGGAGAGCTGCTGGCGCAGATTCAGCGCGTGCGGGGATATTTGCGCCGCGCCGGGCTGCAGCCGGGAGATCGGTGCGCGCTGCTGGGGGCGAATTCCGTGCGGTGGGCGGCGTTCGACCTGGCGCTGATGGCCGAGGGCGCAATTGTTGTGCCGCTCTATTCGCGGCAAGCGGCGGTGGAGCTGGCAGGCATGATGAAAGATTGCCAGCCGCGATTGCTGTTTGTGGGCGATGCCGCGCTGGGCGAGAGCCTGGCGCAGGCGTGGCCTGAGGCTCCGCGGCGCGTTCTTTTCGAGGTAGCTTTGCAGGCGCCTGCTTCGCCGCAGAATGTGCCGGAAGCTCCGAACCCGCGGCGTGACGCGGACGTGGTCACCATCATTTACACGTCGGGGACGTCGGGAGAGCCGAAGGGCGTATGCCTCAATGTTGGGAATGTAACGCACATGATTTCCTGCACGACCGAGCGGCTGGATCAATTGATGGGGGAGACGCACGAGCCGGACCGCGTATTCCACTATCTGCCGTTCAATTTTGCGGCTTCGTGGATTGTTTTGCTGACGTATCTGACGCGGGAAAGCGTGCTGACGCTTTCCACGGACCTCAATAAACTGGCCGATGAGATTCGGCTGGCTTCGCCGCACTATTTTCTGAATGTGCCGACGCTGCTGGAGCGCGTGCGGCGCGGAGTGGAAGAGGCGCTTTCGAAAAGGCCGGCGATCATTCGCTCGCTGTTTGCTAAGACCCAGGACGCGTGGCAGCGGCTGCGCGTTGGGCGTGGCCGAGCGATGGATGCGCTTTGGCTGGGGCTGGGCCGGGGATTGATTTTCGGGAAAATTAAACAGCGATTTGGCAAGCACTTGCGGACGCTGATTTGTGGCTCGGCGCCACTCTCGCCGGAGACGCAGCAGTTTTTTCTGATGCTCGGCATACCGGTGCTGCAAGGCTACGGGCTGACGGAAACGACAGGCATTTGCACGCTGGACGATCCGCGCGTGCCGGTGGAGCCGGGCTACGTGGGCACGGCGATCAGCGGGATTGAGATGCGGATCGCGGAGAACGAAGAGATTGTCGTGCGTGGGCCGCATATTTTCCCCGGGTATTGGAACCGGCCTGAGGAAACGGCGCGGGTGTTGCAGGACGGGTGGTTTCACACCGGGGATCAAGGCGAAGTAAACGTACGAGGGAATTGGCGCATCAGTGGACGTATCAAAAACCTGATTATTTTGAATTCCGGACACAACATCGCGCCGGAACCGATTGAGGAAAGCATCGCGAGGCTTTTGCCGGCGGCGCAGCAGGTGGTAGTGATCGGCAATGGACGCGGGTATTTGTGTGCGCTGGTTACCGGCTCTGTTGAACGCGCGGCGGTGCAGACGGTGCTGGATAGGGTGAATCCGGGGCTGCCGCATTACCGGCAGATTCGGAATTTCAGGGTGATTCCGCAAGGGTTCACGCTCGAAAATGGTTTGCTGACGGCGAACGGCAAGGTTCGGCGCGGGGCCATCAACGAGCGGTATGCAACAGAAATCAAGGCCATGTACGATGGCGCGGGCGCGCGCGAAGCCGCTGGCGGGAAACACGCATGAAAAATTTCACAGGAAAAACGCTGCGCTGGGAATGGCGCGAAGGAGTTATCGAGCTTACGCTGGATCATGCTCCGGCGAATGAAATCGGCACGGCGATGCTCATGGAACTGGAAAAGTTTGTCGCCGTGTTTGGAGTTCTTGCGCCAGAGACTTCCGTTTGCATAATTGCGAGCGCGCGGAAGTCCGTTTTTTCGGCGGGCGGGGATTTACGCGAGTTGTATGCGACTGCGGCGGCGGTTCCGGAGAAAGATCGGTCCGCGGGCGTGCGCGCTTTTCTGGAACGCATTCACGCGGTCATGAATGCCATCGATGCGGCGCCGTTTGTCACCATTGCCGCCGTGCATGGCGCCTGCCTGGGCGGAGGGCTCGAGTTGGCGCTGGCCTGCGACATGATTATCGCTGACAAAATGGCGCGGTTTGCCTTTCCGGAATTGCGGCTGGGATTCATTCCTGGTTTCGGAGGGATTCCGCGGTTGAAACGTGATCTGGGGAATGCGTTCGTGAGGGATTTGCTGTTTACGGGACGAACGGTGAACGCCACTCGCGCGCAGGCAGTGGGTCTCGTCGCGCAGTTGGCAGGCGAAGGGGAAGCGCTTCGAATCGCCCGTTCGACTGCGGCGCAAATCACGAAGTACGATGCGGTGACGCGCGCTGCGGCGAAGAAATTCATGAAGCCCATTCCGCATGAAGAGCTGCGCCGCGAGATCGACCTCTTTTGTGAGCTCTTTACTCGCCCGGCGGTCATGGCGGCGCTCAAGAAATTTGTGGAAGATTCCGGCCCCATGCCTTATCTGCCCTAGATTCGAACTCAACCACTTTCTCCCTAGCCGAAATAACAGGCCCCAACCTAGCCATCTGGCGGATGTATACGCTCCCGACCTTGTTGCATCTTGTTCATGGAGGTAGGGAAATGTCAGCAGAACTCATTGAACTTTCGAATGCGTTGGCCCAGGCCACCGAGCGCACCGCGGCGTCCGTGGTTGCCATTCACACCGAGGCGCGTGGATCGTCGAGCGGCGTCGTTTGGCGCGATGGAGTGATTGTTACGGCGGAACACGCCCTTCGCCGCGATGAAGAGATTCAAGCCACGCTGCCTGATGGCCGCGTTGTGCCTGCTACTCTCGCCGGCCGAGACCCTTCAACCGATCTTGCGGTTCTAAAATGCGCGGAGGGAGGCAAGCGGATAGTCGAGCTTGGTGATTCTACGGCAATTAAGCCCGGTAGCATCACTCTGGTGGTGGGGCGGACGCGTGCCAGCGGCCCCGTAGCGGCGCTGGGAGTTGTGAGCCTTGTTGTTGCCGAACGCCGTACCTGGACGGGTTCCTCGCTTGTTCCTTATATTCGGCTGGATGTCGGCCTGCAACCCACGGCCGTTGGTGGGGCGGTGGTTGACGCGCGCGGCAAAATCCTGGGGATCGCATCGCCACGCTTTGCGCGATTCGGCGCCATTGCGATTCCGGCGGCCACTGTCGATCGCGTTGCCGAAACCCTGTTGAAAAAAGGCCGCATCCCGCGCGGGTATCTCGGCGTGGCGTTGCAGCCCATTCGTCTCCCGGATTCTTTGCGGGAATCGTTGCAACACAGCGAGAAGACGGCGGCCATCATTCTCGAGGTCGAGGCAGATGGACCCGCTCACAAAGCAGGAATTGTTATCGGTGACATCCTGGTGTCTTTGGCGGGGCAGCCTATTTCCCGTCCCGAAAATGTCCAGCCTCATCTGCAAAGCGAGAACATCGGCAAGTCTTTGAGCGCCAGGATTGTTCGCGGTGGCGCGATCCGGGACGTGTCGATTTCGGTTGGTGACCGCGCAAACGGAGGCGAGTGACATGGCCATCGCCGGGTTTGGTGAGATTGCGGAGCAACTTCGGCGCTCGACGGTCCTAATTCATGCCGGAGGCCGCGGAAGTGGATCCGGTGTGATCTGGTCCAGCGAAGGCCTGATCGTGACAAATGCCCATGTGGTGCGCGGTTCGAACGTATGCGTTCAGCTTTGGGACGGACGCGAGTTCAGCGCATCAATAACCGCTCGCGATCCACGGCGCGACCTGGCGGTACTTCGAATCGGCGCCTCTTCTTTGCCCGCGGCGTGCCCAGCGGATTCATCGCAACTGCGTCCGGGTGAACTTGCTATTGCGATAGGCAATCCGCTCGGATTTGTCGGTGCGCTCACAACCGGAGTGATTCACGCCATCGGTCCGTTGCGCGCGCTGGACTCGCAAACCTGGGTGCAGGCTAGTGTGCGGCTCGCTCCGGGGAACTCCGGCGGGCCGCTGGCTGACGCGCATGGTCGTGTGATTGGCATCAACACCATGGTTGCCGGACGCCTCGCGCTCGCCATTCCAAGCAACGCGGTTCGCGATTTTCTTGCGGCCGGACCACATAGCGCGTGGCTTGGTGTTACCGTCCATCCCGTACGCTTGCCTCGCCCCAGCGGCCACAAGTTTGGGCTGGTCTTGCTGGAAGTCGAGCCCGGCAGCCCAGCCGCCCAGGCGTCGCTCATGGCCGGAGATATTTTGCTGGGAACGGAGGAAAAGCCTTTTCAATCGGTCGACGATTTGGCCGAAGCGATGGATGGGAAAGGCCTCCGCCTGTTACGGCTCGAATTCCTGCGCGGCGACTACTCACGAGTCCGGCGCGTGACCGTGCGGCTGGGAGATTCGAACGACGGAAAGGATCGAATCGCCGCGTGATTCGCGTTTTTATCGTCGGAGCCTCGCCGCTGATTCGCGGTGGCCTGCAGAGTTTGTTGGCGGATAGCCGCTTCGACATTGTTGCTAGCGCGGCGGACCTCGAAACCGTCTCCGGCCAGCTCGTCGACGCTGAGCCGGATGTTGTTTTGGTGGACGGCGCTGCGGATGCTCAGGAAGAGTTGTTGAATGCGCTTGAAGACGCAGAAGTCACCGAGGAATACGCAGTTGTTGTGTTATCGGAACAGCCAAAGGCCGGTTGGCTGTCCAGGGCGCTTCGCGCGGGAGTGCGGGCTGTCTTGCCTCGCGAGGCCACTCCCGAACAACTTCGCGCCGCTCTCGTAGCCGCCGCGGCTGGGCTGGTGGTCGTTCATCCCGCCGAAATGAGCGCCGTTCTTCATGCACCCGCCGCGTTGTCCTCGCCTAACGAGCTGCCGGAGCAACTTACGCCACGCGAACGCGAAGTGCTCCAGATGATCTCTGGTGGACTCGGCAACAAAGAGATTGCTGGGCGCTTGTCCATCTCCGAGCACACTGTGAAATTCCACGTGGCTTCCATCTTGGGGAAACTTGGCGCCTCCACGCGTACGGAAGCTGTTTCCATAGGAATTCGTCACGGTCTCGTCCTGCTTTAGGCCATCCATCTGGAAATTCCGTGTCGCACCAGGAATAGTATTCATTGAATTTTCTTTCCTGGCTTGGGGATGATAAATTTGTTCTTCCATGCGTACGCTGGAGCAAACGACACAGGAAGTGCTCGACCTGGCGGCAACACACTTTCAGTTGCCTGCGGGCTCGCTTGCGCCTGGGGATGATTTTTTCAAGAAGCTCGGGATTGACAGTCTGCAGACGCTGGAGATGCTTTCGCGCATCGAGAATCATTTCGGCATCGAGCTGCCGGACTACGAAGTGCAGGGCGTCAGCGACTTCAAAACGCTGGCGGAGCGGATTCAGTCCCGTCTGTAATGCTGGACCTTTCCAAATACCAATCCATTGGTCAGGCGCTGAAGGGTGCGCTGGATCAATTTGCAAATGAGGTGTGTTTGATCGAAGCGGACCGCGAGCGGGAGAAGGAACGGCTGACGTATCGCGAGTTCAAGGCTCGTGCGCATCCGCTGGTCAAGGCTCTTCAGGACGCTGGCTTCGCAGCGGGCGATCGCGCCAGCATTATCATGACGAATCAGTCGAAGTGGCTGATCTCGGCCTACGCCATATTCTTTGCGGGCGGCACACTGGTTCCGCTCGATTATAAACTGACACCGGATGAACAGTGGCAGCTTCTCAAGCATTCCGGCGCCATTGTGCTCATCACGGAGTATCCGATTTGGCGGCAGCTTAGCCCAGCCGCGGGCCGAGCCGCCGCGGCCAACTTGCGCACGATTCTCGTGACCGAGGCGCCGGCAAATGCCGATCTCGCCGGCGCGCGGCGCTGGGAAGAGTTTCGCGGAGAGGGAGAACCGGTCTTCGTTCCGCGCGGACGTGAGGACACGGCCTGCATTGTCTACTCTTCCGGGACCGGCGGCCGGCCTAAAGGCTGCATGATGACGCACGAAAACTATCTGGAGCAGTGCGTCGCGCTTACTTCGCTCTATCCGTTTTGGCCGGGAGTGCGGTACTTGAGCATCTTGCCGACGAATCACGCGATCGATTTTATGGTGGGCTTTTTCGGGCCTTTCACTTGCGGAGCCACCGTCGTGCACTTGCGCACGTTGCGGCCGGAATATGTCCGTGAAGCTTTTCCGAAATACAAAATTACCTACGTCAGTCTCGTTCCGCTGGTGCTGAGGAATTTGCAAAAAGGTTTGCAGGCACGATTTGATGCTCTGCCGACAAGCAAACGGATGATTTTCAATGCGCTTGTGGCCATCAACAAAGCGCTGACCAAAAGTCGCCCGCGGCCGGGCATTAGCGGCCGATTGCTGAAGCAAGTGCATGAAGCGTTTGGAGGGGAACTGCTTGCCATCATCGTGGGCGGCGCATTCACCGAGCCGCAGACGCTGCAATTTTTCTACGATTTGGGGATTCCGGTCGCAAACGGTTACGGCCTTACAGAGGCCGGCACAGCGATCACTGTCAACGATTTGAAGCCTTTTCGAGCCGACACCGTGGGCAAGCCGCTGCCGGGCATGGAGGTGCGCATCGTGAATCCGGCCGACGATGGCGTCGGCGAAGTTTCTGTTCGCAGTAAGACCGTTATGTCGGGCTACTTGAACGAGCCGGAGCTCACCGCCGAAGCCATCATCGATGGATGGCTGATGACTGGCGACCTCGGCCGTTTTGACGCGGCCGGCCACTTGCAGCTCAGCGGGCGCAAGAAAAACATGATCGTTACGGAGGAGGGGAAGAACATCTACCCGGAAGATATCGAGGCGGTGTTCGAAAGCCTTCCGGTGAAAGAGTTCTGCGTTTTCGCTGCCAATTACATCTGGCCAAAGCGCTCGATGGTCGGGGAGAAACTCGCACTCGTCCTGCATCTTGAGCAAGGACAAGAGTTCACAGAACAACTACGCCAGGACATCAACGCACGCAATAGCCGCCTGCTAAACTACAAGCGCGTCCACGGAGTCGTCCTTCTGGACGAGGATTTCCCACGGACGGCTTCCTTGAAGATAAAAAGGAATGTTCTGGCGGAACGACTTGCAAGCCTGGACAGCGCCACCGCGATTCTGCCTTTGTGAAAGCGGTTTTAAGTTCAGCTGGTTAAGTAGGAGTCGGCATCTAGAACTTGTTTGCGCCTCCAATGGATCGCTTCTTTGCCATCGTCAACCCCGCCGCCGGTGGCGGCCGTTCCGCGAAACTTGCCGGACCAGCCCTCGCACGCTTGCGCCAAAAGGGTTTGGAGATTGACGTCATCGCGTCAACCGGCCCAGGCCATGCGGTGCAGCTTGCGCGCGAGGCTTACGCGCAGGATTACCGGCGTTTTCTTGCCGTGGGCGGCGACGGCACGGCGCACGAGATTCTCAACGGTGTGTTCGCCGGCCGATCGCACGTTGAACGCATCGCGCTGGGTTTTCTTCCGCTCGGCACAGGGAACTCGTTTCTACGCGATTTTGCGCAAGATGGCGCGGATGCTTCGATGCGGGCGCTTATCGAAAACCGCAAGCGTCCCATGGACCTGATTCGGCTGACGCATGCTGCGGGCGAAGTTTTTTCTTTCAATCTCCTGAGTGTCGGATTCACCGCCGACGTCGCCGCTCTCACCAATCGCATGTTCAAGCCGTTCGGCCACCTCGGCTACCTGCTGGGTGTTTTTGTCCGCGTCGTGCAATTGCGCCGCCGCTCCTTCGCACTGCGCTGTGACGATGATCTGGAATGGGACGAGCGCCGCTCGCTATTCCTCACGTTCAACAACAGCAGGTACACCGGTGGCACGATGTTGATCGCGCCGCTGGCAGATCCCACCGACGGGCTCATCGAATTTGTCCGCTGGGGCCCCATCGGGCGGCTTGGATTGTTGCGCAACTTGCCGAGGCTTTACGACGGAACGCACATCGAGCATCCGCTGGCTTCGCGCCGGGCGGTGCGCCGAGTGGAGTTCAACGCAGGTGTGCCGGTGGACGTGATGATTGATGGAGAAGTCGCTACGCTGGAATGTCGTTCCCTTGATGTGCTTCCCGCCGCTGTGGACATCTATATATGAAAAAGCCCTGGCTGGCGCTGCGCAGCGCGATTCTGTGGTTCATCAGCGGCCTGCACTTTTTCATCGTTGTGCCGGTGCTTGTCTTCCTGGGCGTCTTTCTGGACACTCGCAAGCACGATTGGCTGCAGCGCGGCCTATGCCGACGCATCGCGTTTCTTTCTGGGGCGCGCGTCGAGGTCCGGCGCTCTCCAGGGTTCGATTCGGAGCGGACGTGTATTTTCATGTCGAATCACGTCAACCTGTTCGATCCCTTCATGCTGTACTGCGCGATACCGCAGTTTGTCCGCGGTTGGGAGTTGGAGTCCCATTTCAAGATTCCCGCCTACGGCTGGCTTATGAAGCGTTTCGGAAACGTTCCCGTCCCGGACATTCGGCGTCCGTCGGATTTGAAACGCATGTGGCGCTTAACGCAGGACGCGTTCAACGGCGGCACCAGCCTGATCATTTTTCCCGAAGCCAAGCGGACGCGAAACGGCCATGTAGACCAATTTCAGGACGGCGGCTTCCGCGTCGCACAGCAGCTCGGCATTCCGATCGTGCCCGTCAGCTTGGTGGGCTCCTTCCGGCATCACCGCACCGGCCACTGGATGCTCTGGCCGGCAAAAATCACCGTATATCTGCACGACACTATCGACACGAAGGGACTTACGAAGGATGATGTTCCGGCCCTGCGCGAACGCGTACGCGAAATCATCGCAGCCCCTGTGGAAGAAGCATTGAGGAGCAACGCCAAACTATAGCGAAAGCCTGATTCCGGGAATCGTGCGGCCAGCGCGAGTTTCCTGCCAAGTGTAGACAATGCGGTGAATAACGGTGATCGTGGAGACTACAGCGATCACCCAGAGCACCGGCCCCATACGGTTGAAGAGCCCGCCGATGATCAGCAATACAAGGCGTTCGGGCCGCTCCATGAATCCGACTTTGCACAAGGGAATCAGTGACTCGGCGCGTGCGCGCGCATAGCTCACCATGACGGAGCCCGCGGTGGCCACGGCCGCAAGCACCACGTACGGCGTGCGCCCACTCACGGAGTAGTAGACGAGCAATCCCATGTACAGCGCCATGTCCGCGTAGCGGTCCAGGGTCGAATCGTAGAATGCGCCGAAGGCCGTGACGCGGTCCTGGCGGCGCGCGACCTGGCCGTCCAGCATGTCGAGAAAACCAGCAAACAAGATAATTAGTGCGCCGATGAAGAAGCTGCCTACTGCAAAAAAGGCTGCTGCGATGAAATTCACGACCAGGCCAAGAAACGTCAAAAAATTGGGATTGATCCCCGTGGCCGCAACCGCGCCGACGATTTTGTCGAGCAGCCACTTGCTGCCGCTTCCGATCATGCCTGTGAACGTAGCCATGCCTTTAGTAGTGTCTCAAATCGCAGCTATTTTCGCGAAATCGAGCCGCACTCGCGAATCGCGCGGAATCGTACACTAGCGGCGCCTATCGCCGCAATCGCAGGAGGTTCCGATGGTATAGTGATTCTCTTTTGTAAAGGGCAAGGCTCCTAAATGACGGTGGATCAGCCCAAGTACAAGACTACCGATGAAGTGGATTTCGTGATTGTCGGCTCCGGCGCGGCCGGCGGAGTGCTTGCCAAGGAGCTATCGACTAACGGTTTCCGTATCGTCGTTCTCGAGCAGGGGCCCTACCTCACCGAGAAGGATTTCACCCACAACGAAATCGAAGTATTGCAGAAGAACCAGCTCACCAATCATCCGGAACTTCAGCCCACCACTTTCCGCAAGACGCCGCAGGACAAGGCCAAGCGCCATCGCTCGTATGTCTACGGGCGGATGGTTGGCGGGTCCAGCGTCCATTTCACCGCGAATTACTGGCGCTTCCACGAGATTGATTTTATCGAGCGCACCAAAGTGGGAGCGGTTCCGGGAGCCGCGCTCGCTGACTGGCCGATCACTTACGCCGACCTCGAACCGTATTACACAAAAGTGGAATGGGAAATCGGCGTTTCGGGGCTCGCCGGGGCCAGCCCCTTCGATCCACCGCGTTCGAAGCCCTATCCGATGCCGCCGCTTCCAGTGAAATCCGGCGGCGTCCTATTCGAACGCGCGGCCCGAAGGCTCGGCTGGAATCCGTTCCCAGCGCCGATGGCCATCCTCTCGCAGCCGCGGCCCGGGCGCAGCGCATGCATTCAATGCGGGTTCTGCGAAAGCTTTGGCTGCGAAGTTGGAGCCAAATCCAGCACGCTGGCGACCGTCCTTCGAATGGCGGAAAAAACCGGCCGCTGTGAAATCCGTCCCAACTGCTACGTCCACCGCATTGAGACCAGTGCGAACGGGCGCGTCACCGGGGCGGCCTACTTCGACGAGAAGCGCGCTGTCCATCTCCAAAAAGCAAAGGCCGTAATTGTTTGCGCCAACGGCGCCGAGACTCCGCGGCTATTGCTGCTTTCCGCGAGCAAGCAATTCCCCGACGGCCTGGCCAATTCCAGCGGCCTTGTGGGGAAATATCTGATGATGAATTCAGGCCCCGACGGAGTGGCAGTATTTGAATATCCGCTGAACGATTACAAAGGATTTGCGGTGAGCCGTATTCTGCACGATTTTTATGAGCTCGATCCGCAGAAGGTTGGTTTCTGCGGAGGCGGCGGGCTCGACGCGCGCTTCGATCTCACGCCCATCAGTTTTGCACTCAGCGGCTACGGCATAAACGCGCTGCCTCCGGGAACTCCGAGGTGGGGGAAAGAATTCAAGGCGGCCCTGGCGCACAATTACACGCGCACGCTGGAAATCGTGTCGCATGGCACCTCGCTCCCCGTCGAGAACAATAGCTTTTCGCTGGATCCGGATCTCAAGGATGCCTGGGGGCTGCCGGCTCTACGCATGACTTACAAGGATCATCCCGACGATCTCAAACTGGGCGCCTTCCTGCGCAATCGCATCATCGAGCTACTCGACGCGACAGACGCCAAACAAAAGTGGGCTGAACCCGTCGCAGAGCAGGACTTTGCTTACCACCTTTTGGGCACCTGCCGAATGGGGAATAATCCGAAAGCATCAGTGATCGATGCGGACCATCGCACGCACGACGTGAAGAATCTATTTCTGTGCGATGGCAGCAGTTTAGTGACTTCCGGCCGCGGGCAGCCGACGCTAACCATCAGCGCGCTGGCCTATCGCGCCGCCGATTGCATCACGGCGCTGGCGCGCCGAGGAGAGATCTAGCAGCAGTCAATTTGGATGCAGGAATTGTTTTGATTTGCTGAAGAATTGCTTGACGGTCTGTATTCGCCAGCTTAGAGTCCAAAAGTTGTGAAGAAGGAACAACCGAAATGAGTGAATCTGTCAGTCGCCGTCAGTTTTTGTCGCAAGGCATCAGCGGTCTTTCTGCCGCCTGGGTTACCGCGCACTTGCCCGCGATGGTGGCTGCCGCCGGGTACGCGCGCCAGGCCGCGAAATCGGCCGCGCCACCGAAATTTCAGTTCTTCACGCCCGAACAAGCGGCGGAGATTGATGCCATAACGGCGCGCATCATTCCCACGGATGAATTGCCGGGAGCTCGCGAAGCCGGTGTTGTCTATTTCATCGATCGGAGCTTGGCCACGTTTGCCGCCGATGACCAAAAAACATATCGGGAAGGATTGCCGGAGCTGCAGGCGAGAGTCTCGGAGATGTTCCCAAGCGCGGCGAAATTCTCTGGCTTGACTGCCGAGCAGCAGGATGAAGTCTTGCACTCCTTCGATGAGGGTGGCAAATCGCCCCGTCGGCCGTTTCGCGCGCGTCCCGGCGCGCAGGATTTCTTTGAAACGCTGCGGCAGCACACGATTGCCGGGTTCTTGATCGATCCGGACTACGGCGGCAACGACAGCGGCGCTGGATGGAAGGTCATCGGGCGCGAGCGCGAGCATATGTTTCAGGCGCCCTTTGGATATTACGACAAAGATTATCCCGGTTGGGAAGCGGCGGCAAAAGAAGCGGAGAAGAAATGACGGTCGACCAACCCAAGTACAAGACTTCAGAGGAAGTCGATTTCGTCATTATCGGTTCCGGCGCCGCGGGCGGAATTCTTGCCAAGGAGCTTTCCTCCAACGGATTTCGCGTTGTGGTGTTGGAGCAGGGCCCGTACCTGACGGAAGCCGATTTCACGCACAACGAAATCGAGATTTTGGCCGAAGACAAACTTACCAATCATCCGAAGCTTCAGCCGAATACATTTCGCAAAACGCCGCAGGAGAAAGCCAGGCCGCAGCGTGCGCTGGTTTATGGGCGATGCGTTGGCGGGACCAGCGTGCACTTCACTGCAAATTTCTGGCGATTCCACGAAATTGATTTCATCGAGCGCAGCAAAATCGGTCCGATCCCCGGAACGACGTTTGCCGATTGGCCCATCACTTACGCCGACCTCGAACCGTACTACACAAAAGTGGAATGGGAGATCGGGGTGTCCGGCCTCGCCGGCGCCAGTCCGTTTGATCCGCCGCGTTCGAAACCGTACCCGATGCCGCCGCTGCCTGTGAAGGCTTCCGGCGTGTTGTTCGAACGCGCCGCGCGGAAGATGGGCTGGCATCCATTTCCTGCGCCCATGGCAATACTGTCGCAGCCGCGTCCCGGCCGCAGTGCTTGCATCAATTGCGGATTCTGTCTGGGCTTCGGTTGCGAGGTAGGTGCGAAGTCCAGTTCGCTGGCTGCGGCGATTCGAATGGCGGAAAAGACCGGCCGCTGCGAAATTCGCCCGAATTCGTATGTTCATCGCATCGAAACGGACGCGAATGGGCGAGCTGTCGGTGCGCTCTATTTCGACGAGAAGCGCAATACGCACTTGCAGAAAGCCAAAGCCGTGGTGGTTTGCGCGAATGGAGCAGAGACTCCGCGCCTGTTGCTACTCTCTGCCAACCAACAATTTCCCGATGGCCTTGCCAACTCCAGCGGCTACGTCGGCAAGAATCTAATGCTCAACAGCGGCGGCAACGTTTACGCCCAGTTTGAGCACCCTCTCAACGACTACAAAGGATTTGCCGTCAGCCGCATCTTGCATGATTTTTACGAACTGGATCACGATAAGGTCGGCTTCTACGGGGGTGGCGGTCTCGACGCGCGCTTCGATTTTACTCCCATCAGCTTTGCGTTCGGCGGGCTTCCGCCCGATACGCCGCGGTGGGGCAAGGACTTCAAAGCCGCTCTCGCTCAAAATTTCAATCACACCCTGGAGATTTTCTGCCACGGCACTTCGTTGCCGGTCGAGAACAACAGTTTCTCCCTCGATCCCGAGCTGAAGGATGCGTGGGGCTTGCCCGCGCTCCGTATGACCTACAAGGATCATCCTGACGATCTAAAGCTCGCGAACTGGATGTTTGCACGCGCTCACGAACTATTGGAAGCCGCGGGTGCAAGGAAGCACTGGGGCTTTCCTGCCCAGGAAGCACAGTTTGCGGTGCATCTGCTCGGCACCTGTCGCATGGGAAACGATCCGAAGACTTCGGTTATCAATGCCGATCACCGCACTCATGACGTCAAGAATCTTTTTCTTTGTGATGGTAGCAGCCTGGTGACCTCCGGGCGCGGCCAGCCTACCATGACTATCGAAGCGCTGGCTTTCCGCGCCGCGGACCGCATCACCGCGTTGGCGAAGCGCGGCGAAATCAGCGGCTGACATCTCTTCCAGTTGGCGATGAATCCAAGGCATTTTTGTAACCGCGCTAGACGCGCGTTCGTCAAAGGTTTGCGAGGGGTGAATCGATGCGACGGAATCGTTTGAAACTTGTGTTTGTTGCCGGTGGAATGACGCTGAGTCTTGCGATGGCTTTGGCCGGCACGCGAGCGCAGTCCGCTTCACCACAATCGTCCGCAGGCGGCGCAGCCTCTCCCAAACTCGCGGAAGAGCAATTCAAGAACATTCAGACACTCAAAGGCATTCCCGCCGAACAAATTATTCCCTCGATGCAGTTCATTGCCGCTTCGCTGGGAGTCGAATGCGAGTACTGCCACGTGCGCGGCTCGATGGAAAAAGACGACAAGAAGCCCAAAGTCACGGCGCGCAAAATGATGGCCATGATGATGGCCATTAACAAAGAAAACTTTGAAGGACACCGCGAGGTGACCTGCTTCTCGTGCCACCGTGGCGCATCCAATCCGGTTGCGACGCCGATCATCACCGATGAAGAAGGCAAGCCGGCAGCCGAGGAGAAAAAGCCCGGTGAGGCAAAGCCAGCTCTGCCCGCGGCTGATCAGTTGCTCGACAAGTATGTGGCGGCCGTTGGCGGCGCTGACGCGTTGCAAAAAATCACCAGTCGCGTTCAAAAGGGAACGCTCACTGCATTTGGCGGCCAGCATTTTCCAGTCGAAGTTTATTCCAAAACTCCCGGCAAGCGGATCTCCATCATGCATTTGCAGGCCGGGGAGAGCATCACCGCGTTTGATGGCAAGCAGGGATGGCTCGGTGTGCCGAGTCGCGTGCACACGATGTCCGCGGCGGAGAATGATGCGGCACGGATGGACGCGGATTTGTACTTTGCCGTGCACGTGAAGTCGTCGTATGAGAAATTTCGCGTCGACACGGGTGAAAAGATCGATGGCCACGACACTTACCTCGTCGTTGGCAGAAGTGAAAAGCAACCGCCCCTTCGGCTCTATTTCGACCAGCAGTCGGGCTTGTTGCTGCGCCTGGTGCGATACGCAGAGACACCACTCGGGCGGAACCCCACGCAGATTGACTTTGCCGACTATCGCGATGCCAACGGCGTGAAGGTGCCGTTCCGATGGACTCTGGCGCGGCCCGGCAATCACTTCACGATCCAGGTCGACGATCTGCAGCAAAACATTCCGGTTGACGACGCTAAGTTCGCGCCACCACCGCCTCCGCCGGCAGTTGCCGCGAAGCCGGCTACTCCTTGATTCTTGGTCGCACGGTTCGCAACGCCACGATTGGATCGCGTGATTCCGACGCGCCTCTACGCAGCCTGTCTCACATTTTCAGTTGCATGACTGCCGGTAATCCACGAAACTCGGTGCTTTGTTTCCAGTGTCAGGGAGGATGAATGGTGCGGCGGATTTGGTTTCTGCTTGCGATGGCAATGTGCAGTTCGATTTTCTTGGAAGCGCAGTCTCCTCAATCGACCGTTGCTCCCAAAACTACGCCGGCTCCTGTTGCCGGAAAGACTTCCGAAGCCATCCCGCCCGTCGCTGCCCATGCACTTGAAAAAGCCGACCTCGAAGCTTTCTTCGATGGCATCGTTCCACTGCAATTGGAACGCAGCGATGTGGCCGGAGCCACCGTGCTGGTGATGAAGGACGGCAAAGAGCTGTTAAAGAAGGGCTACGGCTTCGTCGACGTCGCTAAGAAAAAACCGGTCGATCCGGAAACCAGCATTTTCCGTCTCGCCTCGATCTCCAAGCTTTTCACCTGGATCTCCGTGATGCAGCTTGTGGAGCAAGGCAAGCTCGATCTCGATACGGACGTCAACAAGTATCTTGATTTTCAAATTGCTCCGGCTTTTGGAAAGCCCATCACGCTGCGAAACCTCATGACCCACACGGGAGGGTTCGAAGAGGAAATTCGTGATGTGCTCATTACCGATCCGAAGAAAGCGACGCCCTTGCGGGAATTCTTGATCCAGAATCAGCCGCATCGCATCTTTCCGCCCGGGGAAGTGCCCGCGTATTCGAACTACGGTGTGGGACTCGGGGGCTACATCGTGCAACGCGTAAGCGGCCAGCCGTTTGAAAAACATGTCGATGAACATATTTTCCAGCCGCTGGGGATGAAACATTCCAGCTTCAATCAGCCGCTTTCCGAAGGGCTTTCCCCATTCGCTTCGGATGGCTACCGGAACAACACGGAAAAACCCGCCATTGGGTTTGAGATCTTCAGTCCGGCCCCGGCAGGAGGAATCTCCTCAACGGCATCAGACATGGGCCGGTTTGCGCAGGCGCTCTTGAATGGGGGCGAGTGGGAGGGCCACCGGATTCTGAAGCCCGAAACGTTGCAAGCCATGTGGACCAAGCAATTCGTCGCTTCCGACGCGCTGCCACCCATAGGCATGGGGTTCTACCAGACCTGGCGCAACGGACTGCATTTCATCGGGCACGACGGCGATCTCATCGCATTTCACAGCACGTTTCTGCTGGAGCCCAAGGAGAAGCTGGTTTTGTTCGTTTCCTTCAATTCGGCCGGCTCCGCCAACAAGACACGGGCGGAAATCGTGACGGCATTTGCCGACCGCTATTATCCCTACTCGGAAAAAACGGAGTTTCAAAAACTTTCGCCCGGCGACCTCAACGCCATCGCCGGCACTTATCAATCCACACGGCGTTTCGAGAGCACCCGGCTGAAGCTGGGTAACCTTGTCGGACAGGGCGACGCTGCCGTGGACAAGGACGGCGTCCTGAAGCTGGAAGACTTCAAGGATTTGCGCGGACACGTCCGCCGATGGAAGGCCGTCGGCAAGGATTTGTGGCAGGAAGAGAACGAGCAAAGGCGAATATTCGCCATCCGCGACAGCTCGGGAAAGATCGTGCGCATCGCCGTCGGTTTTCCGGGAGTGCAATACGAACGCGTCTCCTGGTATGAAAACAGCCAATGGATTTTTCCGGTTCTGGGATGCAGCCTGGTCATTGTGCTGCTGGTGGTTGGCGCTACCTTGGGGCGCTTGAGCCGGCGTGTCTTTTTGTCGAAACGGCCCGCGCTCAAGGAGCAACCAGGGACCGTGTGGCTAACCACGGGACCGAGGCTATCAGCATTCGCGTGGAGCGTCCTGGTAGTGGGAACAGCGGTGCTCATGTCCCGCCTGGAAAGCGAGACGATTCTTCCGACTCACGCCGTCGACAAATACTTCGTGCTGATGAACTGGGTGACCGGAGCGGCCATTGTTTTCAGCATATTCGCAATTGTGGCCGGGTTGCGCATCTGGCGCCGTTCCGAGATTCGCGTCATTTCCAAGGTCAAGTTTTCACTCGTTGCCGCCGCCTGTCTTTTTCTCTCTTGGTTCTCCATCCACTGGCACCTCATTGGCCCCGCCCACCGCTTCTAGAAACGGACAACCTCGCCGCGAGCTGAGAACCGAGTTGCGCCGCAAACCGTTGCGTTTGCACTACAAAGCCGCTCTTGTGGATTAAGATTTGCCGAGGTTTTACGATGCTGGCAATTCTCAAAGACGCTGAAGGACGCCCCGACTTATTCGGTTGGTTTGGAAGGATTCCGCGTGCCAAAATTGAATCATGGGCTCGGTTATTATCTGTTAGGGTGCCGGATGATCTGCTGGAATTCTGGAGCCAAACTGGAGGCGGTGATCTATTCGAGTCAGAGACTATTTATCGTCCGACTTCAATCCCAAGTTCTGAGCCCTATTTTATTGAGGGGGACGATGTAGATTCTCTCAATCGGTGGTGTATTGATAATGGCCTGTTGCCCTCCTATTTGGCCTTTCACAATGGCCTCTACCTTTCGGCTATTCATCTATCGAAGCAATTGTTTGTGACTCTGGATGACAAGTTTCAAGAAGTCGCAGTGTTTCCCACCTTCGACGAATGGTACCTGCGCACGCTTCGCGCTGACTTTGGTGCGCGTTACGGCTTACCGGATGAAGTCGACAGAAGCTAGGGAACTCATAAAAGAACCTCAGGCAGTTCATGCTTACATTAGGAGAGAGAGGGTATGGTGGGCCTGGGTGGACTTGAACCACCGACCTCGCCCTTATCAGAGTAACGAGCATTGGTTTTACAACAACTTACAAGACCGCGGGGACTGCCAAAAAACGCGGAAGTCGCACAAGACATCATAGTTTGTGGGTTGGATTGTGGGTTGAAAAGTCCACGAATTCCGTGGCGATCCGCATTGTCATTTCCTGGAAATTCGTTCATCCGTGAGGATCATTCTGAGGCGGCGGTTTGGAAAACCGCCGCCTCAGTTGGTTGGCCAATGCATCTTGTAGTAGCGCGCCTGCCTCATGAGCAGGAGTGCCACGGTCCGAGAATTCTGTTGACGCAGAGACTCAATGCAGTTTGCTGGGAAGATTGAACCAGCGGCCGACGCGACCATTGTTGGGTCATTGCCGTTGACGTTTTCCTGCTCTGTCATCAGAATGAGTGCCCTGGAGTACTGTAGGCGTGGCGACCAGAATGTCCTCCCTCTCGGGGCCTTCGGGGTACGAGTTGGTGCCCCTCCGGGAAGGTGCGGACTTCATCCTTTACCGCGGCAAGCAACACGGCAATCCATCGCCGATCCTAGTCGTGGCCCTCGCTTCAGAACAACCGTCGCCTCAGAGTCTCCGTCGGCTGGAACACGAATACTCGCTCGCAGCCGAAGTGGACCCCGCATGGGGAGCGAAGCCTCTCGCCCTCGCTCGTCACGAAAGGCGAACAACCCTCTTACTCGAAGACCCTGGCGGTGAGCCTCTAGATCTGATTCTTGAGCGAGGCCAGGGGCAACCGCTCGATCTGACCCGTGCCCTGCGCATCGCCATCGGCTTGACGACGGCACTCGCCCAAGTCCATCGGCACGGAATCGTACATAAGGACATCAAGCCTGAAAATGTGCTGGTCGGCGACGGCGACAGGGTTTGGCTTACCGGCTTCGGAATTGCTTCGCGGCTGCCCCGCGAGCGCCAGCCGCCCGTACCACCGGAGATTATTTCCGGCACGCTGGCCTACATGGCACCCGAGCAGACGGGCTGGATGAACCGTTCGGTTGATGCCCGTAGCGATTTTTACTCCTTGGGCGTCACCTTGTACCGGATGCTTACCGACGCGCTGCCGTTTGCCGCTGCCGATCCCCTAGAGTGGGTTCACTGCCACGTCGCGCGCCAGCCGGTTCCCCCAAGTAGTCGCGCTGCAGTCCCCGAGCCGCTATCGTCTCTGACCATGAAGCTCCTCGCCAAGAACGCCGAAGAGCGTTATCAAACGGCAGAAGGCTTGGAGGCCGATCTTCGGCATTGCTTGGGGGAATGGGAATCGCTGGGGAGGATCGATCAGTTTCCGCTGGGTAAGCGCGATTCATCAGATCGATTGCTGATCCCAGAAAAGCTCTACGGGCGCGAGGTCGAGATCGACGCCCTGCTGGCGACCTTCGACCGAGTCGTAGCCAGTGGTATCCCGGAGATCGCGCTCGTATCTGGTTACTCCGGCGTCGGAAAATCCTCCGTGGTGAACGAGCTGCACAAGGTGCTTGTACCGCGTGGGCTTTTCGCAGAGGGCAAATTCGACCAGTATAAGCGCGACATCCCGTACGCCACCTTGGCACAGGCCTTCCAGACCCTAGTCCGGCAGATCCTCGTCAAGAGCCAAGCGGAAATGGACCAATGGCGATATGCCCTTGCGGATGCGGTTGGGCCGAACGGCCATCCGATCGTCAACCTCGTCCCCGAACTCGAGCTGATCATCGGGGAACAGCCTCCCCTCTCGGATCTGCCGCCACAGGACGCGCAGAACCGTTTTCAGATGGTACTTCTTCGTTTACTGAACGTGTTTGCATGTAAAGAGCACCCGCTCGCACTGTTCCTCGACGATCTGCAGTGGGTCGATTCGGCGACTCTGGATTTCCTTGAGTACCTGTTTATCCATTCGGGAATTCGCTACCTGCTCGTAATCGGAGCGTATCGGGAAAACGAAGTCAGTCAAGGTCACCCTCTCGCACGAGCATTCGACACAATCCGAGAGGGCGATGTAAGGGTTCAGGAGATAGTCCTGGCGCCTCTTGACCAGGAAAACACCGAGACGCTGGTTGCCGAGGCCCTTCACTGTCAGCGGGAGAGGGCACAGCCACTGGCGCAACTCCTGATGGAAAAGACGGGCGGAAATCCTTTCTTCACTATTAGGTTCTTGACCGCCCTCACCGAGGAGGGGTTGCTTGTCTTCGATACGGGCGGGCAGCTCTGGCGATGGGACACAGATCGCATTCGCGAAAAAAACTACTCGGACAATGTCGTGCACCTAATGACCGACAGGCTGAAGAGTTTATCGACGGCCACGAGGGAAGCCCTGAAGGAGCTGGCCTGCCTTGGCAATATCGCTGAAATTCGACTTATGGACCTTATCCGCGGCGAGACGGCAGAAGCTCTGCACGCGACCCTTTGGGAAGCTGTTTACGCTGGAATCGTTTTTCGTTTAGAGAACGCTTACAAATTCTTACACGACTCGATTCAAGAAGCAGCATACGCCCTGATACCGGAAGAGCTCCGCGCCGAGCGTCACCTTCGAATCGCGCGCCTGCTCGTTGCTAACTTGACGCCTGATGAGTTGGGTGAACACCTATTCGAAATCGCGAACCAGTTCAATCGAAGTGCCACACTACTGACTGATCCGGCAGAAGCCTCCCAAGTTGCGGCGATTCACCTTCGTGCGGGGCGAAGAGCCAAAGCTTCCGGCGCCTACGAATCTGCACATGCTCACCTTATGTCGGCGACGGCCCTCTTGAATGAGTACAACTGGGCCAACCAGTATGATTCCACATTCGAAACCTGGATGGAACGAGCAGAGTGCGAGTTTCTCGTCCGGAACGATGATCAATCCAAAGCCATTCTTGTTGAGTTACTGGAGAGGGCGCGATCAATCGCTGATCAGGCGGCTGTCTATCGGCTCCGAGTGCTTCTCCATATCATGAGATCGGAAATTCTGGAAGCCGTCGCTTGCGCTCGCCTATGCTTGCATCTGTTCGCAATCGAGATTCCGGAGACCCCAACTCAAAATCAGGTGCAAGCCGAATTCGACGCGCTCTGGCGCACGCTAGGTCCTCGTCAGATTGAGGAACTGGTGGAGTTGCCCATGATGAGGAACCATAAACTCGAAGCTGCAATGCGAGTGCTCGCGATCGCGGTTGAGCCCTGCTACTTTATCGATCTCAATCAATTCTGTGTCCTTCTCTTCAGGATCACCCTGATGAGCATAGAAAATGGAATCAGCGGTCCAACCGCATACGCTTGCGCTGCTCTAGGGGCGATTATGGGCGACGTTTTTCACAGTCATCGTGACGGCTACCGATTCTCTCGCCTCGCCTGCGATCTCGTCGAGAAGTACGGTTTCATCGAGTACCAAGCAAGAGTTTATCTCGCCATGAGCCTCGCCTCGCATTGGACTGAGCCGATCGGGAGTGCGATCGAATTCAACCGCCTAGCTTATAAAAGAGCTACCGAGTCTGGTGATTTAACGTTCGCTGCCCATACAAATCATCAATATCTCAAGTGCCTTCTTCTGCGAAACGATTCACTTGACGTCGTGTGGCGCGAATCCGAAAGGGTTCTGGACGCAGCGCGCGACGCCGGATTCCGCGACGCGGAGGACCTGATCTTAAACGAGCAGAGATTTGTAGCCGCAATGCAGGGCCGCACTCCGGCCTTCTCCGCTTCGGGAGACCCGGAAGGCGATGAGGAAGTGTATGAAGCCACCCT
>Ga0210384_10000734_pt1 | contig 48881 bp, 43 predicted proteins | sample IncBWH2MmetaG_FD_160574 | JGI IMG/M metagenome (GOLD analysis project Ga0210384, IMG submission 160574) | Forest soil microbial communities from Barre Woods Harvard Forest LTER site, Petersham, Massachusetts, United States - Inc-BW-H-2-M | ecosystem: Environmental > Terrestrial > Soil >... | reverse complement strand
TGGAGCTGGCGGAGGGAATTGAACCCCCGACCCTCTGATTACAAATCAGATGCTCTACCAGCTGAGCTACGCCAGCGCTCTCAAACCGAGCAAGGATAGCAGAAGGGGAACGCGAATTGCAAGGGGGCTGCGGCAGATTTCCAGCACGTCGGTGGCCAGCGGGTGTGGAAAAACACTTCCCTCGTTACCTCCAGGACACCACTATCCCATTTGTCTTGTGCAGGTTAGCGCAGAAACCGCCAAACCACGTCACCGCACTTTTATCCACTCTGTGCAGCGCTTACATTTTCTTCCGGCTTGCTTCGGATTTCCTTCTCCGCCGCGGCCCTCCAATGCCACAATCGCTGTTCGATGTCGGATTGCAAAACGGTGAAATCGCCGTGAACAAGCGCGCCTGGATTGTATCCTCGGCGGCGGTCTTGCTGCTCGCCGGAATCGCTCTCTCTGCTTATCGGCTATGGGGCGGCGGAGAGAATTCGCTGCGCCAGACGCTGCTCGCGATTCTCCCTGTGAAGGCGAGCGCGGTTGCCTATGCGAATTTTGCGGAGCTGCGGCAATCTCCCTTCGCCGCCGAACTCTACGCCTGGGTGCCCCGGCCGCAACAAGTGGATGCGGACTATGCGGAATTTCTACGCGATACAGGATTTGACTACGAGCGCGATCTGAACCAAGTGGCCATCGCCACCTTCCCGCGCGGCCAAGACACGATTCTCTTCGCCGTCGCGGATGGCCGGTTCGATCAAAAAAGAATTGTCGCGTACGCGTCGCAATCCGGAACGCGCGAAAATCGAAACGGACTGCAAATATTTTCTGTGGCTGTGAACGGCACTCCCCACAAAATCTCTTTTACATTTTTGCGGAAAGACAGAATCGTGTTGACGGACGATCCCAGCCTCGCCGCGCTGCTGGCGGAATCGCCGCAGAGTGAAGACGCCAAAGAGTGGCGCCAACGATTTGAGCGGTTGGCGGGTTCGCCGGTGTTCGCCGTAATCCGGCAGGACGCGGCCACCGGCAGCGCGCTCGCATCCCGCGCGCCCGGCGGACTGCAATCGCCGCAGCTCTCCGCGCTCCTGGACCAATTGCAGTGGATCACCCTGGCAGGAAAACCCGAAGGCGACCGCTTGCGCATCGTGGCCGAGGGCGAATGCTCGACAGACGGCACGGCGCGGCAGCTCTCCGATCTGTTGAACGGCGTCCTGGTGCTGGCGCAAGCAGGGCTGAACGGCCCAAAAACGCGCCAGCAGCTCGACCCGCAAGCCCGCGAAGCCTATCTCGAAATGCTAAAAGGAGCGGATGTCTCTCGCCTCGACCGTGGCGAAACCAAATCCGTCCGCCTGGTGTTCGACGTCACCCCAAAATTCCTGGCTGCCGCCCGCACCGCCGTCCCGGTTGTGCCCGTGGCTCCAGTTATTCCCGCACCAAAAGCACGGCCAGACAAAACTCAATCTAGGAAATAACCCAAGGGAGAGGGAATAAGCGAGGACGGCGAGGGTTAGTCGCCGGTCGGAGTGGACTTCATGTACCGCCAGGGATTTACGGGCGCATTATTCACGCGCACTTCGTAGTGGACGTGCGGGCCAGTGGAGCGGCCGCTGATGCCGGTGTAGCCCACCACCGTGCCACGCTTGATGCGCGCGCCGGCAATCGTCGAAAATGACGAAAGGTGCGCGTACCACGTAGTGATTCCGAAACCGTGATCGACCACCACCAGCCTGCCGTACCCCGCATGGTTCTCTACGATGGTCACAATGCCGTCCGCCGTGGCGTGCACAGGCGCGCCGTAATCCGAAGCGACGTCGACGCCGGTATGGAAGGCACCCTCACCGCTGAACGGGTCCAGTCGCTCTCCGAAGCTATCCGTAATATGACCGAGTACCGGCCAGATTGCCGGCGTGTAAGTGGAATCGGCGAAGCTCATCGCCGGCATCAGCCGCAGGCCCCCGCTGGAGATGGCGATCGTGGCGGCGTTGCGCTTCAAGAAGGTGTACTGCTCCACGGAGCGGTCGAAGGCATCTTGCGGTGTCACCGGATTGTCGCTCTGGTCGAAGGCCGCCGGATGGTAGCGCAGCACTCCGTAGGTCATGGCCACTTCGGTGGCCAACGATTGCAGGGAATCCAGGCGCTGGTTGGTATCGTTGACGGTACTCTGCAGTTCTTGATATTGCTTCTTCAGGGTTTCCTGATCGTGCCGGAGGGCGTTGTAGTTGCCGACCTTCCACAGCATGCGCGAGTAAGAACCCGCCGCCGCAACTACCGTGATGCTCCCGATGAGCGCTAGCACCGCTATGGCATGTAGCGCGTACGCAGGTACGATAAGCTTCTTAAGCTTACCTGGCGTGGACGCAATAAAAAACGTGTAAGTCTTACCCTTCATAATCGCGATGGCCCCTCAGGCCTTCGATTCCACTACTTGCGCGGGCTAACGTACCCAAGAGCCCGTTTGGGGAGAACTGCTGTTTACCGAGCCGGGGAAAAGCTCGGTTCTGACTGTCGCCATACTAATTTCTGTAGGCCGTAGAGTCAATCCTGTATTTTCCTGGTCGAAGAACAGGTGTGGCCAACCTGTTTGCTGTACAAAAGACCGGTTAACACTTGTTTCTCACGCTAGACTAGGTGAACTTTGGTAACTAACGGTCATTCGATGGAAGAACTTAGAGAGTGCTCATGAAGGCCCGAGAACCTGATCTGATAGCCAGGATAGGGCATGGCGCATCGAGCAACCCCACCCTGTCCTTGCCTCTTGGAATTGGCGATGACGCGGCGCTTTTTGCGGCCAAACCTGGTTTCCAAACGATTTTGACCTGCGACTGGTTTTTGGAAGGATCGCACTTCCTACGCGATAGGCACCCGGCGGACGCCGCCGGCTGGAAATGCCTGGCGCGGGCGGTCAGCGATGTTGCCGCTATGGGTGGCGAACCCCGCTGCTTCCTGCTGAGCCTGGCGCTTCCGCCATCGCGCACCGGACGCTGGCTGAACGAGTTTTTGCTTGGGCTACGGCGCGCCGCGCGGAGATTCAAGTGCCCATTGGTGGGCGGGGATACCACGCAGCGCCAAGAGATCCTTATAAATGTCACGGTAGTTGGGGAAGTGCGCGCGGGCCGCGCGGTGTTGAGGTCCGGCGCTCGCCCCGGCGACATTATCTTTGTAAGCGGGCGCCTCGGCGAGGCCGAAGCGGGTCTGCGCCTGGTTCGCGGCAAAGGGTCCGTCAGGATAAATAAGAAGGACCCAACTCTCAGAAAGCATTTCTACCCCGAACCAAGAATCGCCCTGGGCCGCTACCTAAGCAATGGGCGAATCGCCACCGCAATGATGGACCTGTCGGACGGGCTTTCCAGCGACCTGCCGCGGCTGTGTGCCGCGAGCGGCGTGGGAGCCAGGATTGCCGCAGCCAAGCTTCCGGCAGTAGAGATGACTGCCAGGCGCGGCGCGAAGAAAGCTGAGGCTTTGGACCCTTTGGACTTGGCGTTGAACGGCGGCGACGACTATGAGCTGCTCTTCACAGTGCCCCCGAGCAAGGCGCGAAGATTGCCCCGCGGCTTTCAGGGAATTCCACTTACCGCTATCGGCGAGATTACGCGCCAAACGAAACTCACGCTCGTTCACAACGACGGGCGCGAAGAGATAATAAGATCCCGCGGCTGGGACCCCTTCCAATAGCGCAGCGGGATTGGCGCGGACGAATTCTGTGTAGGCGTTCTATATAGGATAGGCGCTGGGCTTCAGTTCATCCTGAGGAACGAAGGGCCCGGCGAGTCAATCGGAAGACATTCCGTCGGAGCGCTGTTCGGCGGCTTGAAAGAAGCGCTCAGCGGCTGGGAGGAGCGCCGGCCGTATTGACTGCGGTGGTTTTGGAGGGCGGTGGCGGGGCCGCGGGCTTGGCTTTCGGTTCGTCTTCCGTGGGGGCGGTGTCCGGCGTGTCTACGTAGACCTTGTGATCGTGAGCTTCTTGCTCCAGCGGCACCACGTTGGTGAAATCGACCGCGGGCGTGCCGGCGAGAGCACCCTGCATAAACTCCAGCCAAATGGGCAGTGCGGCCCGCGCGCCGGTTTCCTTCTTGCCGAGCGAAATCTGCTTGTCGTCAAAGCCCACCCACACTCCGGAGGTGATTTGCGGAGTGAAGCCGACGAACCAGGCGTCGGTGTAGTCCTGCGTCGTGCCAGTCTTTCCGGCGGCGGGGCGGCCCAGGGCCTTGGCCTGTATTCCCGTGCCGAACTGGATGACCTCTTCGAGCATGGCCGTCATGGTGCGGGCGACCTCGGGTGAGATGACGTCATGGACCTCGGGATGCGCCTCCTCAAGAAGCGCGCCGTCATAGCTGGTGACCCGGCGGATCATGTGCGGATCAATGCGGATGCCGTCGTTCGGGAAGACCGTGAACGCCGAAACGTGTTCGAGCAGCTTCATGTCCGCGGCGCCCAGCGCCAGGGGCAGATACGGCGGAAGCGGCGTGGTGATGCCGAAGCGCCGGGTCATGTCCACCACAGTAGAAATACCCACTTTCTCGGCGAGCTTGACCGCCGGGACGTTGCGCGATCCCGCCAGTGCGCGGCGGAGTGTGATCGTGCCCTCGAACTTTTCGTCGTAGTTGTGCGGCGAATAGGGCTGCCCGCCGCTCACCGTGGTGAAGGGAGCATCCAGGATGGTGTCGAACGGCGTGGAACCCTTTTCCAGCGCGTCGGCGTAAACGTAAACCTTGAATGAGCTGCCTACCTGGCGAAACGCCTGCGTGGCGCGATTAAATTTCGAGTCTTCAAAGCTGTACCCGCCGACCATGGCTTTGATTTCTCCGGTGGCGTTGTCGATGGCGATCATGGCGCCCTGCGGCGCGGGTTGCTGTTCGAGTTGCACGCGGACGGTGGTGTCGCGCAACTCCAGGATGGAGAATTGCGCCAGGTCGCCTTGTTTCAGCAACTCCGCCGGCTTCTTGCGGCCGGTCCAGGCGAAATCCGATGGAGCAAGAATGGCGCGGTACTTGCCGATCTTGACGGTGGCGTTCTTTTCGTCGGCGGAAAGAACCAGCCCGGTGACGTAACTGCCCTTCTCGATGGGATGGCGCCAGTCTTCGTCTTCATAGCCGTCGAGCTTTCCGAGATTGTCGCGAAGAATGTTGGGCAGATCGCCGCGCCAGCCGTGGCGCCGGTCGTAGCTGTGCAGCCCGTCGCGAACCGCCTGGTTGGCGGCGCGCTGCATGGCGATGTTCAGCGTGGTGTAGACGCGCAAGCCGCGTTCGTGAACGGCTTCGGTGCCATACGTGGATTCGAGATACTTGCGGGCATCTTCAAAAAAGTAAGGTGCCAGGTCGTTGCGCGGATACTGGATGTGCAAGCCCAGCGGCGTTTTCCGGGCCGCCGCTTCTTCCGTGGGCGTGATCTTGCCTTCTTCCTCCATGCGATGAATAACCAGATTGCGGCGCGCCAGGGCACCCGCCGGATTCGACAGCGGCGAAAATTTCGGCCCGTTGACCATTCCGGCCAGCAGCGCAGCTTCTTGCAGCTTCAAATCCGTGACTGGTTTGCCAAAGTAGAATTCCGCGGCGGCCGCAAAACCGTAGTTCCCGTGCGCCAGGTACACCTGGTTGGCGTACATGGTGAAGATTTGTGGCTTAGTGTAGCGGCGCTCGATCTGCAGGGCCAACAGCGTTTCCTGCATCTTGCGGCGGAAGCTGATCTCGCTGCGGTCCAAGAACAAATTGCCTGCTAACTGCATGGTGATGGTGCTCGCGCCCTGAACCTTGCCCCCCTTGAGGATTTTGCGACTGGCAGCGCCCGCGATGCGCGGGAAGTCGATTCCCCAGTGCTCCTCATAGTGCTGATCTTCAATAGCGGTGACCGCGTTGTACAGCACCTTGGGGCATTGCTCGTAGGTCATCAGGATGCGCCGCTGCAAAGCAAAGCTGCCAACAAGCTGCCCGTCATCGGCGTAGATTTCGGTCACAACGTTAGGTCGATAGGTCTCCAGCGCGCGAATCTCCGGCAAGTCGCTGGCGTACACGAAGAGCAACCCGCAAGCCGCGCCCAGCGAAATCGCGCAAAGCAAGAGAAACGCCAGCGCCACCCGGTCGATCAGTTTCCAACCGCGCAGCCGCAACGTAATCGGAGGCAGGCTCAGCATGAACTCACAATTTTACCGCAGATGGACGGCCTTGCGGACTGAACAGCTGCTTCAGAGTTTCCATCGCCAGAACTAGCTCCGGACGCTTAACTCCAAGCTACGCACACGTCTGCGCTGCACGGGTCAACCCATTCGCTGTTGGACGATGGCGTGCTGAAACCAGGCAACTTACAAATGCGAGTAATACTTCTCGCCGGCGCAGGAGCGGCACAGAGTGCGTCCGTCTTGCAACACTTCGCGCTTGAAATTGATGCCTTCGCCGCATTCGGCGCAGATTACGCGGGGGCTTTTGAAGCCCGGCAGGTCTTCGGGTTGGACATCCACCTTGACCCATTTCTTGTCGAAGAGGGTGTCGTCGGGCAACTGCGCGTAGGCTTTTTGCTGGCCGGCTTCTTTCGCCAGTTCGGGAAACATTTCGCGGGCGGCTTGCTTGGAGGATTCCTTGGCGGCGATGCGCACGGCGCGGCCGGTTTTCAGGTCGACGAAGGTGGCGGCGACTTTGCCCCAGTCGCGGAATTTCAGAGCGCGTTTGCCGAGGCGGCAGTTGGCCACCAGGGCCACGGCGTCGGTGACGCAGCGGTCGATCTCGACGTAGGTGACGATGCGCTTGCGTTCGGCGATGGGGTCGTCGATGCCCAGTTCGCGCAAGCCTAGCATGGCCAGGCGCACGCCGAGGACTTGCCCGGCGCACAGGTGGCCGTGGGCCACCGCGGCAAGGTCGAGATATTCGGCGAGGGATTTCACAACTTCAGTCTACGCCTTTTCGGGGGCGGACCACGGGTGCGGCTGGCGCGCCTCAATAAAGGCGAAGATGGTCATGACGAGCGCGAGCGCCACGAACACACTGTCGCGGACGACGGTCATGCCGGTGAGCGGTTCGGGGGTGGCGAAGCAGCCGCAGTTGATGTCCATATGCAGCAGATAGGCGCGAGAAACAACGCCCAGGAATCCCAGCATGAGCAGGGTGACCAGGGAAGCCCAGATACGCAATTGCCAACCGATCAGCAGAAGCAGACCGAGCATGATTTCGGCGAATGGCAGGGTGTGGGCTACAAAGGAAACGCCTTCAGGGGACAGCAATTTATACGACTCCACCTGTACGGCGAAATTCGAGAGGTTGCTGGAAAGCGACATGCGCAGCGCAAAGAGCGGCGAAGGAATGAAGTTGGGGACGAAGAGTTTCGAGTATCCGGCATACAGGAAGATGCCGCCGAGGAGCAGGCGGCCGATCCAGATGACCGCGCGGCGCAGGTTGAGAGGGCTGGATTGCATCATGGGTCTGGGCTACTCAATGGCATTGGAATTGCGCCTGAAGGAAAGAGTGACGCGTCAATCTTCCTTCAGAAAAAGTCGAATTTCCACCATTCGGGAACCGCCGCCAGGTCACTTCTGGCCCAGAAGCTGGTCGATAAATTGGTGCAACACGTCGTAGCTGACGACGCCGACGATCGGGAACGTCTGGCCCTTGCTGTGGATGATGGTGGTGGGCGTCTGGTTGACCTTGTAGCCTTGGCCCAGCGCCTGATCCTTGGCGATGGCGGCGTCCAGGGTGCCGCCCTTGACCAGGGCCCGCACTTTGGTCATTTCGGCCGCGGTCAGGACGCCGGCGACGGTGCCATCCACGTCGCCGCTCTGCTCCCATTTCTCCTGGTTCTGAAACAAGACGTCCTGCACCGGCTCCAGCTTGCCAATTTGTGCCGCCGCCCGGGAGTATTGGGCGGCCACCTTGGAGTGCGCGTGCATGGGTAGGGGGAAATCGCGATGGACCAGATAAACCTTGCCGGTGCTGACGTAGTTGTCCATCAACTGGCGGTTGGTAGTGGTGAACAGGGTCTTGCAGGCCGGACACTGAAAGTCGCTGAAGACCTCCATGGTGATGGGGGCGCTTTTGGAGCCGAAGGCTTCGTGAGGATCAATATCGGAGGGCGGCGCCTGGGGCGCCGGTGCCGGCGTGGCCGCGGATACCAGCGCGGGCGGAAGGCTGCTGCTTATGGCCAAGCCCAGCAAAATAAGGACAGTAGCTCCGGTTAAAATAGCGCGACGGTTCACAGCACGCCTCCAGCGAAATTAGATCGACCCACCCAAGGGAAGCAATTCGAGCCACAGCCTACCATAGGTTAGACTCGGGGGAAGCAGGGTGCGCTGCCTGGAGTTTTCAAGCAGACACCCCTCTATACCTGCGGCTTTTCGCAAGAATGTCATTTCAGACGGGTTACTCGCACAGAGACTTCATAAGTGTATCATTCTAAAGAACATAGACTTTGTTGAGAGGCAGGCTGACGAACGAGGCGGGCGAAGTAACTCCCAGGGTATATTACCGCGAGGGTACCCTGTTTGTCAAGGAAAATCTGTGCGGTCAGCCGAAGAAGTCCTGCATGGCATACACCTCGAATTGCGGGGCGAGGGTGCTCTTCGGGTTGGAAGGCGCCCGCCTCCCTTCGAGGCTCAGGGTAAACAGACGTCGGCCGCTACGGGGCTCGCCGGGCTAAAGCCCAGCGCCTACATAGCCCCGCCGGGCCCTCCTCCGCCGCCTCGGGTTATGCAAGGGCTTGAATCTAGAGAGAGTTAGGTAGGCCATAAGAAAACTTGACAAACATACACTCAACCTGTATAGTGGCTACCGAACAGCAGTTAGGCTGGTAGAGGAAGGTGTATGCATGAGCAAGATTATTGGAATTGACCTGGGGACCACCAACTCGGTGGTGTCCGTTATGCAGGGCGGCGAGCCGGTCGTGATCCCCAACCAGGAAGGCGCGCGAACCACGCCCTCCGTGGTGGCCATCACCAAGGGCGGAGAGCGCCTCGTGGGGCAAGTGGCCAAGCGGCAAGCGGTGACCAATCCGGAAAACACCGTGTATTCGATCAAGCGCTTTATGGGCCGCCGCTTCGACGAAGTAAGCGAAGAGATGAAGCGCGTGCCCTATCACGTGGTGAAGGGTCCGCACAATGACGCGCGCGTCGAGGTTTCGGGCAAGACGTATAGCCCGCCGGAAATCTCCGCGATGATCCTTGGCAAGCTGAAGTCAGCGGCCGAGGACTTCTTGGGCGAGAAGGTCAGCAAGGCGGTCATTACCGTTCCGGCGTATTTCAATGACGCGCAGCGGCAGGCCACCAAGCAGGCGGGCGAAATCGCCGGCCTGGAAGTGGTGCGCATCATCAACGAGCCGACGGCGGCGGCGCTGGCCTACGGCTTGGACAAGAAGAGCGACGAGACCATTGCGGTGTACGACTTGGGCGGCGGCACGTTCGACATTTCCGTGCTGGAAGTGGGAGCCGGCGTGGTGGAAGTGAAGTCCACCAACGGCGACACGCACCTGGGCGGCGACGACGTCGACCAGAAGATCGTGGACTGGCTGATCGATGAGTTCAAGAAAGAGAACAGCATCGACCTGAGCAAGGACCGCATGGCGCTGCAACGCCTGAAGGAAGCGGCGGAAAAGGCCAAGATCGAGTTGTCGCAGATTATGGAGACGGAGATCAATCTGCCGTTCATCACCGCAGGCGCGTCCGGGCCGATTCACATGCAGGTAAAGCTGACGCGGATGCGGCTGGAGCAATTGATGAACGATCTGCTCGAGCGGTCGATGAAGCCGGTGAAGCAGGCGCTCGAGGACGCCAAGATGTCGCCGAACGATATCCAGGAAGTGGTGCTGGTCGGCGGCTCGACGCGTATCCCCAAGGTAGTTTCGCTGGTGCGCAACTTCTTCGGCGGAAAAGAGCCGCACAAGGGCGTCAATCCCGATGAAGTGGTGGCGGTAGGAGCGGCCATTCAGGGCGCGGTGCTGGGCGGAGAAGTAAAGGACATCCTGCTGCTGGACGTTACGCCGCTTTCGCTGGGTGTGGAAACGCTCGGCGGCGTGATGACCCCGCAGATCCCGCGCAACACCACGATCCCGACGCGCAAGGTGGAAACCTACTCGACGGCTTCGGACAACCAGTCCGGCGTGGAAATTCACGTGTTGCAGGGCGAGCGCAAGTTCGCCAAGGACAACCGCTCGCTGGGGACGTTCAAGCTGGACGGGCTTCCGCCCGCTCCGCGCGGCGTGCCGCAGATCGAGGTGACCTTCGACATCGACGCGAACGGTATCTTGAACGTTAGCGCGAAGGACAAGGCCACCAACAAGGAGCAGAAGATCACCATCCAATCTTCCACCGGCTTGACCAAGGAAGAAGCCGAGAAGATGCGGGTGGAGGCGGAATCGCACTCCGAGGAAGATCGGCGGCGGATGGAAGAAGTCGAATCCCGCAACCGGCTGGACGGCATCGTCTATCAAGCGGAGAAGATGGTCCGCGAGAACAAGGACAAGATCGCGGAAGCGGACGTGAAAGCGACCGAAGAAGCGATTGAAGACGCCAAGAAGGCCATGACCGAAGGCGGAACCGCGCGACTGCGCTCGGCGACGGAGAACATCGAGCGCGCGCTGCACAAGGTCGCCGAGGTGCTGTACAAAACCGGCCAGCCGGCGGGTGGCGCTCCACAGGCCGAAGCTGCGGGAGCTGGAGCAGGACCCGGTGCGGGTTCGGCCGGCAGCAGCGGCGGGCAAGAGAAGAAGCAGGGCGACGTGATCGACGCCGAGTACGTGGATGTGGATGAAACGAAGCGTCCGAACTAAAGCGAGGTAGACGTAAAGGGGGTGCGGATGGGCGAGTCGACGGTTGTGAGCACGACGTCGGCAGCCAGCCGTACCCCTTGTTTTGTTGCTGATTAAATGCCGACTACATCCAAATCCGATTACTACGAACTCCTGGGCGTCCCGCGAAAAGCCAACGCGAAGGAAATCCGCACGGCGTTTCGCAAGCTGGCTCGGAAGTATCACCCGGACTTGAATCCGGGCGACAAGTCCTCCGAAGAAAAGTTCAAGCAGCTGCAGGAAGCCTACGACGTGCTGTCCGACACGAAGAAACGGCAGATGTACGACCAGCACGGCTTCTACAGCGACAATTTTCAGGGCGGCGGACCGCCTCCGAGCACGGATGCGGGAGATTCGCGCGTTAATTTTGATTTTGGCGGATTCGATTTTGGCCCGAACACGGGCAGCGGAGCTAGTGGAGGCGCGAGCGGTGCCGGATCGGGCTCGACGTTCCGGGACCTGTTCAGCCAATTCTTCCGGTCCGGGCAGGGTGGCGACACGGGGCCGGAGCACGAACCGGGAGGAGACCTCGAATATCAGATCGAGATCGACTTCTGGGACGCGGTGCGCGGCGCCGTGAAGAAACTTTCCATCACGCGCATGGATGCTTGTGAGACCTGCCACGGCACGGGAGCGGTGGGCTCGCCGCAATCCTGCACTGCTTGCGGGGGAACCGGCACGGTGCAGCAAGCTGCGGGCAAAATGCGCTTCAAGGTGCCTTGCACGCGCTGCGGAGGAACCGGAAGAGTGCGTACGGCGTGCAAAACGTGCAGCGGCGAAGGGCGCGTGCGGCGTACGGAAACCATCGACGTGCGGATTCCGCCAGGTGCGGCGAGCGGGTCTCGCATGCGCGTGCCCGGCAAGGGCAATGCGGGGACCATGGGCGCGCCTCCGGGCGATTTGTACTTGCGGGTGGAGGTGCGGCCACACGAGTTCTTCGAACGCCGCGGAGATGATTTGTACACTCGCGTGCCGGTGACGGTGAGCGAAGCGACGCTGGGCGCCAAGATTGAAGTGCCCACGATCGACGGGAGGTCGCTGGTGCGCATTCCGCCGGCAACCAACAGCGGGAGCACGCTGCGGTTGAAGGAAAAAGGCGTGCCGAGCGCGCGGAACGGCTCGCGGGGCGACCAGTACGTGGAGATTCAAGTGGTGGTGCCCAAGCCTACCGACGAGCGCGTGCGCAAATTGATGAAGGAACTGGAGAGCGTGGAGCCTGGCGATCCGCGAAAGGATTTGTTCAGCAAGGTCAGCGGGTAGAAGAAGTAGGCAGTGAGTAGTGAATAGTTGGTAGCGAGTAGTTGCGAGTAGGAGCAGGGACGGGAATGCCACCACGAGCGAGAAAACGGGCTAAGGCCGGGTACATGATCAGTGCGGTGGCGGAGCTTTACAAGCTGCACCCGCAGACGCTGCGGCTCTACGAACGCGTGGGATTGCTGAAGCCTTCGAGGTCCCAGGGCAACACTCGGCTTTATACGGATCAGGATTTGGAGCGTCTGGATGTGATTCTGACCCTGGCGCGCGACATGGGCGTGAACCTGGCGGGGATCGAAATTATTTTGAATATGCGCGAAAAAATGGTGGAGATGGAACGGCAGATGACCGAGTTCGCCAATGTGGTGCAGCAGGAATTATCGCGAGTCGCAGGGATGAGAGAAGAGAAGATTCCGCGGCACGCGATTGTGCGGGCGACGCCGCGGGCGGTGCGGACGGCGCGGGAAGCTTAGAGTTTTTGCTCGGGTCAGAATTGGTAGCGCCGGCATCCCTGCCGGCGTTTTTCGCTTTCGCATGGTCCTTACCACAAGGTTTAAGCGGACAACAGCTTGCCGTGCAAGACGCGCGCTCGTATGCTGTGAGCACGGAGACGGACGCCGGGCTGAAGCCCAGCGCCTACATTCGCCATGGCACTGGAAAATTGTCTCTTGTGCAGAGGAACGGGGTGGAAGCTGGTGGCGCGACCCGATGGGGCGCGTGGCACGGTGGCCGTGGCTTGCGATTGCGGTATGGAAGAGCGCGCGACGCGAGCGATGGAGCGGGCGCGCATTCCGAAACGCTACGAGCACTGCGATTTTGAGAGTTACGTCACCGACCTTGCCGATGGAAAGACCTGGACGACGCAGCACTCACAGTCGTTGAAACAGGCCAAACTGCTGGCCCAGGGATTCGTGCGAGATTATCCGGGCTCGGCGGAAAAAGGTTTGCTGCTTATGGGACCTTCCGGCGTGGGGAAAACACATCTCGCTGTGGCTTCCCTCAAGGAACTGATCCGGCGTGGACATGCCGGGCTGTTCTGCGACTACCGCGAATTGTTGAAGGAAATTCAAGCCAGCTACAACCCCGCCAGCGAGTCCACGGAGATGGGTATTCTGGAACCGATCCGCACCGTAGAGATCCTCGTACTGGACGATCTAGGCGCGAGTAAGCCTTCCGCCTGGGTGCTGGATATCATCGGACTGGTGCTGAACGCGCGCTACAACGAGCGCCGCGTATCAATCTTAACGACAAATTACTTCGACGAAGTGGCCAATCCCGAGCCCGCCCCGAGGCTGCCGGGCGGTCAGCGCGTCGCGGTACGCGAGGATGGGCTAGCGGACCGCATCGGCGCGCGCATGCGTTCGCGGCTCTTCGAAATGTGCCGCACGGTGGAAGTACTGGCGCCAGACTTTCGCCGTGAAATGCGCCAGGTCGGCCGCGCTGGAGTTTGAGGTTTCGCGGTTTCAAAAGTTGACAGCATTCCCCAAGCTTTATAGCGCTCCGGACAATCGTTTCAACGGAACGGTCCTTCATGGAAGGGGAAGATCCCAAAGTACAAGACATCAAGGATGTGCTCGAGGAAGAGCGGAGCCGCGGCAGCCGGCGCAAGCACATCGATTCGGACGAGAGACGGAAGCAAGCGACGTTCCGAACCAGAGTTCTTGCCGCGATTCGAAACAGGGATGAGGCCGGACTGATTAACGTGTTGCGCGAGGGCGAGATACCGGACGGGACTCCCGAGTTCGAGAGGATTTTGCAGATTTTCCGCGCGACGGTCGGCCAGCGCCCGCCAAAGTAGCGTTCATGCGGTCCAACTTCGCCTTGCGTTCCTTCGCTGGGAACCGTTCCAAGCTGGCTAGGATAATGTCGCTAATTTCCTTCGCAGCGCGTCTCTCAAGTTTTTCTTGGCTTGGTTTGGGCATCGGAGTTCCTTGCCACGAACTCTAGGCTCGCACTTACATTATATCGCGATATCGGGGAACGCAGTCACTTTTTGACACCTGCGCGGCCTCCAGAAAACGACTCTGAAGCCATCGCGGATTCATTGACAGGGGGTTGAGGCGACGCGTATCATTTTGAAGTTGCAGCGTTTTGGACGCCCGCAGCATCTCTGTCCTCGGTGACCGCGTAGCGGTTAACCTCCTTGCCTCAACCCGTAGTGGGACTTCGCAAGGAATTTTATCGGCAAAATGAAGTTATCTTCCGGAGGCCATCAACCATGTTTCCCGACCACGACAACCCGTCATCCGCGGCCGCAGCCGCACCCGCACAAGAATCCGAAAACACCTCGGTAAGTGCCAAGAGCGAAGGCAGTGCCGCGCCTGAAGGCGGTCCGCAAGTGGAAGCAGCCAGTGTGACGCAGACCGAAGCGGCTGTGACTGCCGCAACGGAACAGGCTACAGCTGCTCCGGTGCCGCAGGCCGACGGCGATCCACGTCCGGAGGCCGCCGCAGCGCCCGCGGAAGCGCATCCCGTGGACGCCGAAGCTGCTGCCGCAGCCGAAGAAGCCGCTGGCTCCGAAGAGATGAGCAAGCTGATCGAGCAGTACAGCGAGCCGCAAGAAGGCACGGCGCAAAACGAGATTATCGAAGTAAAGGTGGTGGCTTACACCGAGCACGGCGTGGTGGTGGACATCGGGCAAAAGTCCGAGGGGTTGATTCCCGCGGTGGAATTTTCGGAGACGGATATTCCGCGCCCCGAGCCCAACTCCACGATCGAGGTGCAGCGCACCGGCGAGCACAAAGACGGCTACGTCATTCTGTCGTACCAAAAGGTGCTGCGCCGCCGCATGTGGGAAAAGATCGACGCGGCATACAAGGCCAAGGAGACGGTCACGGGCAAGGTGGTGGACCGCATCAAGGGCGGCCTGGTGGTTGATGTGGGCGTGCGCGCGTTCCTTCCGGGATCGCAGTACGACCTGCGGCCAACTCAAAACCTGGACAATTTGATGGGCCAGGAACTCCAGGTGCGCATCACCAAGCTGAACCGCCGCCGCGGCAACGTGGTAGTCAGCCGGCGCGCGCTGCTCGAAGAAGAGCTGCACGCCAAGCGGGGCCAGCTGATGGAAACGCTGGCGGAAGGGCAGACCGTGCACGGCTACGTGAAGAACGTGACCGACTACGGCGCCTTTGTGGACTTGGGCGGGATCGACGGTTTGCTGCACCTGACCGACCTGAGCTGGGGCCGCGTGAAGCATCCTTCCGACATCGTGAAGCCGGACCAGGAACTCGACGTCATCATCCTGAAGTTCGACAAAGAAAAGCAGCGCGTCTCCCTGGGCCTGAAGCAGCTGATGCCCGATCCGTGGGTGAATGCCGACCAGAAATATCCCGCGGGTGGAAAGGTACACGGCAAAATCGTCGGCGTAGTGGACTACGGCGTGTTCGTAGAGCTGGAGCAAGGCGTCGAAGGGCTCGTACACGTCTCGGAAATGAGTTGGAACAAGAAGGTCACGCACCCGTCGAAGATCGCCAAGGTGGGCGAGGAAGTCGACGTGGTGGTGCTGGACATCAAGCCCAGCGACCGCCGGGTTTCCCTTGGAATCAAGCAGGCGCTGCCTGATCCGTGGCTGCAACTCGCGGACAAGTATCCCGTAGGCACGGTGGTTACCGGGAAGGTTCGCAATATCGCGGAGTTTGGCGCTTTCATCGAAATCGAGGACGGCTTTGACGGCTTGGTGCACGTCGGCGACGTGAGCTGGACCGGGCGGGTGAAGAATCCGCACGAAGTCTTCAAGAAGGGCGAGCCCATTACCGCCAAGGTGCTGAAGATCGACCCGGAGAACCGCCGAGTGTCCTTGGGCATCAAGCAGGTGAACGACATTTGGGGCGATTGGTTCAAGGACCACAAGGTCGGACAGATCGTGAAGGGCAAAGTGACGCGCATTGCCACGTTCGGCGCCTTCGTGGAGCTGGGAGAAAACATCGAAGCCCTCTGCCACAACACCGAGATCGAAGAGCGCAAGCGGCGCGATGAAGGCCCTTCGCCGATGCACCGGACATCGACCGGGCCGCTGAAGAGCGCCGGGCCGCTCGAGCCGGGCAAGGAATACGACTTCAAGATCGTCAAGATCAGCCCGGAAACGCGGCGCATTGGCCTGAGTTACCGGGCGGCGGTGAAGCAGATCGAGCGGAAGGAAATCGAGCAGTACCGCTCGACGTCGACCTCGAAGTCTTCTTCGACGGCCACCATCGGCGATATGATGAAGTCCAAGTTGTCGGCGCGGTAGTTTCCACAAACAACAGGGGCGGCCGGGGCCAGCGGTATAATTTCTTTACCTACGGGTCAATTTAGTGATAGGAAGGGGAGCAACCGGGCGATGCTGCCCCTCTAAACCGTTTCGCATCACATAGCTGCGGCGGTCCATTCCTGACTTCGCAAAGAGGCAAGGGGACGATGACCAAGCAACCCACACTGACGAAAGCCGACTTGATCGAGGAAGTGCTCCGGGTAACGGAGCTGCCGCGGAAGGAGTCGGAGACCATCGTCGAGACCATTTTTGAAAGCATCATCCAGTCGCTGCAGAAGGGCGACAAGATCGAGATTCGCGGCTTTGGAAGTTTCCGGACCCGGCAGCGCCGCGGGCGCGTTGGGCGCAACCCCAAGACTGGCGCAAAAGTCGAAGTGCCGCCGAAGAAGATTCCCTTCTTCAAACCCAGCAAAGAGCTTAAGGATTTCGTGAACACTTCCGACGGCAATGGCCCGGGCAGCCACTCGCGGGCGTCGGCGTAGTCCAGAGGACGGCGCGCCGCCTTCCTGGCAACTATGTCGCACGGCTTTTCTGGTTTACTCTGAGCCTGCTCAAGGCCGCGCCCGCTTCTGAAAGAAAATTCTGACGAACGTCGGGGCCAGCCTGCTCCATCCGGCTGGCCATTTTACGTTATGCTGTCCGCGAGGTTGCTCTAGCATCCTGGCTGGGAAAGGCGCGCTGCGCGATGGATTACATCTGGTCCCCCTGGCGCTACCAGTACATGAAAGAAGTTACCAGCGGGCAGCAGCCGGAATGTTTTTTTTGTGAGGCCATCGCCGGCAAGGACGACGCTGCGACGCTGATCGTTTATCGCGGTACCAAGGCGTTCGTTATTCTCAATCGCTATCCCTACACTTCAGGACACGTGATGATTGTTCCCTACGCCCACGTGGCCGAGCTGGCTCTTTGCGGCGCGGACACGCTGAATGAAATGATGCATCTCGCGCAGCGCATGGAAGCGGTGTTTGGTGCAAACTACAAACCCGACGGGATGAACCTGGGCATGAACCTGGGCCGCGCCGCAGGAGCGGGCGTGATTGGGCACCTGCACCTGCACGCATTGCCGCGCTGGTTCGGCGATTCCAACTTCATGACCGTCACGGGAGAAACCCGCGTGCACCCGGAAGAATTGCAGACCACCTATGAACGGATGCGAAAGGCGCTAGCATCGTGAATCTGGAGCTGACCGAAGAACAGAAGCTGCTGCAGAAAAGCGTGCGCGAGTTCGCAGAGTCCGAAGTGAAGCCTCTGGCGAAAGAACTCGACGAGACTGGGCGCTTCCCGCGGGAAACGTTCCAGAAGGCCGCGGAGCTTGGCCTGACCGGCGTGGCCTTGCCGGAAGACGAAGGTGGCGCGGGCTTCGACCACATCGCGTATAGCATCGTGATTGAAGAAATTTCCCGCTGTTGCGCTTCCACCGGCGTCATTCTCTCCGTGCAAAACTCGCTGTATTGCGACCCGATTCATCGCCTCGGCACGGACGAGCAGAAGAAGCGCTTTCTGCTCCCGTTTGCGCGCGGAGAAAAGATCGGATGCTACGCCTTGACGGAACCGCAAGCGGGCTCGAACGCCGCGGCGCTGCAGACCAAAGCGGTGAAGAACGGCGACAAGTACGTCATCAACGGCACCAAAGCCTGGATCACGAATGGCGGCGCTGCCGATGCGGCGATCGTCTACGTGAACACCGAACCGGCCAAAGGCGAAAAGGGCATCACCGCACTCCTAGTAGAAAAAGGCACACCGGGCTTCAAGGTCGGCAAAGAAGAAAAGAAGCTTGGCATCCATGCCACGGCGTGCTGCGAACTGGTGTTCACCGATTGCGAAGTTCCGCTGACCAATCGCATTGGCAACGAAGGCGAAGGGTACAAAGTGGCACTCTCCACGCTGGATGGGGGGCGCATCGGCATCGCCGCGCAAGCCACGGGAATCGCGCAGGGTGCGTTCGAGGCAGCACTCGCGTGGTCCAAGCAGCGCATGGCCTTTGGCCATCCCATTTCGCAATTTCAGGCCATTCAGTTCATGCTCGCGGACATGGCCACCGAAATTGACGCCGCGCGATTGCTGGTACGCAAAGCGGCGTGGAAGCAAGACACCGGCGCGCGCTTCAGCATGGACGCAGCCATCGCGAAACTTTTCGCCAGCGAAATGGCCACCCGCGTCACCCACAAAGCCATTCAGATCCACGGCGGTTACGGCTACAGTTGCGAGTATCCCGTCGAGCGCGCCTACCGCGACGCCCGCATCACCGAAATTTACGAAGGCACCAGCGAAATCCAGCGCCTGGTTATTTCTTCGTGGGTCCTCAAGTCCTAGGAAATAAGCTCCTCGGTCGCTCGCGATTCCTGTCTACGTAGTATTCTGACGCTGTGCTGGAACTCGACTGCGGACTCGACTTTGACGCTGCGCACGCTGACGATTTTTTCTCCCTTCTGCCACCGCTTCCGGCGGTCTGCCTGGTCGAACTCCGCAAGGAAAACGCCCAACCCCTGCTGATCCGTACGCAAGACTTGCGGCGGCGCTTGCAACGGCTGCTGGGCCTGCTCGATCCCACGAGCAAGCGGCTGAATTTGCGCGAGTACGCGCGCACCGTACGCTATCGCCTGACCGGCTCGGCGTTGGAACAGTCCTTCACCTACTACCAGCACGCCAAGCGGCTCTTTCCCCAGCGCTACCTGCAAATGATGAGGCTGCGGCCGCCGGCGGTTCTAAAAGTGAGCCTGCGCAACGCCTATCCGCGCTGCTATGTGACCCGGCGCATTCCCGTTGATCAAAGCGGCCTGCCGGCGGCCGGAGCTTACTACGGGCCCTTCCCTTCCCGCCGCTCCGCGGAAGGCTTCGCCGAACACGCGCTGGATTTTTTCAAAGTGCGCCGCTGCCAGATCAAGATCCGCCGCGATCCGTCTTTCCCCGGCTGCATGTATTCCGAGATGAAAATGTGCCTGGCGCCGTGCTTCGCGGGCTGCTCCAAGGAAGAGTACGACGCCGAAGTCCAGCAACTCGTGCAATTTCTTGACACCAGCGGCGGCTCGCTGCGCGAGGCCATCGAACGGGAACGCGAAAGCGCCAGCGAAGCTCTGGATTTCGAGCGCGCCGCGGCCGTCCACAAGCGTCTGGAGAAACTCGACGATGTATTGCGAGGCAAACCGGATTTACCGCGGCGCATCCAAAACCTGGACGCCGTTATCCTGCAACGCGCCGCAGAAGACCAGACCATCGCCGTTTACGCAGTACGCGGTGGCAGGCTGGCTGAGCCTTCCTTCGTGCGCTTCGCGGAAATCGCCGGCCAGCCGCGCTCCGCGGAACATATCTTTCGCGAATACTTGGAAGGTTCGGCGACGCCCAGCGAAGGAAATTCCTCCGCGCCGCCGGCACTGGCGGAGAAGAACAGCCTCAGCGAACATTTGTGGCTGGTAGCCCGATGGTATTACAGTAATCCGCGCGAGGGAGAAATCTTCTTCCGCGAAAAAGACTGGCCGTATCGGAGAATTCTCCGCGCCTGTTCGCGGCTGCTCGCTGCGAAAAACAACGAAGCGGGCAACGACGGAAGCCCGAAATCCGGCAAAGGAGCATCATGACCGCATCCGCGACAAAAGAAGGAACGGCCCGCTACGCCAAAAAATTCAGCGGGCGCGCCGCGGATGGCCATTTTCGCGAAGCCCACGGATTGGTGATGTCCTCGCTGGGCATCGGCACCTATCTCGGGCAGCCGGACGACAAGACCGATGAAGGCTACACCGCGGCGGTGGTTGCGGCGGTCGAAAGCGGCATCAACGTAATCGACGCGGCGATCAACTACCGCTTTCAACGCAGCGAACGCGGTATCGGCGCCGCTGTCCGGCAACTCGCGGAAAAAGGTTTTGCGCGCGATGAGTTCGTCGTTTGCACCAAGGGCGGCTATCTGACCCCGGACGGCGGGATGCCCTCCGACCCCAACGAATACTTTTTTCGCGAATACATCCAGCCAGGCATCTTCGACCCCAAAGAAATCGTGGCCGGCAGCCACTGCATGACCCCGCGCTTCCTGGAAAATCAGCTGTCTCGCAGCCTGAAAAATCTCGGCGTCGAGTGCGTCGACGTCTATTACCTGCACAATCCGGAAACGCAGCTCGCCGAAGTATCACGTCCCGATTTTCTGGAACGCGTGCGCGACGCTTTCATCTATCTGGAGTCCGCCGCGTCGGCCGGAAAGATCCAGTTCTACGGCATGGCCACCTGGAACGGTTTTCGCCAGGAAGCAAAAGCCCGCGACGCCATGCAGCTTGGCGAATTGGTGCAACTCGCCCGAGACATCGCCGGCGACAAACACCGCTTCCGCTTCGTGCAGCTTCCCTTCAATCTGGCGATGACTGAAGCGCTAACCGTCGGCAACCAGTCCCTCAGTGGGCGCGACAAAACGGTCATGGAAGCGGCCAGCGAACTGGACGTGACGCTCATCGCCAGCGCTTCCCTGTTGCAAGGACAAGTGGCCCGCAATTTGCCGCCATTTGTGGGCGAAGCGCTGGGCCTGAAGAATGATGCGGAGCGCGCGCTGCAATTCGTGCGCTCGTCCCCGGGAATCACGACAGCGCTGGTAGGAATGTCGCGCGTCGAGCACGTGGAAGCCAACGCGCGGCTCGTGGGCGCGGCACCGGCTACGGTGGACCAATTCAGCAAGCTCTTCACGCGCGGCGAAGGCGCGTAGTGGGGCCGCTCGCAGCGGAAGACACGCCGGTCTAGAGGCCAGCGCCTACATACGCAACGCCGGATAGCGCTCGGCTAGCCACGTCGTGATGGCGCCGTCGAGCTGATCGAGTTTGCCGGCGAGAAAATGGTCGGCGTCCGGCACCACAACCAGGCGTTTTTCTCCAGGCAGTGACGCCACCAATCCCTCGATCTTCTCTCTTGCGCCGAATTGATCGTTCGACCCGTGCACAAATAACTTCGGCTTCGCGCAGCTCTGCAAATACGAAAAGTCCATGTTATTCACCGGTGTGCCGAGCCCGATCAATTCCGCAACCCGCTCATCCGCGCAGCCCACCCGCAAGCCCACCCAGCAGCCAAAGCTGAAACCCGCCAGCAGCAACGGCATGCCGGCAAACTCCTTGCCTAGAAAATCGAGCGCCGCGCGGACGTCTTCCTGCTCACCCCCGCCGCGATCGTGCGTACCAGCACTCAATCCCGCACCGCGAAAATTGAAACGCAGCACCGCCAGGCCCAGCCCATCCAGCGATTTCGCCGCTTGGTACACGACCTTGTTGTGCATGGTTCCGCCAAAGAGCGGATGCGGATGGCAGACCAGGGCGGCGAACGGCGGTGTCACGCTCGAAGCCGGCTTCCACAAAATCGCTTCCAGCCGCCCCACAGGGCCTTCTAGAAAGAAACTGCGAGATTCGTGTGCGTTGGCCATAGTCTTCCGCTAAAAATAGGAAAGTGTATCGCAACGAGGAGGAAAGTCCGAATCGCGCTCGGCAAGCTCAAAAAAAGCTACGGAACGAGGCGGAGGCCTACACCCAGAGCAGAACTCCGGGGCACGACCTCGACGTGAACGACGACGCAGCGAAATTCGCCGACACCGGCAGACCAGGGAGCAAACGAGGAAGCACCAAACGAGACCCACACATACTGGCCAGTTTGGTACTCGCGGCTCCCGAGAAAGAGCAGGCCCTCCCAGGAAACATCCACGGTCATCGCTTCTTCAAACCACGGGATGTCTTCCGGGCGCACCTGAATCGGTAGAGCCAATCGCCGCCGTGAACTGTCGCGCCGCTCGGGGTGCGCCAAGTGCCTGTTGCCATTGGTCGCCGCGTGCGGCGCCACCTCAAAGTGCAGAGCCGCCGCAGGTTGCGGGCACACATCGACATTCCGAGCCGCATGCCCCGGTGCGAACTCTCCTGCATGCGTGGAGCGCACCACCCGCGCAGGCACCTCGGGCTGCCCGTCCGAGACCGACGCATCGTAAGGAAACGTAACCCACAAGGACACGCCGGCCGCGTGGAACTCCTGGCAGGGGACCAGCATCCCGCCGCGAGAAACATTCAGCGTTTCGCAAAGCTCGGTTTTCTGGCCGAACGGACCCGTCCAGCGAAGGCGCGCGGGCAGCCGGAGCTTGGCGCGGGAGTGCTCGCGTCTGTCCATAACCCACCACATTACGACCCTGTTACGGTGGACGAGTCTGCCCCTGTAGCTTGGTTGCGCAAACGAGCAAGACCGCGTACTAGGACAAAAATGCTGATTTTTCGCATTGCATCCTGTCCGAGCCAATGTTAGCTTTCCATTAATTTCAAATAGATTAGGAGGTGCAATGGCCGAAGGGTCCGACCGGCGTATCGCCCGGCGCTTTACAATGAGCCTTCCACTGCGCATCCTTTCCAGCGAACCGCCCTCCTCCGAATTGCGCACGCAAACCCGCGACGTGAGTTACCAGGGCTTGTACTTCCTGGCCGAAGCCAACTTCGAGGTCGGCCACGAGATCGAGTTTGTCCTGACCTTGCCGCAACAAGTCTCGCAGAACGGCGACGTGGACATCCGCTGCCGCGGCCAGATCGTGCGCGTGGAAGCTACTTCCAACGGGCAAGTGGGCGTGGCGGCCAAGATCGACCGCTACGAATTCATGCCTGCCGCCGCGTCAGCCGCCTGAAACTCATCACATAACTATTCTTCGGAAGGGCACGATTTTGTAGGGGCCGGGGCTCGCGCCGCCCGGCGTCTGCCCCCGGCACGCTGCCTGCTCCGGAGCACCGGCCTCTTTAGCATTTTCCGCAGCCAGTTCGGTCGAGCCGCCAAAGCGCACACATTCTTGGGCTCTCAGCCCCTGAGGTATCCTTACTTTCGACACGCCCGGTTCACGAGGCTGCTTGTACTTTTCTTCCATCGATGAACCTTGGCTCGCCGTCCTGCGGGCGAGTATGATGCCTTTGCGAATCCTTGCCGCCCGGAGACAATCCATGTACCACTACGACCCCAGAACCGCGCTGGAGGAGTTGCAGGAAGACGCGCTCTTGCCGCACCCGGTGAAACTCCGCGACATGATCTTGCGGGTGAAACTGGGGCCAAAAGAGGCACAGTCCATGAACCAGGAATTCCAGGACTACCTGGCGCGCTTCGGCGAAGTGCAGCGCGTCGCGCGCGGCATCCTCGAGAAGCTGGCCGCGGGAAACCCCAAGTCGGCATGAGCGTCACCGCCCGCCAGGACCCACTCCGCACATGAAGTCCAAGCCCCGCGTGCTGTTGCTGTCGGCATCCTCCGGCGCGGGACACGTACGCGCCGCGCAGGCTCTCGAAAAAGCGTTTGCCGCCCGCGGTGATTGCGTGGTCGAGCACATCGACGCGATTCATTACGTCAGCAAACTTTTCCAGCGCGTCTATGACAAGACCTATATCGCCATGGTCCGGCGGGCGCCGGAGCTAATGGGCGTGCTCTACGACCGCACCGATCAGCCCTGGAATCATCCGAGGCGCCGCTTGGCCATGGACCGGCTGAATACTCAGCCAATGATCCGCATGCTGAAACGCATGCAGCCGGACCTGTGCGTGGCCACCCATTTTCTTCCCGCCGAGATCATCGCGTGGCTGATCGCCAAGAAAAAACTGAGCGCCCGCCACGCCATCGTGGTGACCGACTACGACGTGCACGCCTTGTGGCTGTGCCGCACCCTGGACCGCTATTACGTCGCGCTGGAAGAGTCCGCGGAGTATATGGCTCGCATCGGGGTGCCGCGCGATAAAGTGCGCGTCACCGGCATTCCCGTCGATCCGCTCTTTGCCATCCCGCTGGATCGTAGCGCGGCGCGGAAGCACTTCGGCCTCGATCCGGAGGCACTGACGTTGCTCGTATCCGCCGGCGGCGAAGGTGTTGGACCTATCGAGCAGTTGGTCCGGAATTTGCTGGCCATGCAAAAGCCGTGGCAGATCGTGGCCATTGCAGGAAAGTCGGAGAAGACGCAGAGGCGCCTGGAAGAATTGTCGCGGCAAGCGGGGAAGCTTGCGAGTGGCGCGCTGCGCCTTTGCGCCGTAGGCTTCACCACCGAAATGGATCAATACATGGCTGCGGCGGACTTGCTGGTTGGCAAAGCCGGGGGCCTGACCACCTCGGAGGCGCTCGCGCGGGCTTTGCCTATCGCGCTGGTCGAGCCTATTCCCGGGCAGGAAGAACGTAACGCCGATCATTTACTGGAAGCGGGCGCAGCGATTCGCTGCAATAACCTGCCCGCGGCGGCGTGGAAGATCGCGACGGTGTTGGACGATCCGGCGCGCCTCCGCCGGATGCAAGAGGCCGCGCGGGCCATGGCCCGGCCCGCCGCGGCGGCCAACATCGCGGAAGATGCACTGAGACTGATAGACTGACGTAGCCCCACGCACAAGCTCTGGGCCGGATTGCCATGCGACGAAACACATTGATGATCGACGCGGACGACACGCTCTGGGAGAACAACGTCTTTTTCGAGAAATTGATCGACGACTTCATCAGCCTGGTGGAATCCTGTGGTTACACCCGCGCTTACGTGCGGCACATCCTCAACGAAACCGAGCGGAAGAACATCCGGCAGTACGGCTACGGCGTGCGCAGCTTCGGCCGCTCCCTGGAAGAGACTTATCTGAAGCTGGCGGAACAGATGGTGCGGCGCGAGATCTTGGCGCAGATCCATGATCGCGTCGTCGAGCTGGAGCGCACGCCGCCGAAGATTCTCGATGGCGTGCCGGAGACGCTGGCATATCTCACCGAACGGCACCGCTTGATTCTTTTCACCAAGGGCGAGCCCGCGGAGCAGGCCGCCAAGGTCGAGCGTTCCGGGTTGCAGGGCTTTTTTGAATTCATCGAAATCGTCAACGAGAAGGATCCGGAAACGTACGGGGCGCTGGTCCACAAACACAAGATCGTGAAAGCCCATGGCTGGATGATTGGCAACAGCCCGCGCAGCGATATCAACCCGGCGATGAAGATCGGGCTGAACGCGGTGTACATCCCGCACCAGCACACCTGGCAGTTGGAACACGAGCCGGTCGTCGCGGGCTCTGGGAAACTGGTGATTTTGCCGGCGTTTCGCGAGCTCCGCGGCCACTTCTAGACGGCTTGGACGCTTCCAGAGCCCCTCGGACCTTTCCAAATTGGACGTTGTGCCCGCCCGGCTGTGGCGCAAAAATGATCCTCTTTACTTCACGTAGGAGAACCCCATGGCCACGGCAACGACTTCACCTACAACCGACTGGCGACAGGAGTGGTTCGAGAACGAAGAGGCCACCTATCTGAACCTGGCGGGGCAAAGCCCCATGCCCAAAGTGTCTTTCCGGGCGATGCAAGCCGCAATGGAGTGGAAGAAATTTCCGGAGCGCATCCCGGATACCGCGTTCTTCGATGTGCCCAACCGCGTTCGCGCCTCGATCGCCAAGCTGATCAACGGCAAGCCCGGGGAAATCGCGCTGACGACCGGCGCCAGCACCGGCATCGCCGCTGTAGCCTATGGATTGGACTGGAAGCCGGGTGACGAAATCATCACCGCCAGCGGTGAATTTCCCCTGCAATACACCACCTGGAAGCCGCTGGAAGCTCGCGAGGGCGTAAAGATGAAGATAGTTTCGCCGCGCGAACGATTCATCGGCGCGGACGATTTCATTGCGGCGCTGACGCCCAAGACGCGGCTGGTTTCAGTAAGCATGGTGCGGTTTGACAACGCCGTGCTGCTGGACGCGGTGCGGCTCGCGGCGGCGTGCCACGCGCAAGGCGCGATGCTCTTGCTGGACGTGAGCCAGTGCTGCGGCGGTCTACCGATGGATGTGGCCACGCTGGGCGCGGACTTTTTGATTTGCGCCGGTTATAAATGGCTGCTGGGTCCGTTTGGAACGGGATTCTTCTGGGCCAAGAGCGAACATATCCAGAACATGCGTCCCGGGCCGTTTTATTGGATGGCTGCGGAAGGCGCGGATAACTTTGCGGCGCTCAACTTCGCCGATCCCAAGGCGTCGCGCGAGGCGCGGCGCTGGGACGTGGCGGAAACCGCGAACTACTTCAATCTTGCGGCCGTCGATGCCTCGCTCGAGTTCGTTTTGCGCGCGGGGCCAGAGACCGTGCTGAAGCACAACCACAAACTGATCGACTTCCTGTATGAACGGCTGCCCAAGGACCGCTGCGTTCCAGCCAGTCCGCTAGACTCGGCGCAACGCGGGCCCTACGGCTGCTTCACAGCCCGCACGCCGGAAAGAACCGTCGCGTTGTACGAACGGCTGCGCAAAGAAAACGTCGTCGTGAGCTTGCGTGAAGGTAACATCCGGGTGTCGCCCTACCTGTATAACACTGAGCGAGACATCGACCGGCTGATCTCCGTGGTTACCGCATGACCCAGCAAAACGGTTGGCCGCGGATTGCCGTCGTGGGCGCCGGCGCCGTCGGCGGATATTTCGGCGGGATGCTGGCCCGCGCTGGCGCGCCGGTGGTGATGATCGGCCGGCCAGCGTTTGTCGAAGCGGTGAAACGAGATGGGCTGCTGCTGGACACGCTGCAGTTCAAGGAAAGCGTCCGCGTCGAGGCGGCAACGGAACTAACTGCCGCGCGCGGCGCTGAAGTTGTTCTGTTCTGCGTGAAGACCACCGATACAGCTTCGACTGCGCGCGCTCTGGCGCCGTTGCTTGCGCCGAACGCGATTGTCGCCAGCTTGCAGAACGGTGTGGACAATGTAGAGCAGATTCGCACCGCGTCGGCCATCGAAGCGCTGGGCGCCGTTGTTTACGTGGCGGCATCCGTTCCGGCACCGGGCCAGGTGAAGCACGTCGGCCGCGGGGACCTCGTTGTTGGTCCTCGCAGCGCCCGCACCGAGCATTTCGCTGTACTTTTTGAGCGCGCGAAAGTGCCCTGTCGGATCTCGGACAACATCGAAGGCGAGCTGTGGACCAAGCTGGTCTGGAATTGCGCGTTAAACGCCATCTCGGCGCTGGGCCGCGCGAAGTATGGACAGATCGCGGCGAGCGACGATGCCCGAAAAGTGGTTGAGGGCGTGGTGTACGAAGTGCTGGCCGTCGCACGCGCCGCGAAGATTCAGCCGCCGGGCCTCGAAAATCCGAAAGCCGCGCTGGCTGGAGCGCTTAAGATCGCTACGCAAATGGCCGACGCCGTGTCCTCCACAGGGCAAGACATGATGCGCGGGAAGCGTACCGAGATTGATTCGCTGAACGGCTACATCTCGCGGCGCGGGGCGGAACTTGGCGTGCCTACCCCGGTCAATCACGCCCTCTACGCGCTGGTGAAACTGGCCGAGGGGCGGTCGTAGTTTGGGGTGCGGGAGCTTGGTCCCGCTTTGCGGTGTACACCTTGCGCACCAATACGCTCTGCGGCTACCGCTTCAACCGTGAAAGCGGCGCCTAAGCGCCGCACTCCACATTACTGCTCGACCGGAACGTGAAAGGGAATGTGTACGATGGCTTCCAGTTCTACTGGCGTGCCCTGTCGCGTCGCGGGGCGGAACTTCCACTGGCTCAGCGCTTGCATCGCGTTGTCATCGAGCTGCTCGTCGACTCCGCGCACGAGTTGAATGCCATCCACGGAGCCATCGCCCCGAATGATCGCGTAGAGCACCACTTCGCCTTCCACCCGGTCGCTAATCAGCGACTGCGGATACTTGGGATCGACCTTCTTCATGGTTGCGGGCCCCGTCAATTCGGACGAGGTTATGTGCGGCCCATCGGGATTCGAGCGCAGCTCCGAAAAATTTAAGATCCAGCTGCCCGTCGAGCTGTTCAGATTGGGCATGTTGACGTTCATGGTGTAAACGCGCCTGCTGGCGAAGATCTGTTCCGGCTTCGCGCCCGGGGGAAGCGTGGCGAAATTCGGCGGGCCGGTCCTCTCGGGTGCGTCGTCCACGGACACGCGCGGGTCCGGCCGCAAGATCAGTCTGCGCGGCGCTGAAGCGCCGATTTTTGCGGCGCCGCCCACGCCAGAAGCATTATTTCCCGTAGGCGGGTTGCCGCCGCTGATGCTTATTCCAACCGGACTCTTCCCTTCACCACCAGTGGTTCCAGACCCGCCATTGTTGGCAGCAGAACCGGCATTTCCCGGCGCGCCGGGTTTTCCTTCCGGCGACACGGAGATGCGTGCCGCCGCATTCCCTGGCGGCGGTTGAACGGGAGCCGGAGGACCTGGCGTCGCGGACAAGGCGATGAGCGCGCTGGCACTACCATTGGCGGCAGTCAGCTGCGTCGAGCCGACCTCCGGTGCGGGCGTGGCGTCTCCGCTTTGCGCCCGCGCCGCGACCCGCGGGGCCGCTCCTGCGTTGATTTGCAGCTTGGGCCGCTCCGGCATAGCCATTGTGGTCAGCAGGCTAATGTCCGCGGCCCTTTGCTCCGCATTTTGCACGTCTGGCATGGGCGCGGAAACCACCGCCTTGACGCGGCGCGCGCGCGGCCGGAGCTTCTTTAAGGTTTCCTCGTCGATCAGCAGCCGCGGCCGGGCCGGAACGGCGGCCTGCTGGAATTGCACGATGTTCGGCAAGTTGGGAAGGAGCTTCGGCGGCTGGAACGGCGCTTTAGGGTTGATCAGCGTCTGCCGAGGGTGCGTGGGGTGCACCGGATCGGTAAAGATGCGCTGGCGGGGATGAAAGGCTTCGGCGCCCGGCTCCAGCACAGGCTTGTTCGGCTCGCCCCGCGGCGTGAGCTTGGCTTTTTGCCGCGGAATGTTGATCAGCGGCAGGTCATTGATCGGCCCGGACCAGGTCAGCTCGACATTCTGCAGCGCCGGATTGCGCCGAGGCGTCCGGAAGATGTTTGGGAAAGGCATGGCGACGAACACGACGTGCCACAACGCGGCGGCCAGCACGGCGCGGCGCGGGATCCGGCTCTCGATCCAGCAATCCCGGAAGAAATTGCTACCGGCGAAGTCCTTGGCGGCGCCGCGGGTGAAAAGGGCGCGCACGCTGCTGCCGAAGCCCTGATGGAAGTCACCCCAAGACACTTCAAGCTGGGGTCCAGCTGGGTGGCTGGGCAAGTCCAGAGACGGGGGAGTAGGGTCGGCCTGGCCGAGCAGGTTGAGAGCGCCTTGAAAGTGGTCTGATGCCATCTAGCCAACAATTCCCGGGACGCTCCTAGGGTGCTGGATGCAGCGCCAAAGGTCAACCGTCGAGGTGAAGCTGCTACGGAACGGCCTTGATATAGAGATGTGCGCCACCCGCAGTGCGGTTGGATGCGCTGCGCGATGCATCCATCGCATTTGGTAGTGTGCAAAATGGCCTTTTATTTTCAATCACTTACGCACTGCGTTTTACTCAAGTCCTTTGTTTTCAAATCCATATGAACTGCCCCGGGGGGTGGGGGGGGTAAAGCGAACGTTGGGCGAAACCCTGCTCCGCCTGCTTAGCAACGTCTGTAAGTTGCTGATTTAGAGCCCTTTAAGTTAAGGGGCTCTCGAAACCTGTTTAAGTGCTTGTCTCTAAAGAGTTTAATTCAAAGACCGCAGTGTAAATAAAAAACGCCGACAGCGTCGGCGGCTCCGAACATTATTTTACTGGAACGATATATCACCAGAGCGGCCCCAAATTGTCAAGAGAATTTTGTCGTAAATGGCCAAAACCAGCTCCGGAAAGGAGTTCGTCGCATGGCGAACCCCTGCTTACCGAAGGCAGAGGTTGTTCCACAGAGCCTGAATCCCATTTTCCATATTCATCAACTTGACAAGGGGCTATCCATATGATATAATTAGTGCAGGGGGCGTTGCTGGGTTCGACCGGCGGACCGGCTGTGCGGATCAGGCAACGGCAAGCCCCTTTCGGCTACAGGGTGCGATGGCCTAGCTGGAAAACGGAAACTCTGGAGGCGGCATGACAACGAGCAACGCTGGTCCAAAGAGATTGTATTTGCTGGAGTTATCGGCTTCGACGGTACCCATCGGGTCGGGGCGCACGCTGGAAATGGTGCTGGGTTGTTATCTGGTGCAGACGGGCGACGGCAGGCAGATCTTGATCGATAGCGGGATGGCCCCGGATGCGCGCCCTCCCGGTTTGCCGCCCGCGCGGAACGAAAAGAACGTGCTCGAGCATCTGGCTGGACTGGGCCTGCACCCCGAAGACATCGATATGGTCATCGCGACGCACTTTGACGTGGACCATGCCGGGTACCACGACGCGTTTCCATATGCGGAATTCATCGTGCAAGGCGAGCACTACGAGTTGGCCCGCGGGGGCCACCCGCGGTTCGCGGCGGCGCGGGCGCACTGGGACCACCCGGCGTTGCGCTACCGTTTGGTCGATGGAGACGTTGAGGTTGTGCCGGGGTTGGCGGTGCTGAAGACTAGCGGGCACGCGCCCGGACATCAGTCGGTGCTGGTGCGTCTGCCGCAGACCGGCCCGGTGCTGCTGGCTATCGACGCGGTCGCGATGCAGCGCCTGTTCACGCTGGACCGCAAAGCCTGGCCAACGGATGACAACGAAGAGCAGTTGGTCGCCAGCACGCGGAAACTACTCGACTTGGTCGAGCGTGAACACGTAGGGCTGGTCGTTTTTGGTCATGACGGCCAGCAATGGCAAACGCTGAAGAAAGCGCCGGAGTATTACGAGTGATGGTGCGGAAGTAAAAGTTGCCACTATTCGACGCGGAAGAAGGTCAGCGCGGCGTCGCCTTGCTTTAGCACGCGAGTACGGCGCAAATGGCCGACACTCTCGGGTAACTGCGTGGTGTGGCGATGCTCGGCGATCACCGTAGCGGTGGGTGCCAGGAACTTGGCTGCGCCCAGGAATTGCAAGACGCGGGAGTATTCTTCCGCGGCGGCGTAGGGCGGATCGAGAAAGACAAAATCGAACGGCGGGTCGCCGGATTTGCGTTGGACCGCGATTTTTTCCAGGCCGCGCAGGGCGTCGACGGGGAATACCTGCGTGGCGGAGCGGATGCCTAGCGATTCCAGGTTGCGGCGGATGAGAGCGGCTGCGGGAGCGTGATTTTCGATAAACACGGCTTCAGCGGCGCCGCGGCTCAGCGCTTCGATACCGACAGCGCCGGTGCCGGCGAAGAGGTCAAGGAAGCGCGAGCCGGCTACCGTGGGGCCTAGGACATTGAAGAGCGTTTCGCGCAGGCGATCGCTAGTGGGGCGAAGCGCGAGGCCTTTTAGGCTCTTCAGGATGCGGCTGCGATAGGTTCCGGCGATCACGCGCATGAAGTGGCGTTTCCTTTGGAAAAACGCTAAGAGGTTTCTCGCTCCGCACCAAACAGTGTGCCACGGTGTACGCCGGGCTGGGCAAGCCCGCCCTACAAGGGATGCGGCGCCGACTCAGCCGACGTGGGCTAGATGATAGCGGCGCTGCCATTCGCCGGGTAGGCTACGAAGAAGGCGCTGGAGGCCGGCAGACTGCGACGGATTATCGGCTAGGGCGAAGGCTTCGCGGCGGGCTAGCTCCAGGAATTCGCGGTCGCGCAGCGGATTGGCGACGTGAAAGCCCATGTCGCCGGACTGGCGGGTACCGAAGAATTCGCCGGGGCCGCGAAGGAGCAGGTCGGTCTCTGCGATTTCGAAGCCGTTGCAGGTGCGCACCATGGTTTCGAGACGGGCGCGGGCTTCGTCGGTCATGCGCACGGGGCCGACCAGGACGCAGTGGGATTTCGCGGCGCCGCGGCCGATGCGTCCGCGAAGCTGGTGCAGCTGCGAGAGTCCAAAGCGCTCGGCGTGCTCGATCACCATCACGGTGGCGTTGGGGACGTCGACGCCGACTTCGACGACCGTAGTGGCGACGAGAATCTGCACTTCATTTTTGCGAAAGCGCTGCATGACCTCTTCTTTTTCTTCGCTGGAGAGGCGGCCGTGCAGCAGGCCGAGCTTGTATTTGGGAAAAACCTCGCGCGACAGGCGCTCGTATTCTTCCATCGCGGCTTTGAGTTCGAGTTTCGATTCCTCGATCACCGGATAAACTACGTAAGCCTGATGCCCGGCTTCGACTTCGCGGCGGACGCCTCCCCACACGCCGTTCAGATGCGGCTCGCTGGTCAGGTGAGTTTCGATCGGCGTGCGGCCGGGCGGCAGTTCATCGAGAACCGAAACGTCGAGATCGCCGTAGAGAGTCAGCGAGAGCGTGCGGGGGATCGGCGTAGCGGTAAGCACGAGGACGTGCGGTGCGTGCCCGTGCGACGCGGCCTTGTCCATCAGGCGCTTCCGCTGAAGCACTCCGAAACGGTGCTGTTCGTCGATGGCCACGAATCCTAGGCGCGCGAATTGCACGTTGTCTTCAATGAGCGCGTGGGTGCCGACAGCGAGACGCGCTTCGCCGGAGCGAATGCGCTCAAGCGCGGCGGCTTTTTCCGCGGATTTCAGGCCGCTGATGAGCAGCTCGACCCGATATCCTCCGGGCTCGAGAATCCGCCGCGCGGAGAGGAAGTGTTGCACCGCAAGAATTTCGGTGGGGGCCATCAGCGCAGCCTGGCAACCGTTTTCCATGGCGACGACGGCGGCCTGCAACGCCACGATGGTCTTGCCGCTGCCAACGTCGCCTTGCAGCAAGCGATTCATCGGCGCGGGCTTTTCCAGGTCCGCGGCGATTTCCGCGAGGACCCGCTTTTGCGCCGCGGTGGGCTTGAAGGGAAGGATGCGTTTCAGCGCTTCGCGGACGTTTTCTTCGCGAAGGCGGAAGGCGATGGCGTTCTCTTTGCGCGCCGTTTTGCGGTCCAGTGCCAGGCTCAGCTGATAGAGGAAAAATTCTTCGAAGATGAGCCGCTGCTGCGCGGGAGAGCGGTAGGCGTTGAGGGCGTCGACCGATTCGTCCGGCGGCGGGAAATGGGTATGGACGAGGGCCTGGTGGCGCGACGGGTAGCCGAGCCGAGCGCGCAATTCTTCCGGAAGAATCTCGGGCATGCGCGGATCGAGAAGCTGCAGCGCGGCGTAAATGGCGCGGCGAATGGCGCGCGAGCCGAAAGTGCCGATGGCTTCGTAAATGGGAACGATACGGCCGACCTCGGTCGAATCGGCTTCCTCGTTGCCAAGCATTTCCATTTGCGGATTGACCATTTCGAGGCGCGCGGGACGCAGCTTGTCGATTTCAGCTTTGCCGTGCAAAACGAGCTGTTGGCCCGGCTTGAGGCGGCCTTCGAGATAGCCGCCGTGAAAAAATTTGCAGGGGAGCAGGCCGCCGGCGGCGTCCTGCACGAGCAGATGATAGATGGCGTCGCGGCCGCGCATGCCGCGGACGGCCTGGCCGCTCATCACCCGGGCGCGGATGGTGTAGGTGCCGTTGGGCTGAATATCCTTGATGTTGGAGAAGTGGATGCGGTCTTCGTAGCGGAACGGGAGATAGGTGAGCAGGTTTTCGAGGGTGAACAGGCCGCGCTTGGCGAGCAATTCGGCGCGCTGCGGGCCAACGCCTTTGATCATGCGCACTTCGGTGGAGAGGGTGAGCGGTGGCATTTGTGTGCGTAACCGCAGAGCGGTTGGCGCTACTTCTTTTATATCATCGCAGGCACACAACCTCCGCGCCCAGGAAACTGCCCGGCATCACGCCGCGTCCGAACTTGCGCCTGCGGCATCCCTGTCGTTAGAGTGAGCACTTCAGTTAAAGGCAACGTCCGGGAGGACTTGTGGCCAGTGACCGCCTGACGGGTTCCGATAAACGCGCGCTGCTATTGTGGGTGCTCTTGGGCATCGTGGGCGTGGTGTTTGCGCAGAGGTATTTCTTCCGGGCGTTTCCGGAAGCGTCGGTGGACTTTCGGGTGTCGCGGAGCGAGGCACTGCAGAGGGCGGGGAGTTTTCTTGGCGGGCTCGGCGAAAACGTCAGCGGCTATCAATCGGCGGTAGTTTTCGATGTGGACGAGAACGCCAAAACCTACCTGGAGCGGGAAGTCGGTGTACAACAAGCGAACCGCTTGATGTCTTCAGAGCTGGACATTTGGTATTGGGACGTGCGCTTCTTCCGGCCGCAGCAGGAGGAAGAGTTTCACGTGCGCGTCAGCCCCTCCGGAAAAATTGCAGGGTACGAGCACAGGGTGGAAGAGGCGCGGGCGGGAACTTCGCTGGACCGGGCGAGCGCGCAAACTGCGGCGCGGGATTTCTTGAGCGCGAAGCTCGGTGTCGATCTGAGCGCTTGGGACTTTCTGCCGGAAGAAGCCAATTCCAACAAGAGACCCAACCGGCTGGACTGGTCTTTCACGTGGGAAAAACACGGCTTCCGCGCCAAAGACGCGCCGTACCGGCTCTCGGCAACGCTGCATGGCGACCGCGTCGACGGCAGCGAAGCCTATCTGCAAGTGCCGGAAGCCTGGGAGCGCAGTTTCAAGCGCATGCGCTCCGGCAACGATTCCCTGGCGCTGGTTTTCACGATTCCCTACATTCTGCTGCTCGGGGCGGCGGTGCGGCTGGGGATCAAGCTGAGCCAGCGTGGGCAAACTTCCTGGCGCGGAGCGATTCTGCTGGGCCTAGTTGTGACGGCCTTGCTTTTCCTGCAGGGCCTGAACGATTGGCCGCTGTGGGGCGCCAGCTACGACACCAACAGTTCTTACGCCAGCTTTTTGGCAATGAAGGTGGCGGCAGCCCTCGCGATCGCCGTGGTGACGGCGGTTACCGTGACGCTGGTGCTCCCGGCGGCCGAGCCGCTGTACCGCGTCTCGCAGCCGGGGCGCTTGCGGCTTTCACAAACGCTGACGTTGCGAGGATTGCGATCGAAAGAGTTTTTCTCCGCGGCGGTGGTAGGGCTGTCGATGGCGGCGGCACACATCGGGTACGTGGTGGCGTTTTACGTGGTGGCCAGCCACTTCGGGGCCTGGGCGCCGCAGGAACTGAATTACGAAGAGTCCGTGAATACCGCGTTTCCGTGGATTTCGGGCGCCGCGATCGGATTGCTGGCTTCGACGAACGAAGAGTTCACCTTCCGTTTGTTTGCGATTCCCTTTTTCGCACGGATCACGCGCTATCGCTGGGTGGCGGTGGTCGTTCCGGCGTTCTTGTGGAGCTTTCTGCACAGCAATTATCCGCAAGAGCCAGCGTACATTCGCGGCATCGAGATCGGTCTGGTCGGCATCGTTGCCGGGATGGTGATGCTGCGTTGGGGAATTCTGGCTACGCTGATCTGGCATTACACCGTGGACGCGTCGCTGGTGGGTTTGTTCCTGATGCGCTCCAACAACCTGTATTTCAAGGTGTCCGGCGGCGTGGTAGCGGCGGCGGCGGTAGCGCCGCTGGCGTTCGCGGGGATTTCGTATCTGATGCGCGGGCGGTTCGAGGCCGATGAAGATTTGCTGAATAGCGCGGTGCCGGTGCCCGATGTTAGTTTGACGGCGGGTCCGGCAGTGGCCGCGACCGGAGGAACCGCGCGGCGATACGATGCGCTGGCGCCGGGGATGCTGGGCTTTCTAGCCGTGTGCTTGCTCGCCGGGGGCTTACTTGCGTGGCGTCTGAAGCCGGAATCGATCGGCGATTATTTGAAACTGTCGGTGGACGCTCGAAGCGCGCGCGCGCACGCCGACGAGGTCATTCGGCAGCGCGGCCTCGATCCGAGTTCTTATCATCACGCAACGCTGCTGGTGAACATTACCGATCCGGTGACCAACGAATTTCTGCGCGAGCGAGGAGGCATCGCTCATCTCAACGAGATCTACTCCCAACAAGTGCCGGGCGCGCTGTGGCGCGTGCGTTTTTTCCGGGACAGCCAGCCGGAAGAATACGCGATTGTCCTGAAGCCGGATGGCTCGCTGCACGCGGTGCGGCATACGTTGGCCGAAGACGCCCCGGGAGCTTCGTTGAGCAAGGATGACGCGGTCGCGCGCGCGGAGAAATTCCTGCGCGAAGAAAAGAAAATCGATCTGAGCCATTGGGCAGTGGTGGAAGCACAGTCCGACAAGAAGCCGCACCGCACCGACCACACGCTGACCTGGCAGCAGGCTACTCCGCTCGACTCTGGCGCCGGCTCGGCCGGCGACTCCGCCGGCCACGCGTTTGCGCGGATCGAACTGGTAGTCCTCGGCGACGAGGTCACGGACTACCGCACCTACATCAAGATTCCCGACGACTGGCGGCGCAAGCAGGAAGAACTCACGCTTCCCCGCACCATCCTAAACTACGGACTCCCGATCCTGTTTCTCGCCGGATTGGCAATTACCGCGCTCGTCGTGTTTCTGAAAGATCTGCGCTCGGAGGTGGCGCGTTCGATTCCCTGGAGGCGTCTGTCGCTGTGGGCGCTGTGGGGACTCGCCGCTTACCTCCTGGTGTTTGCGCTCGGCAACCGCATCGCCACTGTCCTGAACGCATACAATACCGCGATTCCTTTGAAGACCACGCTGGGTATCGTTGGCATCACCGTGCTGCTGGGAGGGCCGTTCAACTTCGGCGTGCTGGTCCTGCTGTTCGGGATTGCGTGGTATTACGCAAAGCGCGCGTTTGGAGAAGAGCAGCTCCCCGGCTGGACCGGCATGCCCGCGGCGTACTATCGCGACGCACTTTGGATCGGCCTGGGAGGGGCTGGAGCCGTCTTTGGTTTGCAGAGGCTGCTGCAGACGGCCTCGCAGTACTGGCCGACGGCGCACCGCTCGGCGGAAGCCGGGTTTGGCGCGGACTTCGATGCCATCCTCCCCGCCGCCTCCATTTTGGGGAGCACCTTACAGCACAGCTTGATGGTGACGGGCCTCGTGGCGCTAGCCGCCTCCTTCATTGCCGCCCAGCTACGTGCTCGGTGGATGCGTTTCCTGACGTTTTTCTTGGGTGCGCTGGCGCTTATTCCACTAAGCGGAGGCGCTAGTTGGGGCAGCCCCGTCGATTTCGCCAAGCAATGGCTGATGCAGGCCATTTTTCTCGGCGTTCTCGTTTTCGGCGTGCGGCGAGTGATGCGGTTCAATATTGTGGGTTGTTTCCTGGTGCTGGCCATACTGGCGCTGCTGGGTGATGCCGCCGCACTGCTGGCGCAACCGGACCCTTTCTATCGTGCCAACGGATACGCGGTGGTGCTTCTGCTGGTGCTTCTCCTTGCCTGGCCATTTTTCGCTTGGCGGGCGAGTTCGGGGAATGGAAGCGGAAGGCAGAGATCGTCAGCATGATGGGCGCGACAGAGTAAGGGAATGAGAAACCAGGCCACTTGGGGAAACAAACAGCGCCGCTGCAACGTTGTACTTGTGGGAAGTGGTTGCTCACCCACTGGGCTGGAGTACGTCCAAATTGGGTGGTCCCGCACTGGCCTGTCTCCGTCCAGAGGGTTTAGACTTGGGCTAAGGTGTTATGGTCAAAGCCATAACGCCCGCGGGTGCGAATAGAAAGCGAAATATGCCGCTTCCTCGATTGGGATTGGCTTTGGCGAATGTTCCAGGCCAGGCTGCCGGAACTGGGGCTGCTTTGGCCACGGTGGCCTCTTTGCCCCATGCTGACGAGCGGTGCCTGGTGGCGGAAGCGCAGGGCGGAAGTCGCGCGGCTTTCGAGGAACTGGTGCGCCGCTACGACCGCGATGTGCTGCGTCTGGCGCTCAACCTGATGAAGCGTCCCGAGGACGCCCGCGACGTTTATCAAGAGGCTTTCCTCAAGGTCTACCGCAACCTGCATCGTTTCCGCTTCGAATGCAGCTTTTATACCTGGCTCTATCGCATCGTCACTAACGTCTGCCTCGACCATCTGCGCCGCAGGCAGGCGCGACCCGAAGACCAGGCGCCCGAACTCAATTCCGGGACTCACGAAGAAGGCATCAGCGACTTCTTTGAGCGGCAACGCGAGCATCGGCCGACGCTCGATCCTGAAAGACAACTCTTCGGAAAAGAAATCCAGAGACGCATCACCCTGGCGATGGAACTTCTTTCGCCTCGGGAGCGCGTGGTCTTTGAAATGAAGCATTACCAGGGACTGAAGCTGCGGGCCATTGGCGATGCTCTGGGCACCACGGAAGAAACAGTAAAGAACTCGCTGTTCCGCGCCACCCGCAAGCTGCGCAGCCAATTGGGAGAGCTCCGATGAGCGCCCGCCCGGATTTGACGCGCTGCACGGACGTGGCGCCGCTGCTCGTTTTTTACGCTTGCGACGAGGTCAGCGCCGACGAGCGCGAGCGGATCGACGCGCATTTGGCATCCTGTGCGGCGTGCAAGAAGCAACTCGTCGAAGAAGTAAGCATGCAAGCGGCGTTCACCGGTGCGTCGCAATCCGCGGACCAACTGGACCCCTCGGGCGCCCTCCTCGCGCAGTGCCGCAGCGAACTTTCTGAAATGCTGGATGATCTTTCGGCCCCTCCGGTGCGCGAGCACTGGATGCCGTTCGGCTGGTTGCGCCGCTGGATGGCCATTCGTCCGGCATGGAGCGCCGCGGCCCTGGTGTTGGCGGGCTTGGCGCTAGGCACGCAGGCCTCTTTTTGGCTTTCACGCACCGGCGGCGATACTTCCAGTGCGGGCATCGGTCAGGCCATGAATATCATGGCCGTGCCGCGCCTCTCGGACGAAGATCTGTCGAAGATGGCCGTCGCGGGCGTAAATTTCGCTTCGGCGTCCGACTCCGCGCCGGGCACGCTGCAACTGCAGGTGCGCACGGAACAGCCGCTGATGGTCGTCGGGAATGTGGATGACGCCGATGTGCGCCGCGTTTTAACGTACGTGGTGGCCAACGGCGAGCGCTTCGATCCCGGCGTGCGCCTGGATTGCCTGGACGGGCTGCGAGCGCGCACCGGCGATGCGGAAGTGCGCCGCGCGCTGCTGGCGGCCGCCCGCAAAGATCAGAATCCTGCCGTGCGCATGAAGGCTTTGGAGCTGCTACGCGACTCCGCGGGCGAAGACGCCGTACGCGACACGCTGCTCGAAGCGCTGCAACACGATGCCAACCCTGGCGTGCGCGTCGAGGCCGTAAACATGCTGGTGCGGTCTCTGGAAGGCGAGAACTGGGATGGACCCGAAGTTCCCGGCCCGCCGTCGCCTCCGGGAGCCGCCACTCTTCCCGGCGATCCATCTTTCGAGCGCGTGGTGCACGCCTTGGAAGAGTTGCAGCGGAGCGATCCGAACCGTTACGTGCGGCTGCGCAGCGCCGCGGCTTTGCGGCAGATCGGTCCGCGGGATCTGCAATAGATGACGGATATTTAGCGGCGTAAGACGAAACGCATCGACTCAGCGTCAAGACTTCAGCATGAACACAAGATCCGCCCACACGCTCTGCACAGCAGCTTCGACCCTATCGCTACTTCTCTGCGCGGCCCTGATCCCAGCGCCTGCCGCCCAAGCGAAAGGAATCGAGCAGCCCACCAAGCCCGATCCGGCGGCCCCGCGCGTCTCGGCAGATCGTTCCGGCGAATTCCCGACAAAAGATGGGCTGACTCTGCGGCTAACGACAGACCTCGGTTCGGTCAAAATCGTTCCGTTGGAACCGGGCGCGCCAGCAGCCGTACGTTACACGGTGCACATCGAAACCGACGCGCGGGCGCCGCTTGCCGAGCACCTCCTCGAGCACTATTCCCTCTCGGCGAAGGCCACTCCCGCAGGCGTCGAGATCAACGGAACCCTGCCGCCGCAGATGGCTCGCTCGTCCGCCATAGGCGCGCAATTCTGGGTAACTTTTGAAGTGTCCATTCCCCGCGGCTACAGCCTCGAGATCAAAACTGGCGGCGGCGACATCGAGACCCAAGATATCGGCGGCACCGCCAGCCTCTCGACCCAGGGCGGAAATATTCGTACCGGACGAATCGGCATGAACGCTCTCCACGAAGCAGCCGCAGGCCGTTTTGCCGCCAAGCTGGAAACCGAGGGCGGTCACATTCAAGTCAGTGACGTAGCCGGCGACCTGAACGCCTTCACTGCCGGTGGACACGTCAACGCCGGAAATATCGCCGGCGATGCCCATCTGCACAGCGGCGGCGGCCACATCCGCGCAGGCCAAATCGGCGGGCGCGCCGACCTGGAGACCGACGGCGGCAACATCAGCGTCGGAAGAGCGGCCAGCTTTGTGACCGTGCGCACCGGCGGCGGCCAGATCGATTTCGGCGAAGTGCGCGGTTCGGTGCGCGCGCAAACCGGTGGCGGCGGCATCCGCATCATGTATGTTTCCGGCCCCATGGAAGTAGAATCCAGCGCCGGCAGCATCTGCTTGACGCGCGTGGCAGGCACAGTGCGCGCGGCCACCGCGGGCGGCACCATTCGCGCCTGGATCAATCCCGATACGCCGTCCTCCGGCGGCACAGTTCATCTCGCGGGCGCTTCTCAGCTCACTTCCGGCAACGGCGACATCGTCGTTTTTCTTCCGCGGAATCTCGCAGCTGACATCGACGCCATGGTGGAGTCCGGCGGCGAGCATCGCATCGAAGCCGACCCCGGATTGGCGCTAACGATACAAAGCGCCGCCAATCACGGCGCTGTCCACGCGCTGGGCGCCCTGAACGGCGGAGGCGCTCCCCTCAAGCTGCGCACCAACTCCGGAACGATCCACCTGCAATTTCTCGACTCAGAAATTGCCCTGCGCGAGTCCCTCATCCGCGAACAGAAAGAACGCCTTACCGAGCGCGGCATCCAAGGTCTCCTGCCCGCGACCTTCCCGCTCCCCGGCGTGCCTGAAGCACAACAGGGGCTCCCAGCAGCGGACGACAAAAGCGATTGGCTGGATAGCTTGATCGACCGGCTCGAAGCCACCTTTACCGGCGGTGTTCGCGAAGATGCCGACGAGTTCAAGAAGCACTTGGTCGCCTCTCCTCCGCCCGCTTATCCCGATATCGCCCGGCGCGCCGGTGTGCAAGGAGTCGTCCGCCTGCAAGTGCGCGCGGGTAAAAACGGGCGGGTGGAAGTGGTCAAGTTGCTCGAGGGTTCGCCGAGCCTCGCGGACGCCGCGATTTCGGCGGTCGAGCAGTGGCAGGTGAGTCCCGCGTGGATGAACGGCAAGCGCGCCGACGTCATCTCCACGGTTACTTTCAATTTTCAGCTGCACTAGCAGCAGTGCACTGGCGCGAAGCGGCGCACGAATTTCGTCCGGGACTTCGGTCGGTCGGGGTTGAGTATCGCTTACGTCTTCGAAGGGGGTACAACGCTATGCTGCGCCGTGCTTCGAGTTTCAGTGCGTTTCTTTTCCTGGTCCTGGCCACCGCCTGGGCCGCGCCCAGTTTTGCCATCAGCAAGGAATTCAATCAGACCTACCCGCTGCAGGCCGGCGGCACATTCGAGCTGCAAAACGTAAACGGCACCGTGGACGTGCAAACCTGGGATCGCGATGAGGTCGAAGTGCGCGCGGTCAAGACCGCCAAGCACAAAGAATCGGACCTGGAGCTGGTCTCCATCGACGTGGACGCCAAGCCCAACGGCGTCTCCGTGGTGACCCGCTATCCGCAAAACGAAGGCGTCGAAGTCGCCGTCGAATACGTCGTACACGTCCCGCGCTGCGCCCACGTCGAACATCTCGGCACCGTCAACGGCACACTGCGCATCGCCGGCGTAGAGACCGTCGATGACTTGCGCACCGTCAACGGCAATATCGAGGTCTACGATGGCGGCGGCTCGGTGCACGCGCGCACCACCAATGGCAACGTGCACTTGGAACTCCACCCGGTCCGCCACCCGCAGGACAAGAGCGGCGCGGTAGCCGAGACCACCAACGGCTCGGTGCTGCTCGCCGTTCCCGCCGATACCCAGGCCGACATTGAGGCCCTGTCTCTGAACGGCAACTTTTTCTCCGAGCTGCCTCTCTCCCTCGAGAGCACCCAGCGTCCCCGGGAAACCCACGGAAAACTCGGCAAGGGCGGCGCGTCCATCCGCCTGCACACCGTCAATGGTGGAATTCGAGTTGTCGCCCTGCGGTCGACGGTTTAGCTTCTGCTGCGTCTAATACGGCAGGAGAGGACCACCATGAAGAAAAACTTTCTATTCATTGCGGGAGGACTCGCAGCGCTTGGCCTTGCGTTCGTTGCGCTCCCGAGCCGCTCTGCAACGCCTCAAACTCAAGATCAAGACGCGCTCGCGCGGATCGCGCAAGCTCAAGCCCAAGAAGTATCCGAGCGCGCCCTCGCGCAAGCCGAAGAGGCCTTGCAACACGTGCGCATCCTGCCGGGGCAAGAGCCCGACGATATCACCATCTTGACGGAGCAAGACGGCCCGAGTTGGCTCGGCGTCGAGACCCGCGAAGTCACTTCCGAAAACGCCAAAGAGCTAAAGCTCCCCGCGGAACGCGGCGTGGTGGTCGGCCGCATCGCGCCGGATAGCCCGGCGGCCAAGGCCGGCCTGAAAGAAAAAGACGTCATCACCGAAGTAAATGGCCAGCGCGTCGAAGGCTCGGCACAATTTCGCCGCATGATCCATGAAGTTCCCGCGGGCCGCACCGTTCAGCTCACGGTATGGCGCGACGCCCGAGCCCAGACCCTTAGCGCCACCCTGGGACTAGCCGAAGCAGGCCCACGCGTGCGCACCAACATGGCCCCCGGCGCATTTGCCTTCCGCATGCCGGACCTCCCCGAAGTTCCGGACATTCCGCCGATGGAGTGGAACAGCGGCGGAACCATGGTGTTCCCCGGCGCTCGTCCACGCCTGGGAATTGACGCCGAAGACATCAGCGGCCAACTGGGCGCGTACTTCGGCGCCCCCGAAGGCGAAGGCGTGCTGGTGCGCAACGTAAACGCCGGCTCCGCCGCAGAAAAGGCCGGCGTCAAAGCGGGCGACGTAATTACGTCCTTCAACGGCGAGCGCGTCCGCTCCCTCGGCGACCTGCGCGAAAAACTAGCAGCCAAAAGCGACGACAAGCCCGCCAAGCTCAGCGTCCTGCGCAACAAAAGCGAAGTCACCTTAACGGTCGACCTGCCCACCCCAAAACAAAAGACCATGCGCATGACCCACAGCACCAACATCTAGTATGGAGTGCGGCGCTCAGGCGCCGCCTTGCGATGTACACCGAGCCCGGACCAACCCGTCCGGGCTCTTCGTCTTAAGCATCCGATTAATCAAGGGTTTCGCGCGCGGCTCGATGCTCGGCGTCGAACAGCGATCATCGCGCCGCCGAGACAAGCCACCGCCAGAAACACCGCGCCAATCACCTGCGCCGCTCGATCGACGAGCATTGGTGGTCTGACCCAGTGGTACCCGCGAAACGCGAAAAAAGCATACAAACTCGCCGGGAATATGGCCCAAAGCAAGGGCCGTTTGGATTCTGCCAGCCAAGCGACATAAGCCCCGACTCCCGCGGCGACTAGCGCGTATGGAAAACCCGTTACCAAGGGCATCGCGACGACACTCGCGAACTCCCCACGATAGATGATTCGTTCGGTTAGCTTCCCGTAACCAAAAGCCAAGGGGTAAGCCAACCACCACGAAAGGTAATAGGCACCGCCGCCCATCAGCAGATTCTTAAAGGTAGCCGCAGTCATTCGCCTCATGTCCCTGTGCGGATTATAGACGTATACTCCGATTGCGGGAGGTCTGCGCAAGGAAAGTACGTTGAACAAATCATTTTCTGCCAAATTCAAAAGGACCACCCTTCTTCCCTTCTATGTCCGGACTAACACTGCCAGCTCAACCGGTCGGGTGGATCTGTGCTCTCGCAACGGTAGCGCGATACCATTGACGGGACCATGGACCGCAAGGTGAAACCCGACTTCGCCCAATACGGATTCGTTCATCAAGAAAACCTAGTCATGGCATGTATCGGGGGCTCACAAGCGCACGGCGCAAAACTTGGCGCGACCGATGATACCGACTGGTACGGACTTTATATTCCTCCACCAACCAAACTTCTTGGACTCGAACGCGAGGAGCATTTCGTTTTCACGACCGGAGGCAAACTCGGAGGCAACGGGCCCCACGACGTGGACGTCTGCCTGTATACCCTGATGAAATGGGCAGGACTCGCCGCGAAGGGCAATCCATCGGCTCTGCATTTCTTATTCGCTCCGCTTGAGTTCACGACCGACACGTGGGACCAGTTTTCCGCACGGCCTGAGCTTTTTCTCGCGAAGGGGCACGTGAAGCCATTCCTCGGATTCGCTGACGACCAGATGAAGCGATTGCTCGGGCAGAAGGGGCAGAAGAACGTTCACCGCGCTGAGCTCGAAGATAAACATGGATACGACACCAAGTATGCAATGCACGTAATTCGTCTGTACGGGGAGGCGAAAGAGTTGATGGAGCACGGACATATCACGCTGCCGCGACCCAACCGGGACGAGTTAGTCGAAATCCGTAGGGGCAAGTATTCTCTTACCGAAATTCGAGAACTCGGCGCTCAACTTGAGTCAGAAGCCCTGGCTGCCCAGGCGACCTCACCGCTTCCAGATAAGGTGGACCGGGATGCGATCAGTCGGCTACTTGCCGATGCTCACCTTCGATTCTGGGACGCATCAGGACGTTAAAGCATCCCCGAAAGGTGCGAACCTGATGCGGCTGAAACAGAAGTTGGCCTTGGCGCCTCACTAACGGCTACTGTCGGTCGTCTCGCCCGTATTTCCGAGCCAGCCGAAACGGCCGGCGGACCGCGTCGAGCAGCGAAGACCGTTTCGCCTCGGACTCGCCGGCCCAATCTTCCTCCGTGGGGGAAAGCGAAAGTCGCAGCAAATACGCCGGGGCGGCCAGGAATCCTCCGCGCATCCTCATGCGAAATGCCGCCCGCTCGAGGAGTCCAAGAGGGTGGGAACCAGCCAAGGGCAGCCGTTTGACGATTCGTTGAACGGCGCGTACCGCGGCCGTATCGGAACCAACGTCGGCGGCAACCTCGGCCGGCAGTCGAACTCCTAGCACGTTGGAAGCGAGCAGCAATCCCAATCGCAGCATGCGTTCCGCGCTCACTTCCCGCGCCGCCGCAGTGCCGCGGTCCCAATCGATGCTCTGATGAGTGACCAGCGCCGCCACATCTGCAATCCACATCACGCGTTCCCAGAAGTGTTTCGCGCCGTGAATGCAGATGAGCAGCAGTTCATCCTCGGTGGAAAGCGAGGGCACGCCATGGCCGTCGACCTGCACCAGCTCCTGCCGCTCGAAAAGCCTGTCCACGGACAGCGGCCGCGGATAATAGCGAAAGGTGTTCTCGGTATGAAATTCGACCAGCAGCTTGGCATCGCGCCCCGCAAAAACATATTCGCCGGGAAGTTTTTGCGCCCGAATCGCCGCCAGCGGCACCTTGGGCTCGTATCCGAGCGCAATCATCTCTTCCGTCGACCGTGCAATGTCCCGGCCGCGCACGATCAAGTCCAGATCGCAATATTGGCGAAGCCCTGGATCGCCATAGCAGCGCATCGCTAGAACCGGCCCCTTGGTCAGCAGCACGTCGATTCCGGCGGCGGCAAAGCGATCGCGCAACCGGAACAATTCCGCGGTCATGCTCAGAGTGAAAATCACCTGAGCGCGCTGCCGATCCCGCAACCGCTGGCAAATTTCGGGCGGCACGAAAGCTTCGTCTAAATCCTGAAGCCGCCTGCCCAGCAGCGGCAGCATGCCGTGATCGTCCGCAAGCGCCAGCAAGGCCGGCCAGTCGACTGAGTTGGCCAGCAGTTCGCTCAGGCGGCGCACAGCAGGAGACGGCCTCGCGCACTCCAGCAGCACCAGCCATTCAGAAGCCATCGTATTCGTCTGCATTGAAAAATTTTCCGGCAGGGAATCTCCGTGAACTACATCAACGCCCCATCAACGAAGGATACGCGAGCACGTCACGAAGTTGTAGCGGCCGCTTTCGTCTACCCTAAGTCTTGAAGGGAGCCTCGAAGGGAAGCAAGCACCTGGCCGGTTTGCTTCCTAGCATCGCACTAGACACGAGCCGCGTCTCCAAATTAGGACACTGCCCGCCTGGAGAGAATACCGCTGCCTCGTCAGCCGAGTCGCGAGTCGATCCGTTAGAATCTCCGTGAAAAAACAAGAGGCCGGCCCTGCAACGCAGAGCCGGCCCAAACATCGTTTGCGAAACTCCTCAGGACTTCTTTTTCGTAGTCTTGACTTTGGTGTCGATCCCAGGAGCCATCTGTTGCAGCGCCTCCAAGCCCTGCTTAGCCTGCTGCCCATACGGACCGTTGGGATCGAGCTCCACGGCCTTTTGATAAGCCTCCACAGTGCCCGGCTGGACCACCACCTCCAGCTTGCTGCCCACTTGCTTGTATTCCATGGCCCCGACCAGCGAGGCCCCCAGCAAATACCAGGCCTGCGCGCTCTTGGGATCCAACTCCGTGGCTTTCTTCAGCGGCTCGACGGCTTCTTTCATCTTGCCCACGTTGTACATGGTGATTCCGCCGTTGCGATAAGCCTGCGCGGCGTTCGTGGGGTCTAGCTCGGCGCTCTTTTTGTAGGCCGCCATGGCATCTTCGGTTTTCCCGGAGCGTCCCAGAATCCCGCCAAGATTGTTGTAATACGCCGCCATGGGCTTCAGCTCGATGGCTTGTTTGTACGCATTGGCCGCGTCATCGCTGCGTCCGGCGGCATCATACGCGTCACCCAGCCGCGCCAAGATCAGATGAAGGTTGGGATCCTTCTCCGGAGCGGCGCCCTTGGCGGCCTCCAGTTCCGTGACCGCCTTGCCGGACAAATCCGCCAGTTGCTGTTTGAGTGCATCGCGCTGGTCGGCCGGGGCCTTCGCCAAATCCGCCTTGGTCGTGCCCACCTGCGTAAGCAGCGCCGCTCCCGCATCGAAGTGCTGCTTCATGCCCTGAAATTTCTGCTTCTCTTCCTCCTGCTTCTTCTGCGCCGCGACCGCTTCCGCGCCTTGCTGCGAGACGATGTCCTTGAAGTTCAGATTGATCTTCGGTGATTCGGTTCCGCTGGTTACCTGAATCTTCGCGGCCATGTATGGCGGGTTGGGCGCGGGTAATATCACCGTGACTGTGTAGACGCCCGAGCGCAGATTGTGAAAAACGAAATTTCCGTCCTTGTCCGTCTTCGCTTCAGACTTCGCGCCCTGATCGCTCACGGCCTCCACGGGAATCTCGGCCCATGGCTTGGCCGCCACGTCCAGAATCTGGCCGGCAATCGTACCCATTTGCGCTCCCGCGCGCGGCGCACTCAGGAACAGCAGCGCGGCAGCCAGCATCGCGGCAAACACCCAAGACTTATTTCCGTAGGATCGCAAGGCGATCACCTTAAGTGGCTTCATGCTCGATTCTCCTTTGTTAGTGGGAGCCCCTACCCCTGGAGTTCCCGGGCGGCGTGCGCCCTATTATCTCTAATTCGCGCCGGATTCCAAGCTCAACGCGCGGCCACCGCCCGCCGGTACACAATAGGGTCCGGCACGCCCGCCTCCGCAAACGCCTTCAGCCGCAGCAGGCAGCTGTCGCAGGCGCCGCATGCCGCGTCTTCGCTCTGGTAGCACGACCAGGTTAGATGCAGCGGCGCGCCCAGCTCGATTCCACGCCGGATGATCTCGCTCTTCTTCAGGGTGATCACCGGCGTGACGATTTCGATGTGCGTCTCCGGCCGCGTGCCTTCCCAGATCAACTGCTGGAACGCCCGATAATACTCGGGACGGCAGTCCGGATACCCGGAGCTGTCTTCCGCCACCGCCCCGATGTAAATTGCGGCAGCGCCGATGACCTCGGCCCAGCTCACCGCCACGGACAGAAAATGCGCGTTGCGGAACGGGACGTAGGTGACCGGGATGCTGCTCCCGTGAGGCCCCGGCGGATTCAACTCGTTTTCCGGCACGGCAATCGCTTTGTCCGTAAGCGCCGAGCCGCCGATCGCCCGGAAATGATCGAGCTGCACGACCAGCCGCTCTTGTACGCCGTAGAAGTCGGCAATACCGGCAAAGGCCTGGTATTCGCGGTCCTGCGTACGCTGGCCGTATCCGGCGTGCAGCAGCGCGATATTCCCAGCACCGTGGCGTTCCCGGGCTGTGGCGGTACAAACGCACGAATCCATGCCACCACTCAGAAGCACCACCGCCTTCGCGACTTGTGATCTCTTCTCCATGAATAGCCAGTATAGCTCGTCCGTGGAACTCGGAAAACATTCGGTCGACGGATCGCTCAGCCCAGTCCTAAGAAGGGTCATAATTCAATCAACAAACTTCTAAACTGAAGTAATTTACTGAATTTATTAAAATAAATGAATATTGTACTTGACAATCGTTAGTTTTATTGAGATTCTTCTCCTGTTTCAAAAGGACGACTAGTGGACATTTCCAAAGCGATTTGCCCGGATTGCAAAGCCCCGCTCGGTGTAACCCGGATGGCCTGCCCCACCTGCAAACTCAGTCTTGAAGGCGAATTTGAAGTCTCGTCTCTCGGCAAACTCAGTCCGGACGACCAGGCCTTTATCATTGCCTTCGTGCGCCACCACGGCTCGCTGAAGAAGATGGAAGCCCTCTTCGACATCAGCTACCCCACCGTCAAGAATCGGCTGAACGCCATCGCCGCCCGCTTGGATAAGAATTTCGAGAATCCTTCGCCGAACCTCTACGTCTTGGAGCAATTGTCCCGCGGAGAGCTTACCGTCGAAGAAACCCTGGAACGATTAGGCTGATAACGCGGAAAAGGAGACCGTCGCCATGTCCGAAGAGAGAAAAAAGGTGTTGGAGATGCTCGCTGCGGGAAAGATCAGCGCTGAAGAAGCGGAAAAGCTTCTCGACAAACTAGCCAGCGGCGGTGCGAACCAGGCAAGCGCCAGCGAACCACAGGCCGCGCCCTCGGCATCAGGGGCAGGCAAACCGAAATATTTGCGAATCGTCGTGGACAGTCCTGGGCGCGATCCGGTGAACGTGCGCGTACCGCTTTCTCTGGCGGGCTCAGCCCGAAGACTGCTGGCCGTCATGCCGCTGCGTGTAAGCGAACGGCTGGCGGAGCACGGCATTGACGCGGGATTTTTCTCCGGCGCTAAGGGCGAA
>Ga0210384_10000733_pt1 | contig 48889 bp, 37 predicted proteins | sample IncBWH2MmetaG_FD_160574 | JGI IMG/M metagenome (GOLD analysis project Ga0210384, IMG submission 160574) | Forest soil microbial communities from Barre Woods Harvard Forest LTER site, Petersham, Massachusetts, United States - Inc-BW-H-2-M | ecosystem: Environmental > Terrestrial > Soil >... | reverse complement strand
TCGAGCCTGTGCTAGGCCGCACGTTCACAACCAAAGAGAACAGTCCGGGACAGAACGTCGCCATCCTAAGCTATGGACTTTGGCAGCGTCGCTTTGGCGCTGACCCAGGCATTATCGGGCGCAACCTTGAGCTCAATCAGCAACCCTATACCGTCATTGCCGTGATGCCGAAAGCCTTCAGTTTTCCGTTGCGTGGCCCCCAAGCCAGCGAGCCAGCGGAACTTTGGGTGCCCATGGCTTTTACCGCTACGGAATTGGAAGGCTGGGGCACGAATTACATAAACGGCGCCCTGGCGCGACTGCGCCCCGGCTTGTCGTTCGAGCAAGCGTCCGCCGAGGCCGAGTCACTTTCGCGCTCCATTGGATCGAACTATCCGCCGGAGTTGACGAAGGCTTTCCAGGGCGCAGAACTCAAAGTCAGCGTGAATTCCTATCACGAAGAAGTTGTGAAGTCCGTGCGGACTCTGCTTCTTATTCTCATGGCGGCTGTGGTCCTGGTATTGCTAATTGCTTGTGCCAACGTCGCGACGCTCTTGGTTTCACGCGCTGCATCGCGGCACAAAGAGGTTGCACTGCGGACCACGCTCGGCGCCACGCGCATCCGGTTGTTGCGGCAGATGCTTACCGAGAGCCTTTTGCTCGCACTTATCGGTGGTTCTTTAGGGCTCATTTTGGCCTTCTGGGGAAAAACCCTGCTGCTCTCGCTCGTGCCTGAAAGCGTCCCACTGCCGCGCGACATTCCCATTGGCGGCAGCGTGATCGTTTTTCTGATCGCCGCCTCCTTTCTGACGACCATTCTCTTCGGATTGATCCCGGCGATCCAGATATCTGCGATGGCTCTTCATGGCCCGCTTCAGGAGGGCGGCCGCAGCGGCACTCCCGGCCGGTTGCGGCATCGTCTCCAAGGCTTTTTCGTTACCGTTGAATTTGCCCTGGCGCTGGTCTTGCTGATCGCGTCCGGATTGCTGATTCGGAGCTTTGCGAAACTCCTTGAAACCGATCCTGGGTTCCGTCCCGACCATGTGCTCACTCTGAGAATTCCTATTCCCTCTGAGAGATACACCCAAGCCGTAAAAGTCCGCCAGTTCTATGAGCAATTGCTCGACCGCGCCGGAAACATACCCGGCGTGAAGGCGGTTGGACTGACGAGTGACCTGCCTCTGAACGGTTGTGGCACGATTGCGATTCAGGTCGAAGGCAGGACAAATGCCGGGGGCGAGACGCCACAAGCGATTTGTCAGACGTGGCAAGTAGGGAACTACTTTCAGACGCTCGGCATCGCCCTGCTTAAGGGCCGTTCGTTTACGCTGGAAGATGGTATCGATGCGCAGCCCGTCGCCATCGTAAGCGAGACGGCGGGGCGGCAGCTCTGGCCGGGCCAAGATCCCATCGGAAAGCGCATTCGTTGGGGTGTGTACACTCCTTGGGAAACGATTGTTGGAATCGTAGGCGATGTGAACGACGAGCCGCTCGGCCAGCCGGTGCAGCTGCACGTCTATAGACCATATTTGCAAATGGCCGATGTATTCTTCGAAGACACCAGATTCGGTGAAGTGCGCTCAATGAATCTTGCAGTGTTATCGCAGACGGATCCGGCTTCGCTGACTTCCGCGGTCATCGGCCAGATTCATTCGCTCGATCCCGATCTGGCTGTGGCCCGCATTCGCACGATGGCGCAAGTCGTCAGTTCTTCTGTTGCCGGACCAAGGTTCAACACGCTTCTGCTGGGCGTTTTTGCTGGAGTGGCCCTGTTCCTTGCGGCGATTGGAATTTATGGCGTCATGGCATATGCGATCACGCAGCAGACACGCGAAATCGGCATCCGGCTAGCGCTAGGGGCGCAGCCGAGGAATGTTCTGCAGCTTGTTCTGCGTCGGGGAATGCGTTTGGCGGGAGTTGGCGCCACGTTCGGCGTGGCAGCCGCATTGGCTCTTACGCGATTGATGGCTGGCCTCCTTTATGACGTCAGCGCGACCGATCCGGTCACGTTTTCCTGTGTAGTGGTTCTGCTGCTCGCTATCGCGTTGCTGGCTTGTTACGTGCCGGCTCGCCGGGCGATGCACGTTGATCCGATGGTAGCGCTGCATTACGAGTAAGGGCCCCGTTTCACGGAAGTCCGCGATCTAGGCTGGGCGGCCTGGAATAAGCGACCTGGACTCGCCATCTAAAGTAATTTCAAATTCGCCCTCGATCACCTCATAGACAACGACAGCGAGATGCTCTCGCTCGAACTAATTGGCGGCCGGAGACACTGCTTTGGCCTGACGTGCTTCGCGAGCACCGGCGCGAGAATTGTTTGGGATCGCCTCATGCATCTCCGCACCCGAGGTTCGATCATCGGTCGTGCCGCCGCGCCTGTACTGTCCTGGTGCCACACCAAACTCGCGTTTAAAGACTCTGCTAAACGCTGCTGTCGACTCATATCCGACCTGTTCGGCGATGCTTGAGAGCGCGAGTGCCTGATTCTGCAAGAGTTTTGCTGCAAGCTGCAGCCGCCAGCGTTTGAGATAGGACATAGGAGCCTGTCCTACCAGGGCGGTAAAACGTGCGGCGAACGGGGACCGCGACATTCCTACTTGTGCCGCTAACGACGGAACTGTCCACTGCTTTTCCGGCGCCTTGTGAATGAGACCGAGCGCGGTCCCAATCGATGGATCTCGCAATGCGCCCAGCCACCCAGCTGAGCCTTCGGGCTGGTCATTGAGCCACGTGCGCACTGCCTCTACGAACATGACGTCGATTAGCCTGGTGATGATTGTTTCAGAGCCCATGCGGGGGTCTCGGGTCTCCCTCCGCAAAAAGCGCACCGTGGCGTTGAGCCATTCGTTCGCGTGACGCTCACGTTTTGGAACCCTAATCCAACGTGGTAGCACCGCCAGCGCCGCCGCGGCATGCGGCCCTTGAAATTCGAAGGTGCCACAAATCAAGTTGGTCGCTGTGCCCCCCGCACCATGTCTGATGACGGCGCGAAGACCGCCTTGGGAGTTGCCCACTATCTCCGTGATTTGAATCGGCGCCGTTCGCGGGTCATCACTGAGCTGGTAAGCACTCCCCCGAGGTATGACCAAGAGCAGATCGCCCTCCTCAAGTGCGACGGCGTGAGCCTCGCCCTGAAGTTGCAGGCAGCAGGTCCCGCTCTCTATGACGTGGAAGTGTGCAAAGACTCCAGCGGCGAAGCCCAAGGCCCACGGAGCGGAAAGCTCACATCGACAAAAGAACCGACCTCGTAACTTCAAGGAATCCAGGACGTCCGCCAAAACGTCCGTGCCCTGGTGTTCCAGTATCTCTGACATCGCAAAGGCCCTCCAGCTTGTGAATAAGGAGGATCGGTCAAATCTTAGAGCGTCTGAGTCATAGACACTCCCGATTTCGTGCCGTTATCTTACCAGCGAAGCTGTATCCAGCAGCAAGGAGCATTCCTCGTGGAAGCGACTCGGCTCACCGTCAACGGCAAGGTCATAGAATTGAAGATAGATCCAGCGACGCCGCTCCTGTGGGTGTTGCGTGAACAGCTGGGGGCGACAGGTACCAAGTTCGGTTGCGGTATGGCCCTGTGTGGAGCGTGTACGGTCCATGTCGACGGCAACGCCGTTCGTTCATGCGTGACCCCCTTGGCTGCGGCCTCGAACAAGCACATCACGACAATCGAAGGCCTGTCGCGGGACCGTTCACATCCCGTGCAGCGGGCGTGGCTTCAGGTGCAGGTCCCGCAGTGCGGCTACTGCCAGTCGGGGCAGATGATGAGCGCCGCGGCGTTGCTCGCGGTCAATGCAAACCCGTCAGACGCCGATATTGATGACGCCATGGCCGGAAACCTCTGCCGCTGCGGAACCTACGCCCGCATTCGCAGAGCGATTCACGTGGCCGCAGAGATGGCCCGGGGAGAAAAATGACACTTCTCCGCCCGCGTCGTTTTCTAGCCTGCACTTGCGCTTCGATACTCGTTCTACTTGCCGCCATTGCGCAGTTTTCACTTCGCGCCTCCGCAGGCGGCCAAGCATTTGAAAAGAATGAAAGAAGTCTCCAGGCGTTCCGCGCCGTTGCTTCCGTTCTTACCAGTCCACGATGCCTGAACTGCCATGTTCCCGGCGAGGGCCCCTTGCAGGGCGACGATAGTCATCCACACGCCATGAACGTGAAGCGCGGCGCAGATGGAAAAGGCTCGGCGGCGCTTCGCTGCTTCGCGTGTCACCAAACGGAGAACGCCAGGATTCTTCACGGGCCTCCTGGCGCAGCCGACTGGCAGCTCCCACCGGCGAAGACGCCGATGGCCTGGAAAGGCCTGAGCACAGGGGATCTCTGCCGCACGCTAAAGGATCCCGCGAAGAATGGAAATCGCTCGCTGCAAGACTTGATTCCTCACATGGACACCTCGCTGGTGCGTTGGGCCTGGAACCCGGGGGCCGGACGCAGCGTGCCGCCGTTGTCCCACGACGAGTTTGTTTCACGCTTGAAGGAATGGATAGAAACCGGCGCGGCCTGCCCGGAATGAGGAAAATGGGATGACTGAAACCGAAGCATTAACGCGCTCGGGCGTGGAGTCAGCACGGCTCGATCGACGCCAATTTCTGGTCACCACTGCGCTGACGGCCGGAGCACTCGTTCTGAAATGTAGCGTACACCCGTCGGAAGCTGCCGCCGCGGCTGGAGGTGAGGCGGCAAGCGTGATCCCGCTGAACGCCTGGCTGAAAATCGGCACAGACGATTCCGTCACCATCATGGTCTCACAAGCGGAAATGGGCCAGGGGATCAGAACCACACTTCCGGCAGTCCTGGCGGAGGAACTGGGAGCGGACTGGTCGCGAGTGCGACTCGAGGATGCACCCACAGATCCGGCGTACCGCAATCCGCGCCTCAACTGGCAGTTCACAGGCAACAGCGAAAGCACGCCATCTTTCTTCGAGCTAATGCGTCAGATGGGCGCAAGCGCCCGAGAAATGTTGATTACCGCGGCGGCGCAAAAATGGAAAGTGGATCCGGCGACATGCCGCACGGAAACCGGCAAAGTGGTGCATGGGAATTCACGGCGTAGCGCGCGCTTCGGCGATCTGGTCGAGGCTGCTGCAAACGTCAGTCCCTCAGCCAAGCCTTTTCTCAAAAGCGAAAAGGATTGGTCGCTCCTCGGGAAATCGCTGCCGCGCGTCGAGAACCCAAGCAAATTGGATGGCAGCGCCATTTTCGGCATCGATTTCACTCTGCCGGGACTGGCGCACGCAGCGGTTCGCCAGTGCCCAGTGTTCGGCGGAGACGTTGCATCTTTTGATCGCTCCTCGATCGCAGGCTTCCCCGGAATCATAGATGTCGTGCGGATTCCCAACGGAATCGCCGTTGTGGGCGAGACCTATTGGCAAGCCAAGTCTGCGCTTGACGCTCTCAGTCTGACATTCACCGAAGGGCCGGCCGCGGCCGTCAGCACGAGCACGCTTCGGGATGATTACCGGCGCGCAATAGACGGCAACGAATGGCTGCTCGTTCACGCAGACGGCAATCCGGATGCGTTACATCACGACTATCCCAATGTTCCGCTGGCAAAAGACACGATACCTGCGGGTGCCACAACCGTGGCAAGAGACACGTATCCCACGATCTATTCTCAGGAATACGAATCACAGTTTTTAGCCCACGCCACGATGGAGCCGATGAATTGCACGGCGCGCGTGGCGGGCAACGGCATTGATGTATGGGGCCCAACGCAGGGGCAGGAGATCACACGCCTGACGCTTGCGAGCGTCTTCAAACTGCCGAAAGAAAACATTCAGGTATCACGAACGCTGCTGGGTGGCGGCTTTGGGAGGAGGCTTGTAGCGGATTTTGCGCTGCAGGCCGCCCTGATCTCGAGAGCGGTTGCTCGGCCCGTAAAGGTTGTGTGGTCCCGCGAAGAAGATATGCAGCACGATATTTACCGCCCGGCGACACTCCACCGCATAACGGCCGGCATCAACGAGTACGGAAAACTGGGCGCGATCGCCCACCGTTTGGTATCCCCCTCGATCCTTCAAAATGTTTTTGCACCGGCGGTGACAGATACCTATGATCCGAGTTGCCTCGAAGGACTGCTCGAATCTCATTACGATGTTCCGAATATTCGCGTCGATTTCAAGCTGTTGCACGTGCCGGTTCCAACTTCCGTGCTGCGCACGACCGGGTTCGGTCCCAACATTTTCGCGCTTGAAAGTTTCATAGACGAACTCGCTTCCAACAAGGGTATCGATCCGTATCACTACCGGCGCGATCTGCTGGCGAAGAGTCCACGGTCGCTAGCGGTGCTGGACCTGGCGGCGAAGAAATCCAACTGGGAGACCCCCGCGCCCAAAGGAAACTACCGCGGAATCGCTTATGCGGAGGCGTTCGGAACACACATCGCGCATGTTGTCGAACTCTCCGTCTCAAAAGACCGCCAGGTGAAAATTCATAGGATTATCTGCGTCGCCGATCCGGGGACGCCTCTTGATCCGGATATCAGCACGAATTCGCTGGAGGGTGGAATCGCGTGGGGGCTCTCTTGCGCCTTCAAATCAGAAATCACATTCGATCGCGGACGCACGGTGCAAAGCAATTACCACGATTACCCGATCATCCGCATGCCGGAAATGCCGCCCGTGGAGGTTCACCTAATCAACAGCGGAGCTCGTCCGCTGGGGGGTGTGGGTGAGGTCGGTCCTGTCACGCTTCTGCCCGCCATCGCCAACGCCATCTTCGGCGCCACCGAGACACGGTTTCGCTCCTTGCCGCTCAGCAAACATGGCTTTTCACTGGCGTGACCAAAGGCAAGCCGGAGGAATTCATTGTTCTCGCTGAGACGCCTGATTCTTGTTCCACTCCTCCTTTTCTTTCAAGCATTTGCGCTGGCGGAGTGCCAGAAACAGCGGCCTGTTCTCGAGCCTCTTCGGTATGACGAGGATTGGAGCCTGCTCGCTGATCCTGATTGCAGGAGAGAAGTTCTGGACGATCTGAAGTACGCTTCGTTAGGGCGTGAAAACTGGTATCTCTCCGTCGGTGGTGAAATACGCTACCGCTACGAAAACTACGAAAACGCGGGCTTTGGTACGGACCTAGAGACTGGCTCCGGATACATCCTGCAGCGTTATCTTCTCCATTCGGATTGGCATTTTGGATCGCATGTTCGACTCTTCGCGCAATTTCAAAGCGGCCTCGAAGAAGGTCGAAACGGCGGCCCCCGTCTCACGGACAAGGACATTGCCGATTTGCACCAGGCGTTTTTCGACATCACCGATTCTTCACAGAATTTGCGACTGCGCGTTGGCCGCCAAGAGATCGAATTCGGCACAGGGCATCTCATCGGCGAAAGCGAAGGCTTGAATATCCGTCGTGCTTTTGACGGATTCCGTTTCACCTTCAAGCATGGCCGCTGGACCTGGAATTCCACTTTGACCCATCCCGTTCTCCTTCGGCCGGATACCTACGGGATTCCCAATCACCAACAGACGGAGTGGGGCGCGGGGTTCACTCGCACGCGCGAGCACGGCGGATGGTCGGGCTACTACATCGGGCTGAATCGCAAGGTGGCGTTCTTCAATAGGAAGGTCGGTAAGGAAATCCGCGACAGTTTCGGCAGCCGTGTTTGGAGCCAAGGAAGGCGCTTTGACTACAACACCGACTTTATCTTTCAGACCGGCTCGTTCGCGAGTGGCTACATACTTGCCGGCGCCGTTTCCAGTAACGACGGCGTAACCCTGCGCAACCTAAGATTTCAGCCGCGCTTTGGGGTGCGTTTCGATTACGCGAGCGGCGATTCCGGTCCCGCCAGCGGCAACCTAAACACTTTCAACCCACTTTTCCCGAATCCAATGTATTCCAGCCTGTCCGCGCTCCTCGGCCCCTCCAACCTGACCGACTTGGGCCCTACGCTTCGCTTGGCGCTCAATTCCAAGACCACCATCTCGCCAGAAGTGCCGTTTTATTGGCGCAGCTCCATTCACGACGGCATCTACGGCTTTGCCGGAAACTTGATCCGCCCGGGGAATCTCAGCTCAGCGAGATTCGTGGGATACCAGCCCGGTCTGGTCGTCGAGCGCTCCTTTTCTCCTCATTTCTCGGGCACCGCCGGATACTTTTATTTTTTCGCAGGAGATTTCCTCAAGCAGACGCCTCCGGGAAAAGACGTCGGCTACTTCTATGCGACTTTGACATTTCGGTTTTGAACTGGCCGAGAAGGAGAGCACATTTCTTTGGCACGAGCGCTCCGTCATGGCTGAATCTACACCGCTATGTGATTCTCGGCGGGATCGGCGGTAGAATCGGCTTGTCATGGCTGCTGAGGTGAAGCTCGACCTGATCGTCGAAGCGCTCGAAATGGCCGACGATTCGATCTCGTCCTATCTGGACGTAGAAACAGGCGAAGTGTGCTCGGTCACGGAAGAGGAGTTTCATCTCGCAGAGGATCCGCAGACAGTCATCGAGGAATTACCAGAGTGGCAGCGTGAGGCGGTTAACCTTGCGCGGAACATCCAGGAACAGGTGGGCAAGCGATACCTGGCGCTACCTGACAAGTTCGACGTCCACGAGTGGGCCATCATGGACCGCTTCTCCGAAACATTGAAAGACGCGCGGTTGCGGAATGATTTCCGAGGCGGTATTCGCGGCGCAGGCGCCTTCCGCCTATTCAAACGACTACTTACGGAATACAACTTGTGGGACGCTTGGAATCAGTTTAAGCAAGTCGAACTTCGGCAGATGGCGATCGAATGGTGCGAAGAGAGCGGCATTACCTTCCGTCAGCCTTAACGGAGAAGAGTAGCGATGCACGTCCGGTAAGACTGGATTCAACCGGTTACGCACACGAAATAATTAATATAGATAACACGCCGGAGCGGCGAAGTTGTCGCGTTGCCGGTTATGGTTGCAGATTCGTCCGGCGGAGAAGATCGGCGTAGCGCGGGTCAGTGCGCAGCGGATCGAACATTGGGTTTGTTTTTATGAATCCTACACTCACTACGGAGCGATCTTCATAAGCCTTTTCCAGCCACTCAAATGCCTTGTCCTTCTCCTTAAGGCCCGCATAGATCTTCGCCTTCCACACCGGTGAAACATATTCGTGCTTCGAGAGCCCGTCCAATTCGGCGAGCACCTTCTGCGCCTCTGCCCTTTGACCCGTCACTGCATAGCCGTATCCGAGCCCCGTTAGTGCCTCCGTATTGACGGGCGAGATCGCCACGCCCTTTTCAAACTCCACGATGCCTTCCCTGTACATGGATTTTTTGAGATAGGCCACGCCGCGAAAGTAGTAGGCTTCGATGAAGTTTGGGTCCAGCTCCAGAACCTTTCTCTCTTGCTCGACCGCTCCGTCATACTGCCGTGCCAGGAAGAATTCCAGGCCCAAAGCGTCGTTATTATCGAGCGAGAGGGGATCCAGCTCCAGGGTTAGCTTTGTTTCGGCGATGGCTTCGTCAAGCCGTCCGGTCTGCCACAAAACTTCGGCATGCAATCGATGGGCGTCCGCATAACTCGGACTGAGTTCGATGGCTCGTCGAATCTCCTTGTCGGCGCCGGACCAATCCCAGTCATAGCTTGATTTGACTAACGCCAGGGAGCCGTGAGCTTCTGCGAGGGTGTCATCAAGCTCCAGTGCCTTCAGCGCGGCATCCTTGGCTTTCAGATAACCCTCCTTCGCGGGAACCAGGCCAAACTCTGCAAGCGCGCTGTAACAATCAGACAAGCCGGAATAAGCAAGCGCGTAGGCGGGATCTTTTGCGATTGCCCGACGAAAGTATTCGATACCATTGTTAAATCCCTTATCGGTGCTCTTGTTCAGCCAATAGCGGCCTTTCAAATAGTCCTGATAGGCTTCGGGATTCGTCGTGTAGCTCTTTGTTAGGCGATTCTCTTCTGGGCCTGTTAAACGCATACGCAGCGCGCTCGCCATCTCCCTGGCGATCTCTTCCCGGAGAGCAACCCTTGAATTACCCTGCGACAGCTGGCACTGTGTGCCGCCCCATGATTCTGGGCGCATGTCCGTCATCCGTTCCCAATCGATGGCAAGCGCTAAACGAGCTTGCACAGAGCAGCAACACACTATTGCAGCTTTGCCCACTCTACCTTCGCTTGTTTCAAGATGGGAATCCCGGAGTCGGCATCCTTCCAAAGAGTGAGGAAATCGTTGTAGGCGGTGCGGGCTTTGGCGCGAAAGCTCTGCTGGGCATCGGATGTCAGTTTTGCATCGGCGGCTTCCACAGCGTAGGCGCGGGCGAGGCCGAGATGTGCCAAGGCGCTGATGGGATCGCCGATGGTGATGCCGGGGCGGTCGAGAATTGTCGGAAATTCAGTAGTCGCCGCTTCGGCACCCTGATGCGCCGCCAGATAGGCCTGGCGGCGGACAAACACGGGGTAGAGAGCCCCTAAAAACGCATTGATGGCGCTGCGCGGGGAGCTGATCTCGTAGGGCGCAGCGGTCTCCAGCTGGACGAGGGCCGCGGAAGGGTCGTGGCGTTCGAGCGCAAGGAGACTGCGAAGAGCCGGGAGGTAAGTGAAGCGAACCGAGGTGTCCTCAGGGTAACTTCTTTGTAGCTCGTCTGTCAGTGCTTGAGAGCGGGCAGAGTCGTCAGACAGCGCCAAGGCGAACGCTGCGCCGAACTGCACCTCCCGATTGGGCGCCTGCTCCAGTGCTGCGCTTGCCGTGTGCCGTGCGGCGGACGCATTCCCGAAAAAAGCTTGCCAAAGCGCCAGGCGCGTCGCGAAGAGTGCCGCTTTTTCGTGATGGCCGGCTTGCTGCGCCAGGTCGGAAGCATGCTGGGACATCTTTGTGGATTCCCGTAAGCGGCCGCGATTGGCCAACGCAAAGCTACGTATGAAGCGAGACGGCTAGAACGCGTTCGGCGGGGGATTGCCAACGCGAAACGGAAGAACGTGCGCTCTATTAGCCGGAATCCAACATTGTGGTGCTCTCAGTCGCCGAGGGCCCACAAAGCCCGTATGATGCTTTAAACATTCGGGTCGCACAAAGAGGAGAGTTGTGAAGACGCGGAAGTCCCGCGACTAGCGTTTGCCGGGCGGGTGAACCGGCGGCACGTTCTGGTTCAACTGGAAAAAGTTTTTCGGGTCGTAGTGACTCTTGACAGCGACGATACGATCCCAGCGTTCGTGGTAGGCTTCGTGGACTCGGTCTTGTTCATCTCCACTCATGAAATTCACGTGAACGCCCGGCTTCATCGCCGGGCGCAGTTTGCCGAACAGCTCACGCACCCACGCGATATTTACAGCGTCACTCTCCGCGCTTAACCAATCGGCTAACAGGTTCACGATGAACGGCGCGCTGCGGTCGCCGAAGGCAGTTTCCGTAGCGGCAACGCGGCCGGCAGCGCCGCCGAGGTAGGCGAGCTCTATCTGCGTGTTTGCGGAAGGAACAGTGGCGAGAGAAGCCAGCATGTGAACGATGGAATCGTCATCGAGCGTCTGAAAATAACCGGACTTGGTGTAATAGCGTCGACCGTGGGGAAATTCGGCGTCTGCCATGGTCTGCAAGGTCAAATAGGGCAAGACGTTCTTCGACACCTCGCTTGGATTACCGACTGAAAAAATATGGTCCACGAGTTGCCGGCCTTTTGCGTGATCACCAGACCACAGCAGCGACTGACTCAAAACAGGCCGGCCTCGGAGCGCGGCGGGAATCGCCGGCAAGTCCGGAGCGAGCCGCAAGGAAAGGTTCCATTTGAGCTCATCGGGGGCGCCGGGCATGAAGCGCCGCCAGAATTGGAGAACGGCAAAGATGTCTTCATTGACGCAAAATCCGCCGGCGAGCAGGACCGAGGTGAGCGGGTGGAGTTGCAGCTCGAATTGCGTCACGACCCCGAAATTGCCGCCGCCCCCGCGGAGCGCCCAGTAAAGCTCGGTATTCTCGCTTGAGCTGGCATGCACGATAGAGCCGTCCGCGGCGACCAGTGTGAAGCGGGCCACGTTGTCGCATGACATTCCGAATATGCGAGTGAGCCAGCCTGTTCCGCCGCCAAGAATCAATCCGCCGGCGCCGGTGTGCGAAACAACGCCCGCGGGAAAAACGAGACCCGCTCTTTGGGTGGCGGAATCAATTGAGGCGAGCAGGCATCCGCCCTCGGCGTGGGCGCGCCGATTTTTCTCATCCACGGTAACATGGCGCATGCGAGTGAGATCGATCACCAAGCCTTCCTCGCAAGTACTGAAACCCGCGAGGCTGTGACCGCCGCAACGGACCGCGGTGAGGATACCCGCCGCGGCTGCGGACCGCACAACGGTCTGTACGTCGGAGGCATCCGCGCAGCGCGCGATCAGCGCGGGGGTGCGCGCCGCCATGGCGTTCCAGATGGCGCGAGCTTCTTCGAAGCCGCGCTGTCCAGGTTGAAGTAAATCGCCCTTAAAGCTGCCCTTGAGCAAGGCGGCCAGTTCTTCGGCGGCTTTTTTCATACGCTGTGGCCCAGTAACAGAAAGTTCATCGCGCGAGCAATGCCGAGGTTACCTTGAAATCGGCATCAAAAACGTCGGCTCGTATTCTCTCGCAACAATTACTCCGGGCTTGTGGTCCGGGCCACCGGAGAGACGGTAATGGCCGGCAGACTGGCCGTCTTCAATTGAGAATTGAACGCCGCGAGGTCCACATCCAGCGCATGCTTTAGTTTGGCGAACTCCTGATCAAATTCGGAAGATAGCTGCGCCAAAACCTGTTGAGCTTGCTCTGTTGGACCTGCGTCGCCCCCGAGATAATTCTGCATAGCGGCAAGTCGATTATTGAGCTGCAACGGATAGATGAGAGTCTGGTCGTCGAACCCGGTGAAACGGGGCTCGTACAGCTGGTGCAGTACAGAGTTGAGTTCGTCATTCAGCTTGGACGCCCCGCCGGTGACATCGGGATTTCCAGAAGCTTTCTGTGCGGCGGCATCCACCTGGCGCTGCACGGCGTGGATTTGATTGATGGCATCGTGCGCGGCGGAAAGCTGGTCGCGCGCCTTGAGCAAGAGTTCCAATTGTTTCTGGTACTCCGCGGGAGTCGTCGCAACGCGCGGATCCTTCTTGATTTCAAAATTCTGCGTTGCAGACTGATCCCCGACCGTGAGTTTCACTTTGTATTGTCCGGGGATAGCCTGCGGGCCGCGCAGGCTTCCCCCCAGGAAAAAGGTTCCGCCTTCAATGCCGTGCGCATCGGGATAGCGCGTGTCCCAATTGAAGCGGTTGAGCCCCGGCTCGGTAGTGACAGCAGCTTGCCCGCGGCCTCCGGAACTCGCCGCGCTTGTAAACGTCTTGATGGGCTTGCCGCCAGCATCCTGGAATTCGAGAGTCACCGGCTGCGGTGGGGCTTGCGCGAGATAGTAATCCACGGACACGCCGCCGGGACCAGCTACGCCACGTCCACCTCCGCGACCTCCGCGTCCGGTGAGGTAGGCCGGCCGAACTGTGAACAAGTGCATTGCGGAGGTTTCCATTCCGGCGGTGAGCTGTTCGAGAGGCGTAATGTTGTCCAGGATCCAGAAGGCCCGGCCCTGCGTGGAGGCGACCAGGTCGCCGTCTTTCAGGGTCAGATCGGTGACCGGCACGATGGGCAGGTTCAACTGCAAACTCTGCCAGTGGTCGCCGTCGTCAAACGAAACGTACACGCCGGTTTCCGTGCCAGCGAAGAGGAGCTGGGGATGCGCGGGATCCTGACGAACGGTGCGCACGAACGTGTCTTCCGGAATACCGCTGGCGACCAGCGTCCACGTCTTGCCGTAGTCGTGGGTGCGGTAGATGTACGGATGAAAATCATCCATCTGATAGCGGTTCACGGCGGCGTACGCTGTGGCCGCGTCGCGGGACGACGCTTCGATGAGATTGATACGCGTCCAGGGTTGGATGGCCGGCGGCGTCACGTCATTCCAGGTTTTTCCACCATCGCGTGTGAGATGGATCAAGCCGTCATCGGAGCCGGCCCAAATCGTGTTCTTTGCGAGCGGCGAGGGAGCAATAGTGAAGACCGTGCAATAGATGTCTTCCAACCGGCCGCGATTCTCGCGAGTTTTGTCGTTTCGCGTGAGATCCGGGCTGATAGGCTTCCAGCTTTGTCCCTGGTCGGTGGATTTGAACACGACGTTGCCACCCACGTAGAGCGCGCCAGGATCGGCGGACGATTCCGCGATAGGGAACGTCCACTGAAAACGATATTTTTGGTCCGCACCGGTCCGGCCGCCGGGATAGTCCGGCCAAACCGTGATATTGCGCGCGACAGCCGTGCGGCGGTCAAAGCGCGTCAACAAGCCCCAGTACGCTCCTGCATACACAATGTTGGGATCCTGCAAGTCCGGCACGACGTAGCCGCTTTCGCCGCCACCCACCTCCTCGAAAGCCGGACCGCCGCCGCGGCCCACCGCGGCTTCGCTGGAGATGGATACGGTGGTGTTGTCCTGTTGCGCGCCGTAGACGCGATACGGGAAGCTATTGTCGCTCCGCGCTGTATAAAATTGCGCGGTGGCCTGGTTGTTCTCCGAAGACCAGCTCTTGCCGCCGTCAAAAGTGATGGTCGCGCCACCATCGTTTCCATTGACCATGCGCTGGCTGTCGTGCGGGTCGATCCACAGATCGTGATAATCGCCGTGCGGAGTTTGTATCTTGCTCCACGTTCTACCGCCATCGGTGGACTTGTAAAAATCCTTGGAAGAAAAAGTGTAAACCGCATCGACCTGTTGTGGATCAGCAAAGATGTGGCCGTAATAATATTGGCGGGAATGCATCTCAAAGCTGCCGTTCAGCAACTGCCAACTCTTGCCGGCGTCATCCGAGCGATAGATTCCGCCGTCGTCGCCGCCGATTGTGGCCCACACTCGCTTGGGGTCCATGGGTGAAACGGTGAGACCGATTTTGCCCATGTTTGTCTTGGGCAATCCATCCTTGAGCTGCACCCAGGCATCTCCGCCATCGGTAGTCTTGTAAATGCCGCTGCCCGGACCGACTTCGTCGATATCCCAAGGCATGCGACGAACCTGCCACGTGGAGGCGTAAATCGTCCGCGGGTCATGCGGATCCGCGGCAAGATCGGCAGCGCCGGTATTCTCATTCACGAACAGGATCTGTTTCCACGTTGCGCCGCCGTCCTGCGAACGGAAGACGCCGCGTTCCTTATTCGGGCCGTAGGGGCGGCCGATCGCGGCGACATAAACGAGGTCAGGGTTCTTGGGGTCTATGTAGACCTTGCCGATCTGGCTTGAATCGCGCAAGCCGACGGTGCGCCAGGTCTTTCCAGCGTCGGTTGATTTGTAAACACCGTCGCCATGCGAAATGTTCGAGCGCAAGCAGGCCTCGCCCATGCCCACATAAATGATATTGGGATCGGATTCGGCCACGGCAATCGAGCCAACCGAGCCGGTCTTGAAGTAGCGGTCAGAGATGGGCGTCCAGGTGATTCCGGCATCCACTGTCTTCCAGACGCCTCCGCCCGTGGCTCCCATGTAGTAGACGAGGCGGTCGTTCACCACGCCCCCAACAGCGGTAACGCGGCCGCCGCGATCGGGCCCGATGGAACGCCAGCGCAGCGCCTGATAGGACCTGGGATTCTGCTGGGCGTGCAGCAAGTGCTCGCCAGCGAAAATAACCAGAGGAAGCAACGCGGGCAGCATGAACACGTGCCGAGGTTTCATCGGACACTCCTTGTAAAATGCAATTTCAAGAACCGGCGCGCAAATTACATATTGTGCGCGAGCGAGGCAGTCTCTGGCGCGCGACTATTCGCCTCCATGCTGCGCGATCTGCGCTTTCACGGCTTTCCAGCGTGACTTCAGATCGTCCTGTTTCTGCTCGTAGGTCTGAAAAACCTCGTAGGTTTGCGCCGGCGGGGCGGAATCGGCGCTCTCGACCACGTTCATCAGGTCCGCGTACTGTGCGTCGAGTTCGATGGGATACACGAGATCCGCCCAGCGCGTCACGGAAGCCACCTGGATGAGTTGTCCTTCGATCTCACCCATTTTCTGTTCGAGGGCATCAATGGCCTGGGCTTGTGACGAATCCGCCTTCTTTCGGGATTCGAGCGCAGCGCGTGCGGCGCGAATTTCGTTGACCATGCTGTTTACGTCGTTGACTCGATCGCGGAGCTTTACGGCAAACTCGTATTGCTTATCGAAATCGGCTTGCGACACTTTCAGGCGCGGATCCGCTTTCACGACGAGCTCGGCCGTATACTCTTTCCCTCCGGCGTTCAGCTTCACCTGATAGGTTCCCGGCGGCACTGCGGGTCCTGCTCCGCTGGTTTCGCTGATCACCATGCCTGGAACTTGTTTAGGGCCGTCCAGTCGAAAGTTCCAGACAAAGCGGTTCAATCCCGGGCGCGCGGTGGGAAGCCCATCCGCAGCGCCTCCGCCCCGGCCACCTCTGCCCACGGTGGCCGCGGGCGCCTGCGTATCGCTGCTGCCGTGGTGCACCACTTGACCCTGGCTATCGAGAATATCAATCGTCACCGGCCCGGATACGGCAGCACCCAGGTAATAGTCGATTACCGCGCCGACCGGAGGATTCTGTGCGGAATTTCTGCGGCCTCCACCGCCGCCACCACGTCCGCCGCCGTGCACGCGATAGGCAGCTGCCGGCGTGTAAAGATGCGCCGGCTCGGAAGCGATTGAGGGATTCGCCTGGCGCAGCGGCGTGATGTTGTCGAGAACCCAGAACGCTCGCCCGTGCGTGGCGGCCACGAGATCGTCACCATGAATGGCCACGTCATATACCGGCGACATCGGCAAATTGAGCTGAAGCGATTGCCAGTCCGCGCCGTCGTTGAACGAAACGTAGATTCCTTGCTCGGTGCCTGCGTAGAGCAAACCCTTGCCTTTCGGGTCTTCACGCACGGAATGGACGTAGCTCCTTGCTGGAATTCCCTTTGTGATGGTGGTCCACGTCTTGCCGAAGTCGCTGGTCTTGAAAATCATCGGCCGCAAATCGTCAGAGAAGTGCAGGTCTGCAGCGACATACGCGGTGCCCGCATCCCTGTGTGAAGGCTCAATGAAATTGACGCGCGACCATTCCGGCAGGTCATGCGGAGTCACCTTGGTCCAGTGCTTGCCGCCGTCGTTGGTCACATGCACGAAACCGTCGTCGGTGCCCGCCCAGATAAGATCCTTCTGCACCGGCGACTCGGCGATGGCGAAAACTGTGTCGTAGTACTCGGCGCTCGAATTATCGGGAGTGAGCGGCTCCGGAGTCGAGTGTTGCTTGATCTTGTCATTTCGCGTCAGGTCGGGGCTGATGGCCGTCCAGCTCATGCCTCCGTTGGTGGTCTTGAAGACTACCTCGCCGCCGAGATAGAGCACATTTGCATCGTTCGGCGAAATCTGCATCGGCGCGGTCCACTGAAAGCGGTGCTTTACGTCGGAAGCCGGGTGCGCCCGCGCGCCGAACCACGGAGCGATGTCCAGCACCTGGCCGGTGTGGCCGTCGTAACGCGTGAAGCGTCCGTTGTGATCGCCCGCAAAAACAATCTCGGGATCACGGGGATCCGGACAGATGAATCCGGATTCTCCGCCGCCAACCGAATGCCAGTCGACTTCGCCGATGGTTCCCTGGTCGGTACGGCTGCGGACGGCGACGGAGCCGCTGTCCTGCTGTGAGCCGTAAATGTAATAGTTGAATTGGTTGTCGGTGGTAACGTGGTAGAACTGCCCGGTTGGCTGGTTATTCTCGAGCGTCCAAGTGGTGCCTCCATCCACGGTGATCGTCGCGCCACCGTCGTCCGCTTCTATCATGCGCTTGGGATTTGTGGGGTCAATCCAGAGATGGTGATTGTCGCTGTGAGGAACGCCGGGAAGCGCTTCAAAGGTGCGCCCCCCGTCGGTGGAACGAAACAGGCCGACGTCGAGTGAATACAGAGTATCCACGTTCTGCGGATCGGCAAAAATGTGATTCTGATACCAGGGGCGCACCCAGAGCGGCTCGTGGTTCACCATTTTCCAGTTTTCACCGCCGTCATCCGAACTGTAGATGGCGTTTTCTTTCGCTTCGATGATGGCGTAGACGCGGTTCGAGTTCGCGCCGGAAATGGCAACACCGATGCGCCCGAGGATGCCGGCCGGCAGTCCGTGGCCTTCGAGGTGCCGCCAATTCACGCCGCCGTCAATGGACTTATAGAGCCCGCTGCCTGGGCCACCGCTGATCATGCTGTAAGCGGTGCGGCGGACTTCATACATGGCCGCAAACATGATCTGCGGATTCTTGGGATCGGCGACCAGATCAGTGGCGCCGGTCTTGTCATCCACATATAGAATTTTTCGCCAGCTCACGCCGCCGTCCATGGAATGGAACACGCCGCGCTCTTCGTTGGGGCCGAAAGCATGTCCCACGGCGGCGGCGTAAACATTGTTTGGGTCGTGAGCATCCACGAGCAGGGCGGCAATATGTTCTGAATCGCGCAGACCGCTGTAGGTCCACGTCTTGCCTGCGTCGGTTGACTTATAGACGCCCTCGCCGAAGGTGATGTCGTTGCGCAGGCACGGCTCGCCGGTTCCGACGTAAATGATGTTCGCATTTGATGGCGCGATGGCGATGGCGCCGATTGAAGAATTGGCTTGGCGATCGAAGATCGGAACCCACGTCACGCCCCCATCTGTGGTTTTCCAGACCCCCCCGGCAACCGCGCCAAAATAGTAGGTGCTGGGATCGCCCGGGATGCCTGCTGCGGCTTCCGCGCGCCCGCCGCGGAAGGGGCCCACCAACCTCCAGCGCATTCCTTCGTATAGACTGCTCGGATAGGACTGCCCGAAAGCTGTTACCGCGAGTAGCATGGCGGACGCGACTATGACGAGCGAAGAAACGTGCGCGCGAATGAATCGATCACCAGTCATGTTTGTTCCTCCAAGCCGAGACACGGCGTGTCAGCGCCATGTGGGCAGGTATTGCTGAATGCAGGCTTCCACGGCATCCGCGAGGGTGCCCTGAGAACAGGAATTCAAACAGATCTTGCGAGAAAAAATGGGGAAGCGGGAGCAAATCTTGTAAATTTTACGCTCTGTGAGCATCGCACTACTTCCTCAGTGCGGTATCCAGCCGCAGCGGATGTACAGACTGGGCTTCGAGGCCGGCCTTGGCAACCGCGTGGGGCGAGAGGTTAGCACAAAGCGGGGGGCCCTTGCACGTATGTTTTCGGTATACCGTTCGTATGCAACTTTTGTGCGATCAGCTGGGGGCATTGGCGCAGCAACGTTAGCGAAGAAGATCAACGGGCCGGCGGCTCCTATTGCGGGAAACGAACAGCGGAGTTCTCGAACGGGAAACCGGCGATCGCTAGCAATGGACTCCGCAGTTTCGCTCCAGCCCCGCGGAAGCGATCGGCTATCAATTGCCTTAGGCTATATCCTGGGGGAATCGCGGAGTCAAGGCGAACACGCGGTATACCGAAAGTATGTCGCCGCAGGAGTTCCTGCCGGAGTGAAACGCGAGCGGCTCTCGCGCTGCGCGGGATTCTTCGGTTGCACTTACCGGGGAACTCATCTACTCTGGCAGCACCCGCAAGGAGTGACCTTTGCCTAATCAGAAATCATCCCGTCTAAAATCGGTTCGCAACAAAGCGTCACGTACCCATCGCGTCGCGTACCGGTCAGGATTCGCTCCCGCTCTGGGTGCAGCACATGTCGGTTCTCAGAACGGGCGCAGTACGTTGAGCGAAAGAGTGTATCAAGCTCTGAAGCGCGACATCATTCGCGGACTCCATCCCTCGGGCGAAGCGCTGGGTGAAAAGGCGCTCGCCAAGATGTATCGAGGCAGTCGCACGCCCGTGCGCGAAGCGGCGGTGCGCTTGCAGCAGGATAGCTTGCTGCGGATTGTCCCCAATCGCGGTTACTTCGTGAGCTCGATGACCATCGGTTGGCTGAATGAAATCTATGAATTTCGGGCCGCCGTGGAGAGTGCTTGCGCGGAACTCGCAGCGCGCAAAGCCGCCGATCAGGCCTTGCTCGAAAAGCTCGCCGCGCTGGCGCGAACGGAATATGAGACGAACGACTTTGCCAGTTACGAGCGATTCATTCAGGCCGACACGCAATTTCACATTGGGATCGCCTGGCTGACGCGAAACCCTATGCTCGTGCGTGCTGTGTCTGACATGCGCTGCCATATGGAGCGCGTGATGTATGCCGCCATTGATATTGGATATTACGGCGAAGCGCCGGTGCAAGAACATGAAGTCATTATTCAGGCGATTCGGAATCAGGACGCGGATCTGGCGCGCAAGCTGATGTACGACCATATCCTACAGTCGCGCAGTAAGGTTCTTGGTTTGGCCAGCGGCGAAGCTCATGCTCTGTCCAGCCATTGAAGACGACTCGATTTTGCTGCAGGACCGAACTTTCCTCGCAATTCATTTTGGCCGCTTGTCGGTCAGAGCTCGCCTGACGATTTCCGAGCGCTCTGGCATACGTTCGCGGAAGCACTCGGGGTGCGCCCTGGCGGTAGCCTGCCAATTCTTCCGGGCCGGCACGGCACGCTGAAGCGGCCCGCCTGCTGGCGAGATTCCAAAATCTCCGGTAAAAGCTCGGTCCAGAATTACATTCTCGCAAGGGGGACCCCGCGATCCCCCGGCGCTACCATTGCGAACTGCCATATTGTGCGTATCCAACTTGCATGTCAGTTGCAGACATTTTCTGCTTGACACTGCCGGGGCGCCTCACTATAGTCCGCGCTCAACTGGCCGTAAATCGCGGGGCTTGACCCGGGAGGTGTGGTATGTGGGGAAAGCGCTTGATCCTCAGCGTTTGTGCCGTCCTGATGTGTCTCCTAATGTTCTTGCCGGGGAAGCTCTTCGGTCAATCCGCGTCAACCGGGCTGGTGACCGGTGTGGTTAGCGATCCCTCTGGGGCTGTAATCCTCGGCGCGACAGTCACGTTGCAACAACGCGGTACGAGTGCAACACAAATCGCGCATACCGATGCGGAAGGACGCTTCGTCTTTCCGGCGGTGAATCCAGCTGACTACACACTGACCGTCGGCGCACCGGGTTTCTCGACAACCGTAATTAACGAGTTGAAGGTTGAGGTGCAGAAGAGCTCGACGGTCAATATGAGTCTGAGGATCGGCGAAGCCACGCAAACCGTTAACGTCTCTGAGGCGTCCGCCGGCGCGGAGCTGCAAACCACTACCGCCACAGTTGGCGAAGTGCTTGGCGGTGTGGCATTGGATGCGCTGCCGGTATATACGCGGAGTGCTAGCGCTCTGATGTTTTATCAGCCGGCTGTTTCTCCCACCGGCCAAATCGCGGGGGCGCGCGACGAACAGATTACCTTCAGCCTGGACGGAGGGGACGTCACCAGCGACCTCGAAGGGAATAACAGCTATGCCGGTCCACCGGGCGAGCCCACGCCGTCACCGGTAGTCCCGATTCCCATCGAGAGCACGCAAGAGTTTCAGGTGGCAACCACCAACCCCAATTCGACTTTCGCGCGTTCATCGGGCGGACAGGTGGCCATGCTCACCAAAGCAGGTACAAATGCATTCCACGGTTCAGCGTATGAATTTCATAACGACGACGGTTTGAATGCCAATACGTGGACGAATGACCGGCTCCTCATCCACAAAGCGCATGGAGTGGACAATCGCTTTGGCGGAACTCTCGGCGGTCCGATCTGGAAGAACAAGCTCTTCTTCTTCGGGAATTATGAAGGCCGGCGTTTCTATGACGATACCTCCATCAATACGGTGATTCCAACGGCTACCTTGCGAGCGGGGATCTTACAATTCCGCGATTCCTCGGGCGCTGTGGATCAATTCTCTTTCCAGCCGGGGAACATCACCACGGCGTGCGGTGGCGTCTCCTGCGACCCACGCAACATTGGAATGAGTCCGGCGATCGCGGCTCAGATGGCTCTCTATCCCGCGACGGGAAACAACGCGTCTCTAGGAGATGGGTTGAACACCACAGGCTTTACCTTTAATGCGCCCACGCCCGTCTTGCAGGATATCGGCGTGCTGCGCGGCGACTACAAGATCAACCAGAAATGGAATGCCTTCGTCACCTATCACTTCGCGAACACCACGCGCACGGGGACCGAGCAGTTCGACATCTTGAACACCACCACGCCTAGCGTCCTTTCGGGCGATCCCATCAAGGCGTGGTTTGGAACCTTTCAAGTACAGGGGCAATTGACCTCGAATCTTATCTCCGTAACGCACGGTTCCTTCCTGCGGGATTGGTGGGGCTGGGATCGCACGAGTCCTGCACCGCTTATTTCTGGGGCAAAAGAAGCACTTTCGCTGGCAGGCGAGGGCAGTGGCACCAGCAACAGCACAAGCAAGTTAATCGCTGACCCGATTGTGAATAACACGCAGTCGGCGCGGGCCCGAGTCTTCGATGGACACAAGTGGTATCTGGCGCAGGACTTCAGCTGGTTGAAGGGCGCGCATCTATTTCAATTTGGCGGATCCGGCTATATCTCGCACAATTTCTTTGAGAAAACGGATAACTTTGCGGGCGGCTTGACTACCGGACCGATTGATTTCATCGAGTCCCAGGGGAATGGTAGCGGACAATTTGTTACGATTCCCAGCGCTGATCGGCCGCCGATTTGCGGCGCGAGCGGTACAAATTGCCTCACCGCAGCGAACGTGCTGCGCTACAACGAGCTCTACACCTCGCTTCTCGGCTTGGTGGACCGCAGCTCGCAGGTGTTGACGCGCAACGGTAGTTTCCAGGCAAACTCTCTTGGCACGCCGATGTTCTCTCACACGCTGATTCCGGCGGCTAATGCGTATTTCCAGGACGTCTGGCAGCTTCGCCGAAACTTTACGCTGACGTTGGGCCTCGACTGGCAGGTGCAGCCCACGCCACACGAATCCACGGGAAAATATGATCTGCTGGTCTATGCCGATAGCAACCAGCCGGTGAATTACCAGGGATATTTCCAACAGCGAGGCGCGTCACTGAATAACGGCGTGCTGCCGGGTCAGGCTTTCAATCCGCTCTTCGGGGTCTCTCCAGTCGGCTCCGTTGGCGCACCCTTTACAGGCCAGGTACGCGTTACCGACTGGCATGAATTTGGCCCGCGAATCTCCGCTGCCTGGCAAGTCAACAATAAAACTGTGATCCGCGGTGGGTATGCCGTGGTGTACGAGCGCTTTGACGACATCAACGAAGTGTCCCTGGTGCTCACCACTGGCGGATTGCTCGATGTGGATGCCTGCGGCGGGCCGGTGCTTTCGGGTGGCTCGTTGACTTGCACCAATGCCGCGACGAATCCCAGCAACGCCTTCCGCCTCGGTGTGGATGGCAACAGTGTGCCGGTGCCCGCACCGTTTGCCGCGCCGATCCCTTATGTTCCCAGCGGAAGCGCCGCACAGCCATTCGGGCTTTTCATGATGAGCGGTCTCGATCCCTACACCGTTCCGGGGCACGACCACAGCTTCGATTTCACCATTCAGCGGGAGCTACCTGGGAAGATGATTCTGGAAGTCGGATACATCGGTCGCCTTAGCCGGAATCTATTCAATGAGTACTCGTTGAATGCCACCGATTACTTGATGAAAGACAAAGCGAGCGGTCAGACATACGCACAAGCTTTCGACGCCGTGGCACAGGCCCTGCGCGCGAAAGCGCCCATACCCGACGAGCCTTTCTTCGATAACCAGATCGGCTTGGCGAAATGTACCGGACTCCACTTTGCAAACTGTAGCGCCATGGTTGCGAACCAGGATCCGACCGACCTGATCAACGGTTCCTTGAATATGTTTTCATTAAACGAATTCAATAGGGTAGGTCCCGCCCCGGTGGACAATATTCAGTCCTTCCAGTCCTTCGCCATTACCGATGGCGGCTATTCCAATTACAACGCAGGCTTCGCCAGTTTAAAGAAGAGCTTTGGAAAAGGATTACAGTTCCAGGGAAATTGGACTTGGAGCCACGCGATCGGCAATCAGGGTGTTGATCAGCAAAGCGGTAGCGCCTCGAACAGCCCTTACAACATCAATCTGGACCGCGCGTCCGAAGGGTTCGACCACCGCCACGTCATCACCGCGTGGTTCTATGATGAACTTCCCGTGGGCAAAGGGCGGAGATTCAACATTCAGAATTCCGTTCTGGATCGCGCCATTGGTGGCTGGTACACCTCGGGAATCTACACATTTGCCACCGGCAATCCGATATTCATCGCAGCGAATGGCGACTACGGCGATTATGAAAGCAAAGGCACAGCGGCCATCTGCACGCAGCCGCTGGGCAGTTTGTACGGTCAGAATTACGGCGTGGCCGGTTCGAGCGGCATCGCTACGTCGGGAAATGCCTCGAGCGGCGGCAGCGGCTTGAACTTGTTCGCAAACCCGGTCGCCGTATACCAGTCCTGTTCGCGCCCGTTGCTCAGCGTGCAGGGTCGCATTCCGTACGACCAATTGCACATGCCGGCAACCTGGAACTTCGATTTCGCGCTAGGAAAGAATTTCGCGGTCACCGAGCGTTATCACCTGATCTTCTCCGCCGAGATGCTCAACGCATTCAACCTCGTGAACTTCGCCGCGCCATCGTTGAGTTTGAACAGCCCGACCAATTTTGGTGTCTTCACGACACAGTTCAATCAGCCGCGGCGTTTGCTGCTGGGCTTGAAATTCCAGTTTTAGCGAGTCCGTCCGAAGCATCGGCAGAACCCGTCTTCGTTGAAACCCGCGAGGGCGGGTTTCTCGTCTTGTGGCCTGCATGTTCAGTGTGCAAGACCGGTGGCGCGAACTGCAAATCAGCGGTTCTTCGCCCAGCGTTCGCGCAGGCGGATAGGAACACACGCAGCAGATCGGTCCAGCCTTCCTAACGATGGCCGGAGATTCTCAGCTCCTCGGACTGGGCATCGCGGAGGGACTCGAATTACGCAGTTGCGCCTGCACCTTTGGAGAACGACTGGATCGCGGCAGCTTCGTCCTCCTTGATATCGAACACGCCGTCCAGTTTGGTAGTTTTCAGTAGGTGAAGGACTTGGCTTGACGGCCTTAGAAGCTTGACATCGCCGCCTTGATTGCGCGCCGTCGTCAACGCACCCACGAGCTGCCCCACGCCTGAACTGTCGACGTAAGTCACCTCTGCAAGGTTCAGCAGAATCTTTTTTTGGCCTTTCTTGGCCAATTCGCGAATGGTTTCGCTAAGCACGACACCACTGCCAGGACCGAAGGCTACTGCCTCACCGAGACTCAAGCGCCCGTTCAGATCGAGAATCGTGACATCGCTAGTTTGCCGAACATTGTATTTCAGCGCCATGTTCAAGCCTCCTTTGACCTACGAGGATGACCGGATTATACGTGAAATTGCTAACTTTCAGGCTCGGTGCGTGCGGGAAGTGCAGCAGACCCAAGTCCCGTCGGCCTCGCTCTGCGGAAGTTGATTCTGGTGGATTGAACGGAAGACCTTTGGTTCAGTCCGGTTACGCGGCGCCCATCGAATCGTTCCCTGAAACATCCACCATCTGGAGCGAGCTCCTTGGTATCTCGAATTGTCACTGCACGTTGACTTGACTCCGAGGAATCGACAGCAGAGAATGCGCAGCAACTTTCCTCCAAGTCATTCTAAGTCCCCTGAGGATGAGCCATTGTGCGCACCGGAGGAAGATAAAAGGAGGTCCCTATGAAAACAGGTCAAGAACTCAAAGTCTTGGGAACGGCATTGGTTTTTGCCGGAGCGGTGATCACCAGCTTGTTACTCAGCTCTCCACGCGGCAGGGCCGACGACCGCGAGGAAGAAAAAGATTCGAGGATTGAGCAGGGATTTTGACATTGCGCCCGTCCATTTGAACATGGAGGGACTGAATCCGGCGCTGGTGGGATTGGGAAGCTATATCGTAAACACCGAGGGGTGCAACGATTGCCACTCGGCAGGGCCAGCGACGCAGTATGCGAAGGGCGGCAATCCCTTCTTTGGCCAGCCGAAGAAGGTGAATCCGGCAACGTATCTCGGAGGAGGAAGGGATTTCGGGACGACGTCGGGGCCACCGTCCCCTCACATTATTTCGCGCAACTTGACGCCGGCGACCAAGACAGGACTTCCGGAAGGGGACCATACATTTCAGGAGTTTCTGACAATCATGAGAACGGGCAAGGATTTTGACGGGCTTCATCCGAGTTGTTCCGCGACGGTGACGACAAACTGCTATCCCCAGAACCCGCCGAATCCGCCGGTAGACGGGGATTTGTTGCAAGTAATGCCGTGGCCGAATTTTAAGGACCTGACGGATCATGAGATCCGAGCGATCTACGAATACTTGAAGGCGGTGCCGTGTGTGCAGGGGAATTATCCGGGTCCGGCCGGTGCCGCAGCAGGGATTCCACCAGAACCGGCGAATCGTTGCAGCCAGTAGAGGTTCGCTCGCGCAAGGCTGATACGTCGTTGCTCGAGAGGTGAAATGAGACTCTTGGGTGGATGACCGGCTAGGCGAGTCTGCTCCTAACTCGTTGTACCCGAGTTGGGCGTGAGTGCGGACCTAATCGAATTCGGGGCTCAGCGGATGCTGAACGATGATGGCCCGGCCATCGGTGAGCGCCTTGACCGCGTGGCGCACATTGCTGGGCACCATCGCAACCAAGCCAGCTCGGGCGATCTGGGCTGCGTCATAATGGCTTCCTCAAGCTCGCCCTCGATCACCCACAGACTTCTTCCAAAGGATGGAGGAGCTGGTGAATGGATCTAGGATTTCACCGGTGCCTGATAGAGCGTAATTTGCATACCATCAGGGTCTTGGAATCGTGCGGTTTTATCGCCCCATGGAGTGATGACCGGAGCGTGGACGACAGTCGCTCCATATGCCAGCAATCGCTTTATTGCGGCATCGAGATCGGGTACCTGTAATGCGAACCGGATCTGCCCGCTAATTCTGCGGCCGACCTCAATCTGGTCGATGGTCTGGGCCTGCTTTTCGTTAAACACCTCGAGGGTTGCTTTGCCCATGTCAAGGACTAGCGCTCGACCTTGATCCTCTGGCCACACTTGGGCAGGCTCGAGCCCCAGCCCCTTGCGATAGAAACTCGCCAATTGGTCAAAGGCCTCGGTCGTCAATGCGACGCGTAATTCCATGACAGGCGGATTCGGATTTGTAGTGGATATGGAGGGTGCTGAACCTCCCAGACCGGCAACCACAGTGGAGCCCGTGACTGTCCGAATGAAATTGCGGCGTTGCATTTAGCCTCCGTCTGGCGCGAAACGGCGTCTCGGAATCTCAGGCTCCTACAACAGTCGAGGGGGCTTAGCTCGCGACTATCTATTGGCCATTCGTCGTTTCGTTGTAATGCCAGGCGGCAGCTATCTCCAGCTTTTCGCGCGCTTGGGATAGGGTGGCTTCGAAGTTCGGCGACTGCAGATGTTCGATGGCAACCCGCAATGTCGTGAGCGCGTCACCGCCGGGACGTGAGCTGATTGCCAGGCTTACGGCTTCGAGTTCCGCCGCACGGGCCGTCACCGTTGCATTATCGACGAGCCGCTTTAAATCCAACAAGGTCGAATGCGCATCCCGTATGGCAAGTGCCCGTTTTCGCATGGTCGTGGGATTCATAAGTTTTACTCCTAATCAGTCTGCGGTCGGGACAGATAGAGTACACCCGCTCTCGGTCGCAGCAAAGGGCGACCTAGACGCCCCAGGCGTGATAGAGCTCCTCCACTTCTTAAAAATGCTCTCAGGCTGACGCGTGCCCGGAATACACCGACCGGGCTCCAGGGGGCGCCTAGGAACGCGCTCGATGGGCTTGTTGCAGAAGACGAATCGTTGAGTCACCGAGGAGGATGAGGAGTCTTTGGTCAGTTTCAAGTAGGTATTACAACCCGCACAGTTGTGCCGACATTGTTGAATTCGATATCCAGATGTCCCCCGATTTGCCTAGTGCGCTCCTGCAAGCCTACGAAGCCCGCTCCGCGATCACGCGACGTAGCAGGCCAGGTAGAAAACTGCGTTTCGCCGGAGAAACAGCCGCACAAAAAAACATGCACATTTTTCCACAGACTGACCACTTACAACACAGCCTTACCGCCCGTAGAATAGGCGAGATTCTACTTCTTTTGGGAGGAGTTCCATGTTGTTCGCTACAGTGTCTCGCGGTAAAAATCGCGGAACCCGTCTGCTTCCGCATCGATTCAAAGACGACCGATACCACGTCCAGTTGGGAAAGAAAGGCCCTTATATTCCGCTCAACGACCACCGCGATATCCCATCTTACCTTGCAAACGGCTATTCTCTTCATATGAGCGACAGAGCCGAGAGCCAAACGCCAAGTCTGATAAGGCCCGAGTCCATCCACGGATGGAGGGCGCACTCTAAGGAGTTTTTCTTCTCCGCTCGCTGAACTTGGAGCTTCTCTTCAATCGCTTTGTGTGCGCTCCGCCCAGTTTTCCCTGGGCCAGTTGTTTCAATGTGTGGCCACCGTGTTAGTGTGCTTGATCTTGCCGGAGACACAGATAACGAGTTACGTTGTCGCGAGTCCAACCGGAACTGGCGCCTTTTGTTTCAACTTGGCGGGGGACGTATAGGCGTCGCCAACATCTACTAAGGGAGGATCTGGGTCACATGCATTCCCTGCGAGATCTCTTGAAGGTGTCACAAGAAACTGGAGTCGCGATCGGCCATTTCAACATTTCTGACTTGGTTTTATTGAAAGCGGTGTTCGCCGCTGCCCGGCAACTAAACGTACCGGTCTTGGTTGGTTTGTCGGAAGGCGAGCGTGAGTTTGTGGGAACTCGTCAGATTGCGGCTTTCGTCCGAAGTTTGCGCGAGGAATTCGGCTTCCCCATTTTTCTTAACGCGGATCATACGCACTCCCTCGCGAAAGGGGTGGAAGCCGCAAAGGCCGGATTTGACTCGATTGTCTTCGATTTGTCGGCCTTGCCCTTTGAAGAAAACGTGCGCCAAACCAAGCAAGCTGTAGAAGCGCTCAAAGCGATTAACCCTTCCATGCTCGTAGAAGGAGAAATCGGGGACATCGGAACCGGCTCGGAAATCCACGAATCATCTCCCGATCTAAAGAAGGGCCTTTCGACGCCTGAAGAAGCGAAACAGTTTGTCGAGAGCACGAGGGTGGATATCCTGGCTCCCGCCGTGGGCAATATGCACGGCATGCTCCGAAGCATGGTGCAGGGAGAAACGAAGAAGCGTTTGGACGTTGCGAGAATCGCCGACATCAAGCGAGCGGCAGGAGTCTTTCTAACGCTCCATGGCGGGTCGGGAACCGATGACGAAGATTTGCGCAAAGCAATCGGAGCCGGAATCAACATTGTCCACATCAATACCGAACTGCGGGTGGCGTGGAGACATGGTTTGGAACAAGGCTTGGCCAAGCAACCAGACGAAGTCGTTCCCTATAAGATTCTGCCGTCCGCCATGGATGCAGTAGAACTGGTAGTTGCTTCGCGGTTGAGGCTCTTTAATGCTGGGCAGCTGGCTCACAGCGCTTAACGTCGGGACCTGAGACTCAAGGGGAGCTTAAAATTGCCAGGCCCTACGGCATGCTGCCGACTGAGGCAGGCAATAGCCGCGAGGGACGCACTGCGGACGATAACCCAGCAAAATGCTGGACTGCATCGGAACGGTCGGATAGATTCTAAGAGCGCATGCAACCGCACAATCCAATTGAGCATGTTGTGATCATCGTTAAGGAGAATCACACCTTCGACAATTACTTCGGTTCCTTCCCCGGGGCAAACGGTGTAAGCCTTCCGCCGGCGCAAGATCCACCGGCCGGCGGCGACCCGCCACACGATCACGCGGCATGGCTCGAGCGGGCGACGGGCGCGGTGAAGCTGCAATACAGCGAAAACGACATTCCTGCATATTTCTCCTTCGCAAGACAATTTACGCTGTGCGACAACTACTTCACGGAAGTGGCCAGCCAATCCGAACCCAACCATCTAATGCTCATCGCAGCCGCCTCCCCGGTAATCGATAACGCGACCAAAAGCCGAACGTACCAGCCCCAGGAGCCTTTCAACCTTCAGACCGTGCCGAAGGCGTTGGAGAAGGCAAACCTTACATGGGCTACGTACGGGGACCCTAGCTTCAGTTATTTCGAGAAAATCGACGAGCTGAAAGGTAGCCCAAACATCCTGCCGTGGACTAGATTCGATACGGATGTCGCGGCGGGGAAACTGCCGAATGTGTCCTGGGTGTACGCGCCGGGCAGTCCAGTGGAGCTTTCCGAGCATCCCCCCTCCGGGAAAAACGCCGGGCAGCAGACCGTCAAGTTGGGAAGCCAATGGACCGCCGAGCGTGTCCGCAACCTGGGTCAGAGCCAGCTTTGGGGAACCTCCGTGATCTTCATCACCTGGGATGATTGGGGTGGTTGGTACGACCATGTTGATCCGCCGTTGCGGGACAAGTGGACTGGAGGAGGTCCAGCGAAGGGCCCCGGTTACACCAACACGCAATTCAGTTATGGAAACCGGGTCGGGTGCCTTGTGATAAGTCCCTACTCGAAGCAAGGAATCGCCCACGCGTTTCATTCCCATGTAAGCCTGGTGAAGTTCTCAGAAGTTACGTTTGGGCTGAAGCCACTGAATGCAAGAGATCAGGCTTCCGACGACATGTCTGATTGCTTCGACTTCACGCAAAAACCGCTGGCTCCGCCAGCCTAAGATCTGGGGTCACGGAACGCCTGGACTTCCATAGCCATTAGCCCGCATCCGCCGCAAACGCCGGCGTCTTCCTTCAAGTCGTTGTATCGAAAACGCGCAAACACACCGTGCTCATGCGTGCAGCTTGCTCACTCGCGCTCCCGATACGGCCCGATACAACACTAAGTCTTATAGGTACGAATTGTTTCAGCGTGACTTCCGAGTTATGTCTGGCGCACTTTGGGGGAGTTGAAAATAGCTGCATGGTTGTGTTCCGATAGTCGGGCTTTGGACGAGGTGAATGTCTGTTAGCCGAGGCGATTCCCGCTGCAACAAGAGGTCTAACCCTTTTAGGCAGCGATACACTCGGCTCAGCTTAGGCAGGGACTGGCATGTATACGCTGTGGGGATTGTGATGAAGCGTTTGATCTTTGCTCTCTCTGTTTTATTCGGGTGTGACGGTCTAAGCGCAGCAGACGGCTGGCTGGCAGCCTCCGCCGGGACATACGCAAGTGCCGATTTGGCCGGGGACGGTGCCTGATCCCCAGCCCGTCGCGGGGCCGGAGGTCGCTACGACGTCGGGCGGGGTGACCAATGTGACGCGGCCTGCAATGACGGTCTATTCCCCAAAGGGGAAGAATACGGGCGCTGCGGTGGTTGTGTTTCCTGGCGGGGGCTATCAAATGCTGGCCATCGATCTAGAAGGCACGGAAGTCTGTGATTGGCTGACGCCCAAAGGGATTACTTGTGTGCTGTTGAAATACCGCGTAACGGATGTGGGGGAGTATCCCAAATCAGGGCCATATCCGGAATCACCGATGGCGTTGGAAGATGCGCAGAGGACCGTGGGTCTGGTGCGCTTTCACGCGTCGGAGTGGCATATCGATCCGCACAAGATTGGAGTGCTCGGGTTTTCGGCAGGCGGGCATTTGTCGGCAGCGATGAGCTCGTATTTTGCAAAGCGTTTGTATTCGCCTGTAGATGCCGCCGACAAAGAAAGCTGCCGCCCGGATTTTGCGGTGGCTATTTATCCGGGGCATCTTTCGATTGCCGCGGCGGAGTGGGATGCTAAGCAAGGCACCAAAAAGTTTGTGGTCCATCATTCGGTGAATGCCGATCGACATCTTGGGTTGAATCCCGATATTCCTGTCACCAGCAAGACGCCGCCTACGTTTTTGTTGCAGGCTGAGGATGACCACGTGGACAACGTAGACGACTGGCTGGCTTACTACATTGCGCTGAAGAAGGCGGGCGTTCCCGTGGAGATGCATTTGTATGCTCAGGGCGGGCATGCGTTTGGGCTGCGGCGCACAAGGTTTCCGATAACGGGATGGCCTCAGTTGGTGGAGACGTGGCTGGGGACGATCGGAATGATTCCGGAGTAGGTGCGCTGGGATCGCGTACGGCGGCTACGTTCCAGGAAATGTTCTTGCCGGCGACGAAAAGCGAAAAGACGCTGATTATGCCTACTCCGTTCTTCTCTGACTAAAAACTTAAAACTAACTTGCCTTGGGCTGACCTCGCGAGAAATGCTAGCTCAATGAAAAGTAAACCAAGAGGGAAAAACAAAGGGACGGGACTCACTTAAGAATCCCGCCCCGTGATGTTCCCGTGCAACGCTTCGGGCTATAGCTGTGGTGCTGCCGGCCTGGGGTCCGGTTGCAGCCACTTCGGCACGGTTCCCAGATCGAATGCCAGTGCGATGGCAATGCCAAGGAACAGGGTGTAGAGCACGACAGCGAAGACCACCGAGAAGCCATCAACCGGCAACAACCCGGAAAGTAGCAGGACAACGGAGTCCCAGAAGATGAACCTGCTGGTGTAGGTCTCTTTCACTGGCATATAGAAAAGGCAGACGGAAAGGAACAGCGGCATCCACGGAACGCCAATGTCGTTGGCGTGAAAGATGCCCGGCGTCGAGTAGGACGAAGTGTCCCACGTGAAGAAGCGTTCGGTTAGCAGCATGGCGAGGCGAACCGCGGCGAACGTGAGTGGCGCGCCGGCGATGAGCCGCTCGCGCTTGCTCATGCGATAGAGCAGCCCTCCGAGCAGGACCAGGATGATGGCGGGAGCGAGCTCGAGAACCCTGTGCGAGACAACGAGCACGAGCACTAGGAATATCGCGGTTAAAGACCTTGCCGTGTTCGTATCTAACGGACCGACGAGTGCTTCGATGCCGGACTCGCCGGGTTTCTGCAAGTCATCGAGAGTGATGGGATTGTAGGCGCAGCGCGGGACATCGGGTCCCGGCTGATTGGGCACAGAACGTTCCGGATGGTCGTTCAAGGAATGGTCGGTCATGGCTTTAGCTCCTCTTGAGACAGCGGAGCCGGGGACGCTGGCTCCAAAAGACCGGCATCGCGAAGCAACGAGAGAGCGCCGCCCCGAACGGGCTTCAGGAACGGCAACCTCACCAGCGAGAGGAACTGCACGAGCAGCGCGAGAATGCCGTCCACAAGGTTGCGGGTGCGCTTCTGCTGCGGCGAATCGTCATAGATGTAGTAGAGCAAAATCCCTGTATGCAAAGCCCACAGTGCAGAAGGAAGAATGGCTCGGAGGTCATCGGCGAGGCGCTCCTCGCCAAGGGCGAGGGAAAACGTGGCCATGCTTTGCTGGCGGTTCTGACGCGTGCCGGCACCCAGCGGGGAAAGCGGATGCTCGGGCTGTCCAACAAACCGGAAGAGGGCGCTTAGGAGTTTACGATCGTTCTGAAGGATGTCGAGTTTGCTGTGAAACGCGACGCGCAGGCGATCGAGAAGGCTTTGACGGCCCTGAGCTAATGCTGCTGACACCCGGTTGTAATGTTCAGCCTGAACCTCGTCATAGTAAGCCTGAATGATGGCTTCTTTGCTGGGGAAGTAGTAGTAGGCCGCTCCCAAGGACTGGTCGGCGGCTCCAGCGATGTCCCTCATGGTCGTATCGTCGAGGCCTCCTTGACGGAACAGCCCAAGGGCGGTCTGGAGAATCTGGAAGCGCGTCTCCTGGGACTTCGACACCCTTTTTGTTGTTCTGAACATGTTCAAAATGTACGCGATTAACGGTGTCTTGTCAAGTAGAAAATGAACATGTTCATAATTGACTACAACCGCGGGCTGCGCCCTTGCGATGGTCTACTGCAAATGACAAACAATGGAAATTAGTTGCCAGCCAGTTGGTGCCCACACCTAAGAAATAGCGGCGCGAATCACCCGCGACCGAGGTGCACCAGGTAGGCCACAGCCCTTGTCATTTCGAAAGCGCAAGCCTGCTGCGAATTGAGGAGGAGACGCAAGCCAAGCTAGTCGCAACCGAGGCTGAAACGCAACGCTGCACAGATTTCCGCCATTCTCAGGGAACTGATCTATGCGACCCGGCTTCCCAGGCGATTCTGGGTGACGGTCACAACTTTGTGCAGATTTACGACACCGTGCGTTTTCATGCCATCGTCCTCCATGAGGTGAACCTCGGACGGCACGCCGCGAATCATGTTCGTGATTGGGGCCACTGTAACAGTGGATAGATAGGGAACAGCGCTATCGCGCGTGAGAACGACGACAGGCCGTGTCTTGTCAGGTGGAGCGAACTGGTAAAGCCGAACGTCCCCTCGGCTTATTCCGCTGGCCATACAGCCTCCGCTTCCCACGCGCTTACCTCATCGCCGGACTGCCGCTGTTTGGAATAGCCGGCGCGGTCGCGTTCCTCCCGATCGCGGATTTCTAGTTGCCGCAGGTGCTCACGGAGAGCATCACGCACCAGGGCGGAGCGGTTCCGCTTGGTGCGACGGGCGGCCTGATCAGCTGCGCACAACAGCTTTTTGTCTAGTACGATCTGAACGATTGGTTGCCTTCGCTTTTAGGACGCGCCGCTGAGCTGCCGTGCGACGATATGAACGCTTGGATCCACACGCACAATTCACAAGTACAATCAGAAACAAAGAGCGGGCGTTGTTCGATGGCAGAACGAGAGCTTCCCGAGCTTCCTCGAGCAAACCCTAACACGCTGAGCTGGCAGCACTTATCTCAAGTCAAAGAACTGTGAATTGGAAAATGACGGAAAATGGAACCGTTTTGAGCCGAACATATGCACTGATTCGCGTGCCAAGCCAATCGGGGCGACTGGCCTAAAACTGTCTTGCCGCCGCAGGGCACGGCTTGCCTTCGTGTCCCTTCGCCCGGTGGTGCTTAATCTCGGCGTATAAGCTCTCGCGTCGTTCTTGCACTTCCGCGCGTTCCTTGTCCCCATGTACAAGATCAGGGCTCAGCAGATTGAGTTTGTTATTCAAAGCGATAAGCTGACTCACCAGCTCGTCCTTCACTTGGCAGTTCATCAATTCATTGTACCTGCTATCGCCGTCATCCGGTTAGGTGCTTATAATGTTGTCGAGTGATTGCAACTAGCTTACCTAGCGTGTGCGATTGCATTCGGATTCTGTCTGCGAGACACGAGCCCCCACGATTCGGCCATGCGCGGTACCCACACCGCAGGGACAATCTGAAACGACGTCACAGAGAGTGCCTTGCAGTTTTCTTGATGCCATGATTGCTCGGGGACGGAACGGGGAGCTGCCTCCTCTGGGGTCTCGACCTTTTACTGGGGCCTGAATTTCCGGGACGGTTAGGAGACCCTTGAGTCGCGAAACTCTGCTTGGTGATGTTCGCCAATGCTGAAGACATCAAGGCCGCCCCGATCGGCGAGGCTCCATTTCTTCGATTAAAGAAAGTCGGGATGCGGACGGCCGCCCGGCTGGAAGCCAATAATGGTAGGAACAAAAGCTAGCTTGGTCCTCCGGGTTGATGTCCGTGAAACCGGGCGTAAACGATCTTTATCGCGGGGGCACAGCCTGGAATTGAGCCCCCCATGATTTTGGAGAGGTTTAGCTCAGACGGCCGCAATCGCGGACTGACCGTACCGAAGCTTGTCCATCGGTTGGATTTCGCTCTCTCATACCGTATTTACTTGCATTAACAACATGTATTAAGTAAGGTTAATTTATGCGAACGCTCTGGAGGAATGGAACCGGGCCTGTAACCGCGTTGCGTTCGACTCTCTCGATATTTGTTTTTGTCGTGTCGCTTCATTTCCTCTTGCCTGAAGTGACTTGCTCCCAGGGTGAAACTACCAGCGCGATCATTGGCCAAGTGAGCGACGCAAGCGGCGCGGCGGTGCCTAATGCCACGGTGACGGTTACGAATAAGGAGACTGGACTGAGGCGAAGTGCGAGCACCGATGACTCCGGCCGGTTTAACTTTCCACAGCTGAAGCCTGGTACGTACTCCGTCAAGGTGGAAGCAGAAGGCTTCGAACCACACCAGAATGACGCTGTATCTGCTGGCCTTGGCCAGAAGCAAACCGTCGATTTCATCGTGAGGGTTGCCCAAGCTAAGGAGAGCATCGAGGTCATGAGCGAAGCTGCGATTCTCAACCCCGAGAACGCGAATACCTCGACGACTCTCAGTGCGCGCGCGCTGGAAGATCTGCCCAATCCAGGAGGGGACTTAACCTACCCCCTTCAGTTTGCCGCGGGCGCGCTAGTCAATACGGCAGGCAGCAGCAATGATTTTGTCGGAGGAACGAATGGGTTCGGCAACGTGGAGTTCAATGGCCTGCCCGCCCTCTCGAACGGTTACATTGTCGATGGATTAGAAACAAACGATCCACTGACCAATCTGAACAGCGGACTCTCGACAAATCTCGTCCTCGGACTGAATTCAATATCGGAAGTGACGGTCAATACGCTCTCCTATGCCGTGGATCAGGGACGGTATGGAGCGTCGCAGGTCAACTACGTCACCAAGTCCGGTGCGAACCAGGCTCACGGGAATCTATATGAGTTGTGGAATGGCTCGAAGATCAACGCTGCCAACTATTTCACGAATGCCACGGCAGGAAATCACAAGCCGCGTTCTACTGTGAACCACTTCGGAGGCAGTGTGGGCGGCCCGATTGTCCACGACAAGCTGTTTTTCTTCTTCGATAGTGAGTGGGTTCGGATTGCCCTACCCATTGTCACGGCGACAACAGTTCCAACTCCGGCATTTCAGAATTACGTTTTGCAGCAACTGCCCCTGGGCGGAACCGATTCTGTCACTGGCTCGAGGTATCAGCCGGCGCCGAAGTCGGTGTCGTTCTATCAGAAGATGTTTTTGCTCTATGGAAATACCAGCGGAACATCCCTCAGGGTACTTGGCTGTCCGTTCGATGCGGGTGGAGGTACACCCGCCATTGTGAATGATGGAGACGGTTGCGCGAATCGCCAGAGCGTCTCGCATTCAAGCGATGATCACGAGCAGGTCCAGACGGTTCGCATCGATTACAACATCAATGAAGAAAACACCACCTGGTTTCGCTTTCAGGCTGACACCGGCGTGCAAGCTGCCTATACCGATCCGATCAATTCCTTGTTCGACTCGGTTTCTCCCCAACCGCTGTACTCCTTCGCAGCAGGATATACCCACGTCTTTTCGCAGAATCTGGTGAATTACTTCAACCCGGCATTTTCATGGTACGCGAGCCTGTTCGGGCCCGCGGATTTTCAGAAGACTCTTTCCGCATTTCCCATCGTTTTACAGGGCAGCGGCGCGAATGCGCCCTTTACCCGTGTCGGGGGACTTGACAACACCTGGGTCCAGGGAAGACGCGCCGCCCGGCTCTTTATCAACGACAACCTCGCTTGGAGCCATGATGCACACGAGCTGCGTTTTGGAACCAATACTCGAATTCTTCGATTGAACGACTATGACTTCGGGCAGGGAACAGTCCCGGCTGTGACTTACACCACCCTGGCGCAATACATTTACGGAGTTGCATCTACGGCGACAAAGACTTTCCCCACCTCAGCGAACGAGCCGTTCAACTTCCTCAATCTCGATCTTTACGCACAGGACACTTGGAAGGTGACCAAGAAGCTGACATGGACTTTCGGTGTACGAGATACATTCAATTCCAATCCGCTGAATCCGCATCAACACATCGCGCGGCTCACAGGGTCTTTTAATTCCATCTCGCATGATGTGAATCAGCCTTTGAACGCTGCCATTCAAAGCGGTCTCGGTAACGTGTTTTCCTCGACGCCCCTTGCGATGCTGCAACCCAGAACAGCTTTGGCCTGGCAGTTTGAACCGAAGACTGTCCTGCGTGCGGGCTTCGGGGTTTTCAGCGACATATTGCCTGGCGCCATCGCCGACGTGGTCGGCGTCAATCCGCCGTACGTTAAAACTTTCCAGGGCGGGCTTCTTGGCACTGTCGGCGGGGCAGCCATTGCGCCGGGAGTGCCTAACAGTGCGGTTGACGCAACCGTGGCCGCGAACCAAACGTTCAGTTCAGGGTTTACACAGAGCCAGCTTTCCTGCGCGTCTGCACAAGCGAATCCAGTAAATTGTCTTCCGCCGGTCGCCATCACGGCGGTACCGGATGGAAAACTTCACGCGCCATATTTCATGGAGTGGAGTCTTGGCTTGGAACATCAGTTGGGAGCGACGGGAAGCCTCCACGTACAATACGTTGGCACTCGTGCAGTGAACCAGCCGTATCTTACGCAAGTGAACGGTTATCAAACCGTTTGTCCGGGGTGCTTTGCCCCGTTTCTTTACGCGCAATCTTCTGATCCCCGATTCGGGGCTGTGACGCAGTTTTCTACCGGTGCGAACAGTCTCTACTACGGGATGCAAATGACCGCTATGAAACGTGTTGGGAACGGCTTCATGGGACAACTGAATTACACTTGGAGCCGTTGCATGGACACCGTCTCGAACGGCGGATTCCTGCAGTTCTCGGCGGGAGGGATCCTCTCTCCTCTCCCAGGAGACTTAGCGCGCGACTACGGCCCTTGCGACTACGACATCCGGCACAATCTCAACGCTCAATATGTCTATCAATTGCCGATCAAAGTCGCAAGCAGGTTTCTGGGGTACGCGCTAAACGGTTGGCAAGTTTCGGGTACCGTGTTTTGGCATAGTGGGATTCCGTTCTCCGTCCTCAGTACGCCCTACTCAGCAAATGGAAATGGAATTGTGAACGGCAGTGGACCGCAATTCGCAAGCGTTGTTCCCGGCGTACCGCTCTACGAACACCATCCCATTCCAGGCGTCACACAAGCGGGCACGGTTCAGTGGCTCAATCCCGATGCCTTTGTCTCCACCGTGGACCCGAGTACTGGGGCATGCTTGGGTGGCGACAGCTCAAAGAACTGTCAATTCGGGAACCTCGGTCGCAACGCACTACGCGGTCCCCATTTTGTGTGGAGCGACTTCTACTTGTCGAAGTCGTTTTCCTTGACCGAGCGTGTGAAACTGCGGTTTGACACACAGTTCTTCAATGTATTCAACCATCCGAATTTCGGCCTTCCGAGCATGGTGCTGGCCGGCATTCCAGGAAAGCCCACAACCCAGACTGGATTTGGAGCGCTTACTTACGCGACCTCTCCGCCCACCGGTCTACTGGGCGTCGGTTTGGGCGGTGATAGCACGCCCCGCATGATCGCCTTTCAATTGCGCCTTGAGTTTTAGGCTCGCTATCGTTCAGAGAGATGGAGTCAGAAGAACCAACAGGACCAGACCGCTTGGCCAGCACCCTTGATGCTGCTCGACGCAAATTCCAATAAGGCTTGCGACCTCTGCATAAGTAAGGATTTTCTGGCTCGCTAAATAAGAATTGACCGCGGTCCGGATATGCTTACGAGCCCAGGAACCATCTAGCTCCCAAAGGAAAACTGGTGGTAGCAAATCCCTCGGCTCCAGCCGTCATCCCAGACCTGATTCAACGTGGGTGGCGATTGCGCGAGAACCCGAGTTTGCATCGGCAATTTTCGGCTCGAGAGCATTTCGAGGGGCGGCCCCTAGTTGTTCAAATCACAATTAGTCACGGAGAACTCAGCTGAAGCGTCGGAATGCCACAAGCGACGTCAGGCGGCCTTTTTCGCGCTGTCCTTCAATAGCCCAAGCCGGGCCAAGCTCTCCCCGGTTGCCAGGCGGGCCGCATCGTTCGAACGAGGCGCCCAGCCCAGCGCGCGTATGGCTTTGTCAGTCAGGTATGGCGGCACGTGCGACCGCCTCGTGCTTTAGTGCGACACTTTCGGCAGTAAAGGTCGCCTTCATCGATCTGTCCTTGCGCTTGGTCCACATGATTGCATAACCGACAGCGGGTTGCGTCGCTAAATCGGCTGACTGGAGAGGTGGTCCGCATCGCCTTCTTGACGATCGATGAAGATTCCAGTTTCCGGATTGCGGACCAACCGAGACTTGAGCTCGATAGTTGTCAGAGTGACTGACGATAACCTGGCTATTGCGTGAGATTTATTCGGCGCAGAATGTTTTGGAAATGTGGATCTTGACGCAGCGAATCGAATCGCGGATCTACTCTGAGTAGAATGACCAAGGGCGCGCGGAGATCAATAGCACTCTGCAACGAGCGAAACGCTTCGTCCTTTTCTCCTAGGCCGGAGTGGACGAGAGCGGCACCAAAGGTGTTCCACGGAACATTCTCTACCCGATCGAGCACCTGCAACGCCTCCTTTCGTTCACCGGCCACGGCCAGCGCGTTGGCCAGCTCCGTGGCAGTATGCTCATAGATCGTAGAAGACTTGAGCGCCCCTCGGAGTTCCTCAATCCCTTCTTTGTACCTGCCCATTTGTACGTAGGCAGCCCCCAGGCAGTGATGATAATTCCACTCCAGATTCGGGTTTCTTTTCACCCACCCTTGGCAGTGCTCGATTAACTCGCGGTATCGGCGTGCATAATACAAGTGCGCGCTTACGGCGAAATATACTTGAAGGGAAATGGGGTCCAATTCTTCGGCTCGACGACCTTCTGCCTCCGCTTCAGTCACCCGGCCTAAGATAATCAAAAGGTCCGAATACCAGAGGTGTGCCAGGGCATTGCTGGGATTGAGTTCAATAGCCCGCCGATACTCGACTTCGGCCCCAGACCAATCCCATGCAGTTCCATGAATGGCAGCCAGGGTGTAGTGAGCTGCGCTGAGGCTGTCGTCCAGTTCGAGTGCCTTTAGCGACGCGGCCTGCGCCTTCGCCAACAGTTCGGTTTCGCGCGTCGGCTCGTACAATCTCAAAGCGAGATATACCTCCGATTGGCTGGCGTACGCGGGCGCGAACGTGGGGTCGAGCTCAATGGCCTGCTCAGTAGCGACAAGGGCCTCGGCAATGTCTGCTTTCGTTCGCCTGTCCAAGAAATAGCGGCTTCGGAAATAGGCTTCACTAGCAGCAGGATTCACCCCACGGCCACCGGCCAGACGAGTCTCCTCCTGCGGCGTCAAAGTGACCTTGATCTGCTTGGCGACTGTCCGGGCAATTTCGCTGTGCAAAGCTAAAACGTCATGGAACCGCCGATCATAGCTATCGGCCCAAAGATGGCGCTCCGGCGCCGCCTCAATCAACTGCGCCGAGACGCGAACGCGGTCACCAACACATAGAACAGAACCCTCGACGACTGCGTCTATCTTCAATTCGCCGGCAATTTGCGGCACTGTTTTTTTCGTGCCTTTGTACTGCATGGTGGACTGCCGCGAGATTACCCGCAACGCGCTGATCTTCCCCAGCTCAGTGATCAGTGTCTCGGTCATTCCCTCAGCGAAGTAGTCCTGTGCAGGGTCACCCGATAGGTTTTCGAAAGGCAGAACGGCGAGCGACGGGAAGTTCTCATCCATCGGCCGTTCAGAGATTCGTTCACGAGCGGCGGATGCGGTGGGAGCGGCGTCGATGCTTACGGGTGCAACAAAGCGATAGCCGCGGCGAGGAAGAGTTTCAACGTACCGAGGCTTTTCCGCATCGTCTCCAAGCGTGGCGCGAATTTGGCTGACGCAGAAATTGATGCCGCGCTCGAAGTCCACGAAGGTGTTGTTACCCCAGACGCAACGCTGGATTTCCTCGCGCGTTACGGTTTGTCCCGCGTGCTCTGCAAGCAGCAGGAGGACTTGGAGAGGCTGCGGATGAATCTTTAACGAGACTCCTGCTTTGCGCAGTTCTCCGTTCACTGTGTCGAGTTCGAACGCGCCGAAACGAAGTAAGGAGGAAGCCCCGGTCGGTGAAGCCATGGCGACTCCAGCGGGATGCTGACGCATTGTACCATCAGTCCCGAGTGACCATTCCCAAAAGCCATTCGAGAATCCGAGCACTCGCAACTGCTGAATTCTCAGATAGATGGGATCTAACACTCTTATAAGACGAATCTGAGACGCCTGTCATTGTCATTCTTGAGTGCCGCGGCTAAATTTGCGGTGCTCGGGCTCGATTTCGCGATCGCGGTCCAAAAAATGCCCGATGGTGTTGAGCTGGATCGCTCATAAAGGAAGCCACAAATGTTGAAGCGTGGAAGTATGGTCCTGGGTGGTGCCTGGATCCTGATTGGTGTGATCGTGCTGATGGCGCAAGAGCACGGGGGCCCACGGCAGCCGAGTCCTGCGCACAAGAAGCTTGGCGTGTTCGTGGGCACTTGGAAAGATGAAGCCGAGATGAAGCCGGGACCGTTCGGCCCTGGTGGAAAGTTGAGCCTTACGGAAAGCTGCGAGTGGTTCACCGGCGGTTTCAGTGTAGTGTGCCACACCGATACAACGGGTTTCATGGGCGATCTGAAAACGCTGACGGTCTTGACGTACGACCCCGAAGAAAAGCTTTACAGGTTCTATGAATTTAACAGTGTGGGGTGGAGCCAGTCGGCGAAAGGTACCGTCGATGGTGATACCTGGACACTCGACGGCGAGTCGAAGATGGGTGGCAAGCTAATCAAAAGCCGGTCCACGATAAAGTTGTCTTCTCCAGACTCAGCTGTAGTGAGATCCGAAGTCGCGGTTGAGGGCGGCGCGATGACCCTATTGATGGAGTTAAACGGCACCCGCGTGAAATAAAGCCCAGGTAATTTGAATTTGCGGGAATTGGGGAGTACCATCGGCCAAGTAAACCGCCTTCAGAAGAATACTCACGCTTTGAACAACTAGCGCGTGAAAACACGGCTGCTCGCAACCGCGAACTCGATAAGCGCCAGGCCGCAGCGCAAGAGACCTGCAGAGAAGAAACGGAAAGCCGCGTGAACCTAATCGGCACGCCGGGTAGTCTCTGACGTTGAGCGGACTCGGATCAGCATGCTCATAGAAATCGGACATGTGGAGGCGATCTTCCGGTATCCCGTCAAGTCCATGGGCGGCGAACGACTCGAGGTCGCCAAGCTGGGCTGGCACGGCCTCGATGGTGACAGACGCCTAGCATTCCGGCGGATGGATGACCGCAGCGGGATGCCGTGGCTGACAGCAAGCAAGCTTCCCGACCTGCTCCTGTTTGCTCCGCACCCCCGTGAAGATGGTGCTCAGCGAGACCTTCCTACGCATATTCGCACGCCGGACGGCGAAGAGATGCCTGTCTTCGGGGAGGCCCTGGCCACGGAGGTCGGACGTCGGTACGGGGCTCCCGTGCAGATGATGCAGTTGAGGCATGGCATCTTCGACGAAGCGAGCATCTCTGTGATCGCCTCCAATACGGTGCGCGAGATCGGACGACTCGCAGGGCGGAACCTGGACGTGCGACGATTTCGCCCGAATGTTGTGGTTCGTCTAGAGCGGCCGGTTCCTTTCCAGGAGGACGAGTGGGTTGGCGGTGTGCTCTCATTCGGCGAGGGCGACGACTCCCCCGCCATCACCGTCACGATGCGCGACGTCCGCTGCTCGATGGTGAACCTTGATCCCGACTCAGCAAGTTCGGTGCCGGAAGTGATGAAGGCGGTCGTTCGAGCGAACCAGAACAACGCGGGAATCTACGGCGCGGTCACTCGCATCGGTCAGTTGGCGGTTGGACAGACCATACTCCTCCGTGCGGCGACTGAGAAAAGGGAACGTGGGTGACCGAAAACACGGGTTTGCGGCAGCGTCCGGCTTGCCCTTCATCAATTCTGTTGGGAATCTTGCGGGGTTTGTCGGATCGTACCTGATTGGAGCGGTTAGCAGCAAAGCGCGGAGTTTATCGGGGACTCCTAGCTTTCGCTGGCTGTCCGCTACTCGTAGCTTCGGCGCTGATCTTGCCTTTCCAAAAAGAGTTCACTCGCCTGTCGGGGCTTCGATCCTAACTGGAAGTAACGCTGTTGTGCAGGCGGCAGCAAGCACCAACCAGTCCGATGCAAGCGCCCGGTGAATTCAGCTCTCCTAACTCTGCTCCAAGTCTTTGCCGCAGCGTCTCGAAATCTCCCAGGGCCGTGTAGTCAAGCTCATGCTGCTCTGCCTGCGGGCGAATGCTGTGCAACAGATCAGAAACCCAGGCCGCGAAGTACGAATCGTTTCCCATCGGCATTTCCATCCACATTGTAGGTGAAGGCAAGCCCGCTTCCGCGAAGCTGCGGAAGAGAACAAGTTCCATTTCCGTGTTTGCTCCGGACCGTTGGAAGGTTGTCCGGATCAGCGAGACGCACGCCGACCACAAAGGAAGGTGAGCCGTGAACTGAAGTAGCGGAGCCCACGTCGGTTCGTGAAACGCCACCACGCCTCCAGGACGAATAGATCGAGAGAGAGAACGCAGAACGGTCACCGGATCGGAAAGAAACTGCAGAACGAAGCGGCCTACAACTCCATCGAAAAGATCATCCCGTTGCATCTGCTCGACGTCAGATTGTAGGAAGGACACATTCCGAAGTCCGGCCTCGGCCACGCGAGTTGTTGCCCGGGCAATCGATCGCGGGTCGCGCTCGACCCCCACCACTTCTCCCAAGGGACCAACCAATCTTGCCACCAGCATCGCAACGTCACCAACACCGGAGCCAATGTCGAGAATTCGCAGACCAGGGCCAATGCCTGCATTGCGGAACAGCCGCTCCGTATACGGATTGAGCCGCGCAGCCTGTCGAATCAGCCGCTCGTGCTCCGAATCCGTGCTCCCCAGCACATACTGAGAAATGGAGCTGCCCGCCGTCATATGACGCGGAATACTATCACGCTTTGTTTTTCTATCGACATACTACTAGCCGGAGGTTATCGGTTCGTCCGTCGGAGTAGTAACGATAAACGAGCCGGCAGTGACCAACTAATCGCTGGAGGGAAGCTGACTTCCCGTCACGGATCCACTCGTCCCATCTGGATCACTTCGAGATCGCCCACACAAGACCCTCAGCAATTGCGGTCGATCCTTCGAAGGCCTCATCGCCGGCGCGAGTCTGGCGGCACCAGGTTGTTCGCGCGATAATACACAACAAGCTGGCCGTAGTGCTCGCCGCTGTGCTCGATGGCGGACATCCAGATGGAGGAGTTGTGGGCCAGCCGGTTCCCAAAAAATGTCGATGTATTGTCCAGCCCCGGGTCGCCCTGCTGTTGAATCACTCGCGCTCCGTCCGCGACGGCCTCCTGCACAAACTTCACCACGTCGGCCTTGGTTTTAAAAACTTCACGCGTAGGATTGTCGCCCGGGCCGAAGTCGGGTCCGAGGTTTGATCCGGAAACCCTGCGTATCAGGACGAAATCCAGTGCGGCGGCGTGGAGAAGATTCAGGGCAAAGGTGCGCTCGTCCTTCTGCACCTTGAAATCGTATTTGTCTTCCGGAAAATCCTGGGCCATGGCGATGAGTTTGTTCCCGATGTCGTTCCACCTGTCCAACATCTCCTCGGATCGAGAGAGCGCCGGACGCGGAGCCGGCGACTGTTGCGGCCGTTCCGCTAGAGACGCGCTCTCAACTTCGCTGCTCTTTGTGCTCTGTCCCGAGGCCATCACGGTAAAGATGAATACTGCTAACGGCAGGAAAATTCGTATTCGTTTCATGACACCGTCTCCTCTGAGTTTATTCGTGCCGGAAACACCTAGGGTCGAGAATCAGTCACTTTCCTCGGCTGGCCGGCGGCACAATTCCGTTCATCCGCAAGTACTCCACCATTTGTCCGTAGTGATCGTAGGCGTGGGCGACGCCGAATTCGGCCAAGTCCAGGCGGGTGGACTTGCTGTTCTTGGCAGGCTGCAGCATGTTCTGCGTCGTCAACGTTGCTGCTGCCTTGTGGCCCAGCGCAAACGAATCCTTCAGGAATTTGATGATCTCGGCTTTGCTCTTCAAATTCGCCGGGCCGTTCCCGTCATCCCCTAAGCCGTCAGGCAGCTTATCGCCTGTAAGGTGTGACCATATATAGTAGTTGGACGTGGCGACGTGCTTGAGCTGCACGGCAAACGTGCGCACGCCTTTGTAATCACTTCCGGGAATGTTCAAGCTCTCGGGTGAGAAGTTGAACTTATCTTCGGGCATGGCTTCGGCAACATCTGCGATTTGCTTTTCGACGGCGCTGATCTCGCTATCGACCGTCGAAACGAGCGTCGGCGCAGATTGCGCGGACTGTTGCCTTTCTCCTTCATTCGCAGCTGCCGCGCCCTTGATCGTTTCTGCCAAAGCGGCTACGGCAAAGGTGACGGTCGCCAACAGCAATAAGTTTCGTGCCTGTTTCATTCCTGCCTCCCCTGAAATTCGTTGCACTTCAATGCGACGCAAAGTCGTTGCGGACCACCTCGCCATCTTTCATCACAAGGCGAACGCGCTCGAGTTCGGTAATGTCGGCGATCGGATCTCCCGCAACCGCGACGAGATCAGCAAATGTCCCGGGCTCAAGCGCGCCCACACGGTCCTGCCAGCCCAACATTTCCTCGGCGTTGGTTGTGACCGCGCGAAGAATGCCGAGCGGCGGCATGCCGGCGTCATATAAATGGGCAGATGTCGTGGCAAGTCCTCCGGATCACCGCGTCCCCCGCAGCGATTCTCCTCAGCGCCTACTACACACTGCGTGTATACTACTACAATAGACGTTGATAACGGGAAAAGGTTTTTCAGAGCCCTCTCTGGCCGCGGCCGGAGCGCCACGCAGGGCTCTAGCAGGGAAGCGGCAAGGCGTGCTGTGTCGTGATTCCCGGCAGATTACCGCTTGGCTAAAAAGCAACACGCTGTGTGCGCGACGGTTCCACAAATGCCCCAAAGGAGTACAGCACCGAAGGCTGAGCTCAGCACCATGCTCGCTGCGCGGTAGGTCGGTTGAGGCGGAGCGGCCAACCTGGCAAGACGATGGCTTATAAACGACGAGGCTGACGCTTGCAGCAACAACGGCCTTTCTGGATTAGCAAGTTTTGCGAGTGCTGAAACCAACTCTTCACCGAGGGCGCTCTGAATCACAGATTCGTCGCAGGAGAGTTCTCGGTACAGGGCAAGGCGGGAGCCGGCGATCCAGACGAGCGGATGAAACCACAGCATGCAAAAGCTCACTTCATGAATCAGGCGAATCAAGTTGTCGCGCCTTCTTGCGTGGGTCAGCTCGTGGATGAGAACAGCATCAAGCTCATGAGCACTCAGCAACCGGTCGATTCCGTTGGGCAGCGAGATATGCGGATGCAGAACCCCATCTACCGCCGGAGCCTGCCGATTCTCCGCGAACCTTACCGGGACACCATGCGCAAGGAAACCTCGCTTCGATTCATGAGCACTTTGATCGGCCGCGGCCCGAGCATCGCGACGCTCAGCGTGTATCCGCGAAGAAAGCCGCGCAACCATCAAGGTTGCGCCAAGCAACCACACCGCTGAAAGTATCGCAGCGGTCCACCCTCGAGAGATGGTATTTGCGAAGTCGCCGATGATGCCCAGCGGTGCCGCCCACGAAAGGTGGGACGCCCAAAGTTTATCGGCCATCGCGCCTACGGGCAGAACAAAATTGAGCGAGGTCGCTACCCAGATCCAATACTTCGTGGTGGCGCTGCCACCACGAATGGACGTCAGAGCCCAAGCTGCGAGCCCGACCATCGAGGCATACAGAACGTGAATTTCGAAGTAATACAACGCGCGCGCGATGTGCTCATGCATGGCCTTTTCCTCCACGGCTACGGCTGTTCTTGCTCACTGGCACCGCGCTTTGAAGACCCTTCAAGTCTTTCAGCGTGATCTCGCCTGTCTCGAGCAGGTTGGAGACGAGCAGGCGAGGGGACCCGTCGAATAAGTCCAGGAGATCTCGAACCAGCCCGCTTCGGTACTCGCTCTGCTCGATTGCCGGCTCGAATAATTGCGCATTACCAATTTTTTTCACTTTGCGCAGAGCGCCTTTCTGCTCAAGTCTATAGACGAGCGTCTGGACGGTTGTGTAAGCAACCCGTTCATCCTCGGGCAGACTGTCAAGGATCTCGCGGACAGCGCAGGTGCCTAGTTTCCAATACTGCTCGAGGATGCGGGTTTCAGCTTTAGAAAAACGGACCTTTTTCATATCCCCTACTCGGCTCGGCAATGCTACTACAACATCCGTTTGACTGACAAACGGAATCATCCCGTCGACCCGACGCATCGTCGTGGGTGCCGCGACCGTTACAACCGATGTGCGGCTGTCGCCGTCGTTGTGCCGCAAAAGGCGTTCACGGTAAATAGGAGTGCGGGCAAAGGAAGCATTTTCGGGGACAGTTCCCAATTGACGGCAAACACAGAAGTTATCGCTTCGTCCGTCGGATCAGTACGGACAAACGCGCTAGCAGTGACGGTTAGATTGCCCAACTGGATTCGTTCCGAATCGCCGACCGGCGCCCAGGGCTCTATGTGCGAGCCGACAGTGAGATCGCGAGGCCTGACTTTTGATGCCGAATTTCAGAAAAAGCGCAATTTCTGTCAAATCGAGGGAAGAGAACCAGGGGCATACTAGGCCTGTGCTGATGGGAAAGCTTGTATGAATGCCATCGAGAAGGCTCTGTGGTTTATCGAGAGCCACTTTGCAAGCGAAATCACGCTGGAGGACCTCGCGAAAGCCGGAGGAGTATCGCGTTTTCATATCACGCGAGCATTCGGTGCAGCGACGGGCTATTCGGTCATGCGATACCTGCGTGGCCGGCGTTTGAGCGAAGCGGCCAGGGCGCTATCGAACGGAGCGCCGGGTATCTTGTCCGTCGCTCTCGATGCAGGATACGGCTCTCATGAGGCTTTCACACGGGCGTTCCGCGATCAATTTGGTGTGACACCCGAAACGATTCGGACACAGGGCCATCTGAGGAAAATCGAACTTGTCGACCCAATCAAAATAGCTGAAACCCTGCCAATTACGCTCGAACCACCGCGCTTTGTGAACGGCAAACGGCTTCTCATCGCAGGATTAGGGGAACGCTACACCTGCGAGACCAGCGCAGCCATACCATCGCAGTGGCAGCGCTTTCTGCCATATCTGGGCCAGATTCCCACGCAGCTCGGCGGGACAGCTTACGGGGTGCGCTACAACAGCGACGACGCGGGCAACTTTGACTACGTGTGTGGTGTGGAAGTGAAGGACTTCTCGAAGCTCCCCCCAGATTTGAGCCGCGTGCGCATTCCCGAACAGAGATATACGGTTTTCCGGCAGCGCAGCCATATCTCTACGATCCGTAGCACATGGAACGCGATATGGAATAACTGGTTGCCGGAGTCGGGGTACGAGGCGGTCGATGCGCCGGATTTTGAGTGTTACGGCGAGGATTTTGATTCGGCTA
>Ga0210384_10000730_pt1 | contig 48944 bp, 53 predicted proteins | sample IncBWH2MmetaG_FD_160574 | JGI IMG/M metagenome (GOLD analysis project Ga0210384, IMG submission 160574) | Forest soil microbial communities from Barre Woods Harvard Forest LTER site, Petersham, Massachusetts, United States - Inc-BW-H-2-M | ecosystem: Environmental > Terrestrial > Soil >... | reverse complement strand
AGCTTTGGGATCTTCGCCATGTCACGCACGACCGAACAGTCGCTTGAGTTCCGATCGCATGGACAAGGCAGGTTACCGTGAAGAAGACGATTTGTGGAGTGGACGTTTCGAAAGCCAAGCTCGATGTCTGCATCGAGCCCGGACATCGGCTTACGAGCTTCAATAACGATACGGCCGGCATTGCAGAACTGGCCGCGTTCTGCCGTGAACACGCCGTCAGGCTGGTGGTGATGGAGGCCAGTGGCGGTTACGAGCGACGGGCATTCGTCGAGCTGTGGGAGAAAGGCATCAGCTGCGCGCTGACCAATCCCCGCAACGTCCGTCGCTATGCCGAGGCGATGGGCATTTTGGAGAAGACCGACCGGATCGATTCCTCGGTCATTGCCCGCTTCGCCGACGCCAAGAACCTTGGCCCGACCCCTTTGCCGAGCCGGGCCCAGCAGCGCCTGAAGGCCCTGGTAACGAGGCTCAGGCAGATCACAGATGACCTTACGGTCCAGAAGCAGCGCCGCGCCAGCATGTTCGATAGTACTGAGATGCGATCGAGCGTCGACGAGGTGATCGCTCTGCTCAAGCGCCAGTCCCGCTCGCTCGAAGGCGAGATCGCCTCGATGATCGACGACGATCCGCTCTGGGCAAAGCTCGCCGAGACATGGCGCGAGGTGAAGGGGGTTGCCGGACGGACCGTCGCCCGGCTCCACGCCGAGCTGCCGGAGATCGGCACCCTGTCCAACAAGGCCATCGCCAAGCTCGCCGGCCTCGCCCCAATTGCCAATGACAGCGGTAAGCGAAAGGGCAAGCGACCCACCCGCGGCGGCCGCGCCGGCGTCCGCTCGATCCTCTTCCTCGTCGCCGCCACTGCCGCGCGTTATGACAAAAGCCTCGCCGACTTCCGCGCCAGGCTCGTCGCTGCCGGAAAGGAAAAAATGGTCATCCGCATTGCGCTCGCCCGCAAGCTTCTGGTCCGCCTAAATGCCAAAGCACGCGATGCGCGTGCCCAATACGCCAATGCAACTTGACAAACCAGATAGTCGCTCACCCGCCGCGCCTTGTGCGTCGGCCTCTCCCCGCAAGCGGGGCGAGGCGGGAGTCCGCTGATGCGATTGTGCTCTAGGGTGAGCTGCGCCCCGGCTCTTCGGTCGGATAGACGCCGCGCAAAACTTCCTCGAAATGGCTCTTCACCGACTCATTGCAGAGGCAGGCGCGCGTCTGCAGCGCGTCGCGATTGCGGACCACGATTGAGCCGCGTCTTGTCTCGAGGACGCCTTCCGCCTTGAAGGTCTGGATGACGCGGCTGGCATAGGAACGGCCGACGCCGAGCAGCGTCGCAAGCTGCTCGTGGGTCAGCGGCACGGTGTCATTGCCGTCGGTGCGCTCCATGGCGGAGATGATCCATTTCGCGGTGCGCTGCTCGATCGAATGCACGGCGTTGCAGGCGGTCGACTGGAAGATTTGCGCCAGCATGCAGTCGGCGTAGCGCGCGAAGATGTTGCGCAAGGATGCCGATTTGGTCTTGGCCGCCTCCAGCTTGCTGACGGCAACCCGCACGCAGGGGCCAGCGAACTTGACGCAGATGCGAGTATAGGCCGGCAGGAAGCCATGGCTGACAATGCCGCCGACCGCGCCTTCGCGCCCAACCAGGATGGTCTCGACATCGCGGCCATCCTCGTTCGGCACGACAAAGGAGACGAGGCACGGTCCGCAGGGGAAATACACCGTCTCGACATTGGCGCCGGGGCTGTAGAGCAGGTCGTTGGCGCGGGTCTGCACCTGCGCCAGATGCGGCTCGATCAGCGCGAAGTCGGCGCGGTCGAGCCGGCGCAATAGGTTATTGTACGGCCGGTCGGTGACCTCGGCCGCAGCATCCAGTCGCGCAAGCATGGGAACTCCTTGTTTCCCCATAAAAGCGACGATAGGCCATCTGGTTCCCGAGATATGTCCACAAGTGCACAGACAGAAACGTATGGAGTGTGGTGGTTTCCGCATGGGAACCCGTCGCTGCGCCATTCGGGAAGCGACTGCGGGCTGTCCTGATCCAAGTACCGGTCCAAGTCCCAATCCAAGTACCGATTCTTGCATGTGGTGTGATCATGGAACCCGCCCCAACCTGTGGCCTGCCGAGTGATGTCCTGATTGTCGAGGACGATCCGATCATCGCGCTCGATTTCGAGGATACGATTCTCGGCTTCGGCGTGAAGGCGGTGCGCTGCTCCGGCAGCGTCGCGCATGCGCTGATGATGATCGACGAGCGGTTGCCGGATTTCGCGCTGCTCGATGTCGGCCTGGCGCGGGAGAAGAGCTTCAAAGTCGCCGAACGGCTCGAGCTGCTGAAAATTCCGTTCGCCTTTGTCACCGGCTATGGCGGTGACCGCGTGGACGCAGCCTTCGCCGACTGGCCAAGGCTGCCAAAGCCCTGTTCAAGCGAAGCGCTGCTTTCGGTGCTGCAGCGCTTCGCCAAGCGATAAATTTAGATCGGCAAATATCAAACCGGCTTGGGATCGAGCGTGGTCGACCACAGTGCGACGTCGGCACGGTCGCGCAAGGTCACGGTCATCTGACCGGTCGCGCCTTCGATCTTGACGTGACCGAAGAACTGCATGCCGGCCGAGGGCGGCAGGTTCTGCTTGTCGTCACCCGGAGCTTTGACGAACTTCACTTCGGGACCGAAGGTGTTGTCGAGCTCGTTCGGGCCGAAGGTGCCGGCGTGCAGCGGACCGGAGACGAATTCCCAGAACGGCTCGAAGTCCTGGAATTGGGCCTTGTTCGGATCATAGTAATGCGCGGCGGCGTAGTGCACGTCGGCGGTGAGCCACACCGTGTTCTTTATCGGCGCGGTCTTGATGAAGCGCAGGATTTCCGCGATCTCGAGCTCGCGGCCGCGTGCCGGGCCGTTGCCTTGGGCAAAGGCTTCCGAGCCCTTCTTGTTCGTCGCATCATCCCAGACGATCAGCGACAGCGGCATGTCGGAGGCGATCACCTTCCAGGTCGCGCGCGAATTGAGCAGGGCGCGCTTCAGCCATTGCATCTGCTCCGGCCCGAGGAAATAGGCGTCGGGACCGTAGGTCTCCTGCTGGTTCGGACCGTTGGGGCCGCGATAGCTGCGCTCGTCGAGCATGAAGACGTCGAGATGCGGGCCATAGCTCAAGGCACGATAGACCCGGCCCGGCTCGACGATGCTTTCGCGCATCGGATACATTTCGTGGAAGGCGCGAGCGGCCCGCGCCGCCAGCAGCGTGATGTTGCGCTCCTTGTAGGCGGCGGGCAGGTCCTTCGACAGCGACCAGTTGTTGGTCACCTCGTGGTCGTCCCACTGCACGAAGATCGGCACCTCGGCATTGAAGGCGCGGACATTGTCGTCCATGAAATTATATTTGTGCGCGGCGCGGTACTCATCGAGGGTCTCGGCCACCTTGGCCTTCTCGGGAATGGTGACGTTCTTCCAGACCTTGCCGTCGGGAAGCTTGACTTCAGCTGATATGACGCCGTCGGCGTAAATCGTATCGCCGGAATGGATCAGGAAGTCCGGCTTGTGCTTGCGCATCGCGGAGAAGGTGACCATGCCGCCATCGTCGGGATTGATGCCCCAGCCCTGGCCGGCGACGTCGCCGCCCCAGACGAAGCTGACATCGCGCTTATCGGTAGGCGCGGTGCGGAAGCGCCCGACCACGGGTTCGCTCATGATGTCGATGTGGGAGAGATCGCGGAAGCGGACGCGATAGAAAATGTCCTGTCCGCTGGGCAGATCCTCGACCAGCAATTTGGCGGTGAAGTCGCTCTCGGGCAGCGCGTTGACCGGCGGTAGCGCGCGGGCATCCTTGAAGGATTCGGTGGTCGCGACCTCGACCATCATCTGCGACGGCCGGTCGGCGCGCGACCAGATCACGCCGCCATCGGCGCCGATGTCGCCGGACTGCACGCCATGGGTCACCGCGGGCCGGTCGGCGGCACGGGAGAGATAGGGCATGGCCACCAGGCCAACGCCGGTGGCGGCCGCGGTGGACAGGAATCGGCGGCGGGAAAGACGGAGCGTTTTGCGTGGGATGTGGAATGTCATGCAGGCCTCCTCGGTCGGCGGGATGGGCGCCGACAGACCTAGAAAGGTTCTGTGACGAGGCAATTACAGAAGTGAGGAGTTCACAGGGTTGGCTTTGCCCTATCCCCCTCATCCTGAGGAGCCGCGCAAGCGGCGTCGCGAAGGATGAGGCCGCAGTGGGGACCCATGGTTCGAGACGCGCTGCGCGCTCCTCACCATGAGGGTCGAGAACTGTGCCTTACGCTGTGCCGGTGGCGCGGAGTTGGGCGCTCGCCCGCTGCAGGTTCTGCGGCAGGTTCCCCAGCAGCATTTTCCGGTCATAGACCGCGTTGTGGAATTGCTCGAGCGCGATGTTGAAAGCCGTCAGCGCGCCGGTCTCGATCGCGCCGCTCTCGAAGCAGCGCAGCGTGTCGCGCAGGATGTCGTCGGCTTCCGATTGCATGCGGTCGAGCTCTTCGGTCGATTCGCTCTTGCGCGCGACCGCGATCATATCGAGCAGCTTTTCACGCAAGTGCGAATTGGTGTCGCGCTCGTCCTTTTTCAGGTAGCCGGCGAACCAGGCGCCGATCGAGCCCGTCGCCGACAGCGCCATCAGGCCCCACCAAATGAAATCGCTGTAGCGATCGAGGAAGGTCTTCTCCTCGCCGTCGACAAAAGCCGCCGCGCCGGGATGCACGGGGATCACCGCATCCTTGTCGGTATCAGGGGTTTCGATCTTCGCGGCCAGCGGGAACTCCGACATCAATTGCTGCCGGATCGCAAATAGCTGGCGTGTGAAGGCGGCGATGGTGACGTCGGAAATGCCTTTGCGCGCCACCACGTGGTGGGCGAAGCTGATCGTCTTCACTTCGTCATCGGGACGTTCCGCCGAGCCGAAGGTGCCCGAGGGGATTTCGGCGGCCTCATAGGCCGGATGGTTTTGCGCGATCGCCTCCGAAGCGTCGATTGCGAGGAACGTCGGATCGCCGCCGCTCTCTTTGACGGAAGCTGCGATGGCTTCCGCTGTGATCTTGCTGTTGAGCGGACCCGCGGCGAGATAGACATCCGCCTTCTGGCTGCGAATGGCTTCCGCGATCTCGGTGACCGGGAACTGGACAATCTCGACCTTGGAAGGATCGACGCCGTATTGCTGCAGGATGACCTTGAGCAGGTTGACATTGGCCTCGGTCTTGCCGATCACGCCGACCTTGCGTCCTGCAAGCTGGCTGATCTTGGTGATCTTCGGACCCGCCTTCTTGCCCTTGCCTTTGGCCGGCGGCGGCGCCCACAGCACCGCGAAATTCTTGCGCAGCGTGGCGACCGCCTGCGCATTCTTCGGCACGTCGAGATCGCCGCGGATGATCGCAAGATCGACCTTGCCCTGCGCCAGCGCCTCCGCACTTGCCACCGCGCCCTCGGTCGGCACCGGTCTCAGGCGGACATAGGACTTGTTCTGCACGAAGGCCTGCGTCAGCCGCTGCACGACTTTGACGTCATCGCTGTTGGGAGGGCCGACCGCGATCTTCAGCGTCACCGGCCTCTCGGCAAAATAATAGCCGGCCGCAAGCGCGCCGACGATGGCCAGCACGCCAGCAATCGTCACCAGTACCGCGCGTCGCGCCGCAGAACGCGGCGAGGGCGGTGCCGGCGGACCGGTCACGAATTCCTCAGTCATCGATCGGGCAAACAATCGCTTGAGGCTCAAATTCATCGCAAGGATCGTATTGGAACAATATTGTAGCAAATTTCTTGCCGGCCATAGGTTACATCTGCGTCATGGTTACTGCCGGGCTGGGTGTCAGGGTAAAGTACGGATGAACGATGGAGGTCAAGATGACGCAGCGGCTTACCGGTGAAGCACGGAAATCGACGCTGGCGGGATTGCCCGGCTGGACCGAGGTCGGCGGTCGTGACGCGATCGCCAAGACCTTCGTGTTCAAGGATTTCAACGAGGCCTTCGGCTTCATGTCGCGCGCGGCGCTGGTGGCCGAAAAGCACGACCATCACCCGGAATGGCGCAATGTCTACAAGACCGTCGAGGTCGTGCTGGCGACCCACGACGCCGGCGGCGTTACCGCCAAGGACGTCGAGCTCGCAAAGGCCATGAATGCGATTGCCAAGGCGCTCGGCGTAGGCTGATCCGCCCTTGCGGGGGCGAGTGCGCATCCCCAACTCGTGATCGGGCCGCCGCGGCGAATGGCCGCGCGGGGCGCATTCCCCGGGCGGGCCCCTCAAGGAAACCGATATGGCATCCGATTTCAGCGCAGGTTTCGAGCCGGCCGACCGGCTGGCGGAAGATCGCGAGAGCGTGCGCAAGCGATTCTGGATCAAGCTGAAGAAGGTGGCGGCGAAACTGCCGTTCACCGAGGATCTGCTTGCGGCCTATTACTGCGCCTTTGACAAACAGACGCCGCGCCACGTCCAGGCCGCGCTGCTAGGCGCGATTGCTTATTTCATCCTGCCGTTCGATTTCATCCCCGACATGATGCCGGTGCTCGGCTTCACCGATGACGCCGCGGTTCTCGCCACCGCCATCCGCCTGGTTGCAAGCCACATCACCGAAGATCACCGCGCGGCCGCGCGCGCCGCGTTGAAGCGGGGCATCGGGGAAAGCTGAACTCCTTAAACGCAAATCAGCCCGGCCGAGCATGGCCGGGCTGATCAGCCTGCGCGTGCCGCCAATTATTGTTGCTTGCTTGGGCGAACGACTTGCGCTCTGGCGTTTGACGTATCCTTGGATGCCTGATCGGTCTGCCATGCCTGGAATTGCTTGAACAGCGCGTCGCGATCCGCCTCCGATTGTGCGCCCTTCGCCGCCGCCGGATTCTGCCTCAGGAACTCGTCGAAGCGGCCGCGGGCAACCGGCGCCACGTTATGGGCGTCGAGCCACTGCTGCGCATAGGGCAGGCGGGTCCAGCCGGCGAGCGGCGCCGACAACGAGGTTTCCTTCCATTTCGGGTGGAACGGCGGATTCTGCAGGGCCGGGAATTTCGTGAAGAACGCATCGACAAACTGCGTCAGCTTGCGATAGCGCTCGGAGCCCGGCGTCCAATTATAGGCTGCGAGCAGCGCCGGCACCGCGATGGTGTCCACCCGCTCCCCTTCGGAGATCAGGTTCGGATAGTCCTTCGAGGTGAGCGTCGCCGGCAGATAGTCGCTCTGCAGCGGCTTTTCGTAATCGACCTTCACGAGATGGAAGCGGCCGTCATTCTGGAAGCTGGAAACCGACTTGTAGGGCTTGCCGCCCACCACGATCACGGCGTCCAGCTCACCGGCCTTCAGCTTCTCCATCGCGATGCGCTGCTCGATGTAGAGCCAGTTCGCTTTCATCCCGAGCCGCTCGGCCACGGTCAGAACGGTGACGAAGGTGCTGCCATTGGGCAGGTCGACGCTGACGCGCTTGCCCTCGAGGTCCCTCAGGCTCTGCACCGATTTCGGCGCGATGACCTGCATCTCCTCGTTATAGAGCTTGGTCACATAGGTGAACTGCTTCTTGATGTCCTTGGCAAAGCCCTTGCGCTCGAGATAGTCGAGCGTGTCGGCGCGCACGATGCCGATGTCGACGCCCTGCAGGAACAGGATGTCGGCGACGCTCTGCACCGAGCCGCGGCCGACGATCGGGAGCACGCGCAGCTTGTTGCCATCGTCGAGCACGGAGGCGAGGTCGGCACCGATCTGCACATAGGTGCCGCCGATGGTACCGGTGATCAGCGTGATGGTGTTGGCGTTCAGCGCCTGCTTGGTCTGCGCCGAGCCGAACTGGAAGATGGCCTTTAGACTGTCGCTGACCTTCGCCGGGTCATACTCGGTCTCCTCGGCGCGGGCCGCGAGGCCGCACGCCATCAACGCAGCGAATGCCAGTGCAAATAAACGTCGCATGTTGTCCCCTAACCCGGTGTGAAGAAATCAGTTCGGCAGTTGAGCAAGCCGGCGCTGGGCGTCGGCTGAACCGAGCTGCGCGGCCTTCTGGTACCAGGCGCGGGCCTTTGCGGGCTCGGGCGTGGTGTTGCGGACGTCGGCGGTGCCGAGCACGTCCGGATCATAGGTCTGTGCCAAAAGCAGCGCGGCGTCGGCTACCTGCATTTCGGCGGCGCGCTCGAGCAGCAGGCGGGCCGACATCAGATCGCCGGAGGTGAGGAAGCCCTTGGCGCGCTGCATCAGGTTGGCCATTTCCTCGGGGTCGACCTGCCGGGCCGGCTGCGGCGCTGCGGCAGGAGGAGCTGCGGGAGGCAGGACGGCCACCGGCGAGATGGCGGAGAGTGGGGCTGGGGCAGGAGCAGCGGCCGCAGGAGCAGCGGCGGCAGGTGCCGGCGCGCGGTTCTGCAGCGCGGCCTGATAGGCGTTCGAGATATCCTCGCGCGAAGGCAGCATCGCCACCTGCTGCGGAGCTCTGGCCGTGTTCGCGCCTGGCGTCTGATTGGCCGGGCCCGTCAGCCGCGTCGGATCCTTCAATTGTACGTCGCGCGGGGTAAGTTGCGTGGTGGCATCAGATTGCGCTGCTGCGGAAGGAACCGGAAGCACGGTGGCGATCGACGCTTTCGCGCTGATCAGAACCTCACGCGTCGCATCGGACGAGTACCAGGCGAAGCCGACGGCAACCGCAGAAGCCGCCAGTGTCACCATCAGGATTTTTGAAGCAATCGAGAAGCGCCTGGGCTCGCGAAACTGCTGTTGGTAATCGAACTCGGCGGGATCGGGCTCGCCTTCGGGATCGCTGAGGAAGAGTGGAACGGAATCGTCCGACTGATATTCCGAAGCTGCGCTTCGTCCGAATGCGTAACCTCTGGGGCGAAGGCTGGTGCCGGTAATATCGTGTTCGAGATCGTCGGAGCCGGGCTCGTAAGAGCGATAGCGATGATCCACCATGGTGTAGTTCCCCACTACTTTGACGCAACAACCGGGGGAACCAGGCGCTAATCTTTTTATTGATCTCGTCGCCCCAGAGCGCCCCGCTACTGATGGCTCTGAATCTGCGTCGGATTCAGCCCAAAACGCGGCCCTTGGCGGCGCTAAGTGGATTAAATTATGATTTCATTGTGGCGTAGAGCCATAACCCACAGCGAGATTTATAGTTAATTTTCAATTGCCGGTGAAGCCGCGCTCGCGTGTCGGATTCAAGTTAGGCCCGCCGTTCAAGGCTTTTTTGTATCATGCGGGATTTAGAAAACCCGCCGCCACCCAAGGTAGAGGCGGGCTTCTCGTCGTTAACCAAAAATTTACGGATGTAGGATCACTTTTCCCATCGCCTGTCGCCCGGCGAGCACTTTGAGGGCGTCGGCGGTCTGCGCCAATGGGAAGGTGCGGTCGACATGCGAGGAGATTTTTCCCTCCGCCGTCCACTTCACGAGCTTCTCCAGATTGGCGCGGTTCTTCTCCGGATTGAGCCGGGCCCACTGACCCCAGAACACGCCGCGAATGTCGCAGCCTTTCAGTAGCGCGAGGTTGAGCGGCATCTTCGGAATCTCGCCGGCGGCAAAGCCGATCACCAGAAAGCGGCCTTCCCAGGCAGTCGAGCGCAGCGCCGCTTCAGCATAGGAGCCGCCGACGGGATCGAACACGATGTCGGCGCCCTTGCCGCCGGTGAGCTTGCGCAGGCCTTCCTTCAAATCTTCCTTGGCGTAATTGAGCGTCAGCTCGGCGCCATGCGCCTTGGCAAATTCGAGCTTCTCGTCCGAGGAGGCGCAGGCAATCACTTTCAAGCCCATCAGCTTGCCGAGCTCGCAGGCAGCGAGCCCAGTGCCGCCCGCCGCGCCCAGTACTGCAAGCGTTTCGCCCGGCTTCGGGCTCGCGCGGTCTTCCAGCGCATGCAGCGCGGTCCCGTAGATGATGATGATGCCGGCGGCGCGGTCGAAATCGAGATTGTCCGGGATCTTCACGATCGAGGCGGCCGGCAGCGCGATCTTCTCACGCGCGCCATTATGGCCGCAGGACGCCACCACGCGATCGCCGGGCTTCAGATCCGTGACGCCGGCGCCGACGCTTTCCACTACGCCCGCGATCTCCGCGGCCGGCGAGAACGGGAAGGGCGGCTTGATCTGGTATTTGCCCTGGATCATCAGGATATCGAAGAAATTCAGCGCCGCCGCCTTGATCGCGACCACGGCTTCGCCTGGCCCAGCCACCGGATCCGGTATCTCGGCCAGCACGAGATCGTCGGGTTGGCAATATTGCGAGCAGAGAATGGCTTTCATGGCGTGGACCTGCTTTCGGACGGACACAGAAGGCTGAATAATCCATGCCGGATTTGACGCGTTCCGACAATACGGCGCGCGCAATTGGGAGGAGTCAAACGATGTTTGAAAAGGGCCTGCTCAAGGGAAAACGCATTCTGGTCACGGGCGGCGGCTCCGGGCTTGGGGCTGCGATGGGACGCCGTTTTCTCGAGCTCGGCGCGGAGCTCATTATCTGCGGGCGCAGGCTGGAGTTGCTGGAAGCGGCCGCAGCCGAGATGCGCGCCTCGCCCGGCGGCAAGGTGACAGCGATGCGTTGCGACATCCGTGATGGCGCCGCGGTCGACGCCTTGATGGATGCGGTATGGAGCGAAGCGCCGCTCGATGTGCTGATCAACAATGCGGCCGCGACCTTCATCGCACAGACCGAGCACATGTCTTTTCGTGCTGCTGACGCCATTCTCGGGCCGACGCTTCACGGCACGATGTATTGCACGCTCGCCGCCGGCAAGCGCTGGATCGAGAGCAAGCACGAGGGCGTGGTGCTCTCCATCCTCTCGACCTCGACCATCACGGGCCGCGCCTTCACTGTGCCGTCGGCGATGGCGAAGTCGGCGGTGCTGGCGATGACGAGGAGCCTGGCGGTGGAATGGGGACCCAAGGGCGTGCGCACCGTCGCGATCGCGCCCGGTGCGTTTCCGACTGCTGGCGCGACGGGCCAGCTCCGTCCCGAGGGACGTGACTCGAATTGGGCCTCGCGCAATCCGCTCGGCCGCGCCGGCGATCATGGCGAGCTCGCCAATCTCGCAAGCTTTCTGATTTCGGACGCAGCCGGTTACATCAATGGCGAGATGGTGGTGCAGGATGGCGGCGCGCATCTGCGTTCATCGGGCGCCGAAGATTTGCTGCAATGGAGCGAAGCGCAATGGGCCGAGCTGCGCGCCGCACGCACTAAAGCGCGATGAGATTGGGTTGAGCCGGCATCGCGCTTTAGGTTTTTGATTGAGCATGATCTTTCCGGAAAACCGCTGCACACTTTTCCGGATCACGCACTAAAGGCTAAGCGCTGCTCGCGCAGTAACTGCCTTCCCAAATCAATGTTTCCCGGCTATGGCTGCCGCCGAGTAAACGCACCAGCAAGCGTCCGATTGAGCATCCGTCGCCGGGCCATCTTCCAGTCACAATGATAAGGGAACCACACCGCATCATGTTTTTTCAGCGGCTGCTGACATCGGTGATGGCGGGTATGCTGGTGTGCGGAGCGGCAAGCTTCGCGCTGGCGCAAACTGCGCCGCCGAGTGCGCCGCCAAAATCCACCAAGAGCGCCGCCGCGAAACCTGCAGCCAAGCAGGACGTAGCCAAGCCGCCGGCCTCGATGACAGGCGGCGTCGAGCCGACACTGATCGGCCAGTTCGGCACCTGGGGCGCCTACAGTGCAACGCCGAACGGCAAGCACGTCTGCTTCGCGCTGGCGAAGCCCTCCACCTCGAAGACCAATCCGCCGAACCGGCCGCGTGATCCGGCCTATGCCTTCGTCTCGACGCGCCCGGCCGAGAAGGTCATCAACGAAGTTTCGATCATGATCGGCTATGCGCTCAAGCCCGGCTCGGAATCGACGCTGGAAGTCGGCGGCGCGTCCTATTCGATGTATACCCAGGGTGACGGTCTCTGGATCAAGAACGCCGCCGAAGAGGACCAGATGGTCCAGGCCATGCGCCGCGCGGCGGATGCGACCGTCAAAGGCGTTTCGGCCAAGGGCACCGAGACGATGGATACTTTCTCGATGAAGGGCCTGAGCCAGGCGCTGGACCGCATCGCGCAAGACTGCAAGCACTAAGGACTGCAAGCACCAGGCCCACGGGCCTGCTTTTTTGATCAAACGAGATGGATTTCACGGCTTTTCAGCCCGCGCTGGAAAGCTTATGTGATTGCGATGACCGACATCCAGACCAGCGCCGCTGAGGCCGGCTCCACGCTTGTGGAGAAAACCCCGCTCGAATCCTATGTGCCGCCGGCAAAGCCGTCGCTGATCGGCCTGTCGCGCACGGAACTGGCGGAGCGGCTCGGCGAGATCGGCGTTGCGCCTTCGCAGCGCAAGATGCGGGTTCAGCAGCTCTGGCACTGGCTCTATTTCCGCGGCGCCAAGAGCTTCGACGAGATGACCAGCGTGTCGAAGGACATCCGCGCCGAGCTCGCCAGGCATTTCACCGTCGACCGGCCCGAGGTGGTCGCCGAGCAGATCTCCAACGACGGCACGCGCAAATGGCTGTTGCGGTTGCCGAGCGGCGACCAGGTCGAGCGGCCGCACGAAGTCGAATGCGTCTACATCCCCGAAACCGACCGCGGCACGCTCTGCGTCTCCTCGCAGGTCGGCTGCACGCTCAATTGCTCGTTTTGCCACACCGGCACGCAGCGGCTGGTGCGCAACCTCACCGCGGGCGAGATCGCAGGCCAGGTGATGGTCGCGCGTGACCGGCTCAATGATTGGGCCGACCGTGAGAACGGCACGCGTCTCGTCACCAACGTCGTGATGATGGGCATGGGCGAGCCGCTCTATAATTTCGACGCGGTGCGCGATGCGCTCCTGATCGTCGCCGACAATGAAGGCATCGGCATCTCCCGCCGCCGCATTACGTTGTCGACCTCGGGCGTGGTGCCGAACATCATCCGCACCGGCGAGGAGATCGGCGTGATGCTCGCGATCTCGCTGCATGCGGTGCGCGACGAGCTGCGCAACGAACTGGTGCCGCTCAACCGCAAATATCCGATTGCCGAATTGCTGCAGGCCTGCCGTGACTATCCGGCGGCATCGAACGCACGGCGCATCACCTTCGAGTATGTGATGCTCAAGGGCGTCAACGATTCGCTCGATGACGCAAAGCTGCTGGTGAAGTTGCTGAAGGGCATCCCGGCCAAGATCAATCTCATCCCGTTCAATCCCTGGCCAGGCACGCGTTACGAATGTTCGGACTGGGAGCAGATCGAGAAATTCTCCGAATATATCTTCAACGCCGGCTATTCCTCGCCGGTGCGTACCCCGCGCGGCCGCGACATCCTCGCCGCCTGCGGGCAGTTGAAATCGGAGACCGAGAAATTGTCGGCCCGCGAGCGGCAGGCGTTGCGCGCGATGGCGATGACCGATTGAGTGGCTTCATGCGCATGTCGTTGCAGTCTCGTCATTGCGGGGAGCCAACGGGTCCGCGCGAAGCGCGGCCCGATGACAGGCTCCGCGACGAAGCAATCCAGCCGCTGTTTCTGCGGGGGTGTTCTGGATTGCTTCGCTTCGCTCGCAATGACGGTTCCCTCTCCCAATGGCGTTGATCGGCCGGCTCTTCGTGATCGCTTTCGCCTTTCTCGCCGCCTGTCTGGTGGCGGGGATGATCATTGTTTGCGCGATCATGTTTCCCGAGTTCAGCAACCTCGGTACCGGCCCGGTCGATCAGGGCGCAATCGATATCATCCTGGGCTTCGGCTTCATCTTCATTTCCGGCTTCGCGTTGCTGCCGGCGCTGATCATTGCGCTGATCACGGAGGCCTTCTTCATCCGCAGCGCACTGGCCTATACGGTCGGTGGCGCCGTTGTCGGGCTCGCCTGTTATCTTGGTCTGGTGCCGTTCGACCCGGAGACGCTGCACTTCGAGGGCATCGTGCGGCGCCATATGGAGATCATGACCGGCGCCGGTATTGTCGCCGGCCTCGTCTATTGGATGATCGCGGGCCGCACCGCGGGCGCCTGGCGCGAGCCGCAGCGTCGCCTGCCGCCGCCTCCGCCGATGCCCTCGCAGTAGCGACGGCGCGTTAACACTTTTGCCGCAGCCGGCAAGGGGTTTTCATACCTCGCCCGCTCCGCTAAACCGCGCCCCATGAACCGGACTGGACTCTTCATCGCGCTGGGACTGGCGGCTTTTGTCGGGCTGCTGTTCGGAGTTTACCCCGAGCTCGACCTCAAGCTGGCATCGCTGTTCTACGATACGGCGACGAAAACCTTTCCGCTGAAGTTCAACACGCTGGCCGAGTTCGCTCGCGATGGCGCGATGTGGATCGCGTGGGGTTTGGCTCTACCTGCGCTCGTCGCGTTGGTCGTGAAGCTGGTGCGGCCGGATCGGAAACTGCTGATATCCGGACGGGCGGTGGTGTTCCTGCTCGTGACGCTGATCCTGTCCGCGGGGATTCTCACGAATCTCACCTTCAAGAGCTATTGGGGCCGGCCGCGTCCGGTCGTGGTTACAGAGTTCAACGGACCGGATAAGTTCGTGGCGTGGTGGGATCCGCGCGGCAGCTGCGATCGCAACTGCTCGTTCTTCTCCGGCGAAGGCGCGACCGCATTCTGGACCTATGCGCCGGCCGCACTGGCGCCGCCGGCCTGGCGTCCGATCGCCTATGCCGCAGCGACCGTGTTCGGCGTGGTGACGAGCCTGCTGCGCATGGCGTTCGGCGGTCACTTTTTCACGGACGTCGCCATCGCCGGCCTGGTGACGTTTCTCGTGATCTGGCTGGGCTACGCCTGTATCTATCGCTGGCCCCGTACCCGCTTCACCGATGAAAGCGTCGATGCCGCGCTGACGCGGCTAGCCTGGCCCGCCTTTGTCTGGCGCCTCCGCCTGGTCAGGCGCTGGGCGAAATCGGAGCCCTCCTTCGTGCACCGGATCGTCCAGACCCATCACGATTGAGGCTTGACGAACGGGCCTTTACGAATGGGCCTTGGGACGGCTTGCCTCGCAAGGCGTTCTGCCTATAGAACCGCGCCGAAATTCGCTATTTTCCGCGATCAAGCCGTAAACGAACCCGCTTTGTTCGACCGATTGGAAGCTCCATGACCACGATCCTGAAAAGCCTGCCCAAGGGCGAAAAAGTCGGCATCGCTTTCTCGGGCGGCCTCGACACCTCCGCGGCGCTGCTCTGGATGAAGCAAAAAGGCGCCCGCGTCTTTGCCTATACGGCAAATCTCGGCCAGCCTGACGAAGCCGATTACGACGCGATCCCGCGCAAGGCCATGGACTTCGGCGCCGAGAAGGCCCTCCTCGTGGACTGCCGCACGCAGCTGGTCCATGAGGGCATTGCCGCCATTCAGTCGGGCGCGTTCCACATCTCGACCGGCGGCATCACTTATTTCAACACCACGCCGCTCGGCCGCGCCGTGACCGGCACGATGCTGGTCTCGGCGATGAAGGAGGACGGCGTCAACATCTGGGGCGACGGCTCGACCTTCAAGGGCAACGATATCGAGCGGTTCTATCGCTACGGCCTCGTCACCAATCCGACGCTGAAGATCTACAAGCCCTGGCTCGACCAGCAATTCATCGACGAACTCGGCGGCCGCGCGGAAATGTCGGCGTTCATGACCGCGCAAGGCTTCGCCTACAAGATGAGCGCCGAGAAGGCGTATTCGACCGACAGCAATCTCCTTGGCGCGACCCACGAGGCCAAGGATCTGGAAAGCCTTTCCAGCGGTATCAAGATCGTCAATCCGATTATGGGCGTGCCGTTCTGGCGCGATGACTGCAACGTCAAGGCCGAGAAGGTCGTCGTGCGTTTTGAGGAAGGCCAGCCGGTCGCGCTGAACGGCCAGACTTTTGCTGATGCGGTCGCGCTGTTCCTCGAGGCTAACACGATCGGCGGCCGGCATGGCCTTGGCATGAGCGACCAGATCGAGAACCGCATCATCGAGGCCAAGAGCCGCGGCATCTACGAAGCGCCCGGCATGGCGCTCTTGCACATCGCCTACGAGCGCCTCGTCACCGGCATCCATAACGAGGACACCATCGAGCAATACCGCATCAGCGGCATGCGCCTTGGCCGCTTGCTCTACCAGGGGCGATGGTTCGACTCCCAAGCGCTGATGTTGCGCGAGACCGCCCAGCGCTGGGTCGCGCGAGCGATCACCGGCGAGGTGACGCTCGAGCTGCGCCGCGGCAACGATTACTCGATCCTGAACACCGAGAGTCCCAACCTCACCTACGCGCCGGAGCGGCTCAGCATGGAGAAGGTCGAGGACGCCGCGTTCACGCCGGCGGACCGCATCGGCCAGCTCACCATGCGCAACCTCGACATCGCCGATACGCGGGCGAAGCTGAAGCTGTATGGAGAGACGGGTTTGCTGTCGATCGGCGAGGGCTCGCCGATTCTCAAGCTCGAGGGTGACAAGGACTGAGGGGCGCCGGGCTCGCTGCGCGAAATTTTCTCGGGGTCGTCCCGGACAAGCGAGCGTGAGCGAGCGCCGATCCGGGACCCATTACCACAAGGTCTAGTTTGGCGAAGACTCGGAGTTGTCAGCTTGCCACAACAACGCGATCCTGTGGCAATGGGTCCTGGCTTTCGCCAGGACGACCCCGCGGATATGTCGGAGCAAAAGCAAAATGGCCGGGATTGCTCCCGGCCATTTGTTTTTCGTTCGATCCGCCTTTTTGACTTCGTCTTACCGCGGTGGCGCGATGCCGGGCGGGGGCGGCGGCAGCGAGGCGGTTGAGCCGTTGAGCAGCGGCGTGATGCGTCGGACGGTGACGCGCCGGTTGATGCGGCTCGGACCGTCCGTCTGCTCCTTTAGATATTGCGAGCCGTAGCCCTGCGAGGTCAGGTTTTCCGCCGGGACGCCGAACTGCTGGGTGAGCAACTCGGCAGCCGATTCCGCGCGGCGGTCCGACAGCGACAGATTGTCGGTGTCGTTGCCGGTCGCATCCGTGTGGCCCTCGATCAGGAACACCTCGCGCGGATTGCGCTGGATGGCACGATTGAGGCCGTCGGCGATCACCTGCAGCTTCGAAGCCTGGTCGGGCGTGATCTCCCAGGAACCTAGGTCGAAGTTGATGCTGTTGACGTCGATGCTCGGCATCAGCATGCGCACATTAGGGCTGTAGCGGATTTCGTCGAGCGAATACCGCCGCTCGATGCGATCCACGGGCGGCGCCTCGAGGGTGTCGTAGACGAGGTCCGGTGGTGCGTCGGCGTAGTCGACGACGTAATGGTCGTAGGGGATGCGGACGACCGGCGGCGCCAGATCGACAAAGAAGCCGCCGACCGCGCTCGGATCGCGGTAGCTGTTGTCGATGATGATGATCTCGCGACCATCGCGGTCGCGCCGGATCCGCCGCAGCAACCCGCCATCGGGCCCGACCACGGTGATGACCTGGCTGCCGTCGGGACGGAACACGATGGTGCGGTTTTCGCCGCCGACAACTTCGGTGCGGATGTCACGCGCACCGTAGCGGAAGCGGTCCATCTCGTCGTGACGCACGAACTCCTGGCCGCTCGGATCGCGGATGATGAGACGGCCGGGCTCCGTGATGATGGTGCGGCCGCCTTCCTGCACCTCGCGCCGCTGGCTGCGGAAGTCGTCCATGCGCCGCGGTCCTTGCGGAGCAGCCCCCGGTGCGATCGGCGTGAGGGGTGCCGCAGGCGGCGCCATTGCCGGAAGCGGAGTCGTGACCGTCGGCGCACGGCGGAAGGCCGGCGTAACCGTCGGCGGCGCGTTCTGGGCGCGGCCGGGCGGAGGTGCAGCGTTCGGCGCGCCAGGCACCACGGCCGGTGCTGCGGCATTCGGCGCTGCTGCGCCGCCCGGAGCATTGGGACGACCGGCGGGAGCTACGCCTTGTTGAGCCGGTGCAACTTGTTGAGCCGGTGCAACCTGGGTCGGCGGCGTGGCGGGGGTCTGCTGGGTGTGCGCCGGCGGTGTGCCAGCAGGCGCGGTCGACGGTGCTGCACCGGCGGCGGGCGGCGTACCTGTTGGCGTACCCGGGCGGCCTTCCGGCGTACCCGGACGACCTTCACGACGCTCTTCACGCGGCGGCGTACCGGCAGGAGGTGTCGATGTTTGCGGTGTCGCAGCGGGCGGAGTGCCGTGCTGTTCGCGACGCTCTTCCGGGTGACCCTGCGGGCCGCCGGCAGGCGGCGTTGAGGTCTGCGGAGTAGCTGGCGTGGTCGGACGCACGGGGGCCGCGGGCGGAGCCGGCGGCGCAGCATGCGGCGGCGGCGCAGGAGGCGGCGGGGGCGCCGCTGGATGCGGGGGTGCAGGCGGCGGTGCGGGCGGAGGCGCTGCCGGATGCGGAGCTTGAGGCGGTGGTGCTGTCGGATGCGGAGGCTGTGGGGGCGGCGGAGCGGCTGGCTTCGCCGGTTGGGCCGGGGCGCCCTTGGCCGGCGGCTGACCACCCTTCGGCGGCGCTCCCTTTTCCTTTTCGTGTTCCTTGGTTTCCCCTCCGGGCTGCTGCTGCGCCACCACCATGGGTGCGCTTTGCGCATGCGAGGTAGAGCTTGCAAACTGCATCGCAGTGAGAGCGGTCGTGGCAAGCAGCACGAGGCGAAGTTTTGTCATGATGTTGTGGGTCCCGGGAGGAAGGAAGGTTCTAGAGGCAGGCGATCAACGAACAGCCATTAGGCCGGATTGTGGCAGCGTACAAAGGCTGATTCGGATTTATTTCGTGCGACAAAAGGCCCGAAAACGTCATTGTTCATGGCGTATTCATGCGATGGCCAAGTTAGGCACGTTCGATTTGCATTGAGATCGCCCCCGTGTTCCGAAGTGCGATAACGGCGTGCGCAGCGCAATGTTCCCGAAGGAACGTGCTCATTCCGGCGTGTGACACACCGCCTCGATGTTGTGACCATCAAGATCGAGCACGAAGGCGCCGTAATAATTCGGATGATAATGTGCGCGAATGCCCGGCGCGCCATTGTCGCGCCCGCCGGCTGCGATTGCTGCATGATAGAAAGCATCCACGGCAGCGCGGTTGGTCGCGAGGATCGCGACATGCAGCGGCTTGTTCAATCCGCCTTCGCCGCCGATCCAGAAATCCGGCTTGCCATTGGCGCCGAAACCCGCCGCCGGCGTGTCTTCGGGCTGGTCCTGCTGTTTGACTTCCATCACGAGAGCGTAGCCGAGCGGCGCCAGCGCTTGCAGATAGAAGGTCTTGGCGCGCTCATAGTCGGAAACGGGAAAACCGATATGGTCGATCATCAGCGCCTCCTTCTTGATTGAGCATGATCTTTTCGGAAAACCGGCTTCCACTTTTCCGGATCATGCTCCTCGTATCGTCAGCCTACGTACGCAAGAGAAACGTGTTGCTGCGCGTCCGGCCTGCTTCAGCATAACCCCGTGTCAACATGTCGGCGATGCAGTCCTGCTGCCATTCGTCGCGGGAGAGATGCTCGATCACCACCGCGCGCGGCCATTGCGCTTGCGGCGCTTCTTTGAAGTACGGCACCAGCGCGCGGTCTTCAAAACCTTCGATGTCGATTTTCAGCGCGTCGACTTTCGTGACGCCCGCTTCATCGAGAATGCGCTGCAGCCGTAGCGCAGGCACCTTGATGGCTTCAGAGGTGGCGGCACCGATGACGACGTGGCTGGCGCCGAGATTGCCGCCATCGGTCTCGATCATCACTTCGCCGTCGGCATCGCTCACCGCGGCCGCGACCAGGCGCGTCTGCGTGTATCCGCAAGCGCTGTTGTTGAAAGCAAGCCGCGCATGCGTGACGGGATGCGGCTCGACCGCGATCACGGTGCCGTTTGCGCCGACATCACGCGCCAGCACCAGCGCATAGGTGCCGACATTGGCGCCGATATCGACGAACACGCCGCCGGCGGGCAGATGCGTGCGCAGGAAGCTGAGCTCTTCGAGATTGTAGTCGGGATTGAACAGCGCGCCGCGCTCGGTCGCGCTGGCCTGGTGATAGAAGCGGAACGAGGCGCCTTGATAGGGCACATCAACGGGACCCGCGCGGAGCAGATTGACCAGCCGCGACAGCCAGGGGCGAAACGCGCCACGCTTCAGCCGCGAGCGATGCGCGAGAGAAATGATCGCCGCCTGCGCCGCATTCGGCGCAAAGGCGCCGAATGGCGCGGGCGAAGGATCATTGTCTGATATCACGCAGCTATCCTTGAACAAGCGGGCAGGGCGGCGACTGCATAGCCGACTTTTGCGCGGGACTCCAAAGGTTCCTGCGCGCTTTTTCTACGTCGCCTACCCGCGCGAAGGCTGCGATTGGTTGACGTAGTCCATTAGCCCGGCGAGAAGATGATCCATCATCAAGCGCAGCCTGCGGCTCGTGCGCAGATCCTCGTGCAGCGCCAGCCATATCTCCAGCCGGGCGCTGATTTGATCCGGAAACACCGGCACCAGTTCCTTGCTACGCCGCGCGATGCCGTGCTGGATCAGTCCGATGCCGCAGCCCGCCCTGATGGCGGCGAGTTGGGCCAGATCATTGTCGGTCCGCAGCGAAAAGATATCGCGGACCAGCGTGAGATTTTCCGACAGGTCGGGCAATACCGGCGTTTCCCGATCGAAGCCGATGAGCGTGTGCTCGCCAAGCATCGCGCGCGGCGTCGTCAGTTTCGGCGCGGCTTCGAGATAGTGCCGGTGCGCGTAGAGCCCGAGGCCGACATCGCCGACATGGCGGGCGACGATCGCCTGCTGGCCGGGACGCAGCATGCGCACGGCAATATCGGCTTCTCCAGTGAGAAGGTCGGCCACGCGGTTGGAGAGTGAAAGCTCGATCGTCACGCGCGGAGCTATGCTGCGGAACAAGGCCAGCAAGGGCGGCAGCACCTCGGCGCCGATAATGTCGCTCGCAGTGATGCGGATGGTCCCGGCGATGTCGCTCTCACCGCCGGAAGCCGCGCGGATCATGGCGCTCGATGCCGCCGACATCGCCTGCGCGTGACGGGCGATATCGTTTGCGGCGTCCGTCGGCGTCAGGCCGCGCTGGGAACGAATGAAGAGGGCGACGCCGAGGTCCTTTTCGAGCTCGGCGATCTGCCGCCCAAGGGTGGGCTGGGTCAGCCCCAACCGCCGCGCCGCGCCCGAGAGACTGCCCTCGTCGTAGACGGCGAGAAACGAGCGGATATGGCTCCAGTCGGGCTCTTTCATACAAATACGTATATCAATGTTATATATTTATGCAATTTTCAGAGAACGAGGCGCGCGGCATAAACGGCTCCATGCCCATGGAGGACCACGTGTCGCTGCTAATCGAATCCACAACGCCTGAACTCGTCCACCGGCGTTATCGCGCGGTCATGCTGCCCCGGATCGGCGGACCTGAGGTGCTGCGCAGCGTCGATCTGCCATTGCCTGAGCCGGGCCCAAAACAGCTTCGGGTTCGCATCCGCGCTGCCGGCGTCGGCTCGACCGACCTGATGATGCTCGCGGGCCGCTACAACTACGCGCCGCCGATGCCGTTCGTGCCGGGCTACGAGATCGCCGGCGTGGTCGACGCAGTCGGCGCCGAGGTGAAGGATTTCCGGATCGGGCAGCGTGTCGCCGCGCTGACGCTGCACGGCGGCTTCGCCGAAACCATTGTCCGCGACGCCGAGCATTTCATTCCGATTTCGGACGGCGTCTCGGATGTCCAGGCGGCAGCCACGGTGCTGAACTACGTCACCGCATGGCAGATGATTCATCGTGTCGCCAAAGTGCAGCCGGGCCAGACGGCGCTGGTGACGGGCGCTGCCGGCGGCGTCGGCACGGCCGCCCTGCAACTCCTGCGTCTCACCGGCGTCAAGGCCTATGGCGCTGCATCGCCGGCCAAGCACGACGTGATCCGCAAATTCGGCGCGACGCCGATCGACTATCGCAAGGGACGACTGGATCGCCTGGTGCGCGCGTGCGAGCCGCATGGCGTCGATGTCGTTTTCGACGCCGTGGGCGGATCGAACGTGACGCCATGCATCAAATCATTGCGTGTTGGAGGCATGCTGGTTGGTTTCGGCTTCATGAACGTCCGGAGCAAGTCGGCGATTCTAGCGAGCATTGCCAACACGCTGCTGGGTGCGCGCCTTCGCGGCCGCCGCGGTGCCTTCTACGGCATCACCATGCTTTATCGAAAAGACCCAAAACCGCTGCGCGAGGACTTGCCGAAGATTTTTGCGCTGATCGAAGACGGCAGCATCGATCCGTTGATCGATGCTGTTTTCCCTTTATCTTCTGTCCGTGAAGCGATGGAGCGACTGGCGGCTGGTACAGGCGCGGGAAAAATCGTGCTGACGGTGAGCTGAAGCGACAGCTTGGGTACCTCGATGGTTCCCCTCGATCATGCTAGTCAGATTTCGCGAGAATTTTGGCGGAGACGGACATGGAACGCGATGGGCGCATCGGGCCGCAGCAACTGCTCGACTTTGCCACGGCGGTCTATGAGCGTTGCGGTATGCCGGCGGCGGCCGCGAGGCTTGCGGCCGACACGCTAGTGCAGGCCGATCTGTGGGGGCATCAGTCGCATGGCGTGATGCGGCTGTCCTGGTATGTCGGCCGCCTCAAGGCCGGCGTCTGCGATCCCAGCGCCAAACCTGAAACAATCGTCGACGCCGGCGCGATCGCTGTGATCGATGGCAAGGACGGCATGGGCCAGGTCTTGACGGCGCATGCGATGGAGGACGCGATCCGCCGCTCGCGGGCGCATGGCATCGGCGCGGTGGCGCTGCGCAACTCCAATCATTTCGGCACCGCGATGTATTTCACGCTGATGGCGGCGCGTGCCGGCTGCGTCGGCTTTCTCGCCACCAATGCGAGCCCGGCGATGGCGCCCTGGGGTGGCCGCAAGAAGACGGTCGGCACCAATCCCTGGTCGTGGGCGGCGCCGGCGGGAAGCCAGTCGCCGATGGTGCTCGACATCGCCAACACCGGCGTTGCGCGCGGCAAGATCTATCTCGCCCGGCAGAAGGGGCTGCCGATTCCGGAAGGATGGGCGATCAACGCCGAGGGTGCGCCGACCACAGATCCGGCCGAAGCCATCGAGGGCATCATCCTGCCGATGGCGCAGCACAAGGGTTACGCCATTGCCGTGATGATGGACATGCTGTCGGGCGTTCTAAGCGGCAGCGCTTTCGGCGCCGGGGTGCACGGCCCCTATCAGACCGAGCATCGCAGCGGCGCCGGGCAATTCATGATCGCGCTCAACATCGCGGCCTTCATGCCGTTGAACGAGTTTGGCGAACGTATGCAGCGCTATGTCAGCGAGCTGAAATCCGTGCCGCTGGCGCAGGGCTTTGACGAGATCGTCTATCCCGGCGAGCTCGAAGCACGATCGGAGGCGCGCAATCGCGCGGAAGGGATTCTGCTGCCGGAGGACACGCGCGCGGATTTGCGAAAGCTTGCGGACGCGTTCGGCCTGCAGGCGCCCTTCGCCGATTAAGCGGGAAGTACGAGAAAACCCGCACGCGGAAAATGCACGACGATGTCGCCGGCTTTTGGATCATGCCGGCGAATGGCGATGTGTTGCGGCGAGAGTGCGACGATCTCGCCGGCGACGCGGACCTTGCCGTAATCGTCGGGCACGACCTCGACCTTGTCGCCAACCTTGCGGCCGGAGGGGTCGTTCGGATCGTGCAGCTCTTCGGTCTCTGGCACAGCCTTGGTCGCGAGATCGAGCGCCTCAGTGGTCGTCATTTCAGTGCGTTGGCCGTGACCGGCGGCGCGCAACCGCCCGGCCCAGGCTCGGGTGTGGTCGAACTCGGCCATCATCTCGTCGGCACTGTCGAGATGGGCGCGCACGTACCAGATGTTCATATAGGCGTTGACGTCGATCAGGCTGGGCGCTTCGCCGGCGAGCCAGGTCCGCTCATCGCTGAGCTGGGTATCGATCCAGGAGAGATGCGCGCGATATTGATCGTGCATCTGCGGGATCGCCGCGGTCATGGCGGCGACGTCGAATTTGGCGCCACGCAGCTTTTCGCGATCGGCGATGAAATCGGCCGGCACCTTGTCCGCCAGCAAGCCGAATACGAGATTGACCGTGTTCTGGAAAAACGAGCGATCCGTCCACATCGCGCTGCCCCAGGCGAGCCCTTGCGTGCCCTTCGGCAGCAGCGACGGCTCGGGAAAGCGGCGCTCTAGTTCGCGCATGATGCATTGGGTGTCGCAATAGACGTCGGCCCCGATCTGCATCACGGGCGTACGGCGATAACCGCCGGTGAGCGGCATCAGGTCGGGACGCGGCATGATCCGCGAGATCACGACCGAGGTCCAGGCGAGCTTCTTCAGGCCAAAGACGAGCCGGATTTTCTCCGAGAAAGGCGACTGCTCGAAATGATGCAGGATGATGGGCGCGCCGGACATCATGCGATCCTTTCGGGAACGATCGATGCTTTGATCCCTCCGCCTAGCGGCGGAGGGCCGAGGCCGAGCGCGCCACTCAGATCTGCCGTTCGACCAGCTTCATCTTCAGCGTTGCGATCGCTTCCGAGGGGTTGAGGCCCTTCGGGCAGGCCTTCGCGCAGTTCATGATGGTGTGGCAGCGATAGAGCCGGAAGGGATCCTCGAGGTTGTCGAGCCGTTCGCCGGTGGCTTCGTCACGGGAGTCGGTGACCCAGCGCGTCGCCTGCAACAGCGCGGCGGGGCCGAGGAAGCGGTCGCTGTTCCACCAATAGCTCGGGCAGGAGGTCGAGCAGCAGGCGCAGAGGATGCACTCATAGAGCCCGTCGAGCTTCTCGCGGTCCTCGTGGCTCTGCTTCCATTCCTTCTGCGGCGTCGGCGAGGTCGTCTTCAGCCACGGCTCGATGGACGCGTATTGCGCATAGAAATTGGTGAGGTCGGGAACGAGATCCTTCACGACCGGCTGGTGCGGCAGCGGATTGATCTTCACCGCGCCGCCGGATGCGACGTCATGCATCGACTTGGTGCAGGCGAGCGTGTTCTGGCCGTCGATGTTCATGGCGCAGGAGCCGCAGACGCCCTCGCGGCAGGAGCGGCGGAAGGTCAGCGTCGGGTCGATATGGTTCTTGATCCAGATCAGCCCGTCCAGCACCATGGGCCCGCAATCATGGATGTCGACATGATAGGTGTCGACGCTCGGATTTTTGCCGTCGTCCGGATTCCAGCGATAGATCCTGTACTCGCGCGTCTCGGTCGCGCCCTGCGGCTTCGGCCAGACCTTGCCGCCAGAGATCCTCGAGTTCTTCGGAAGTGCGAATTCAACCATCTGTCTCGCCTTTGCCCGGTTAGTACACCCGCGCCTTCGGCACGATGTACTGGACGTCATTGGTCATGGTGTAGTCGTGCACCGGGCGGTAATCGATCGTGGTCTTGCCGCTCTCGTCGATCCACGCCAGCGTGTGCTTCATCCAGTTCTTGTCGTCGCGCGTGTTGAAATCCTCGCGCGCATGCGCGCCGCGGCTCTCGGTGCGGTTGGCAGCCGAGTCCATGGTGACGACGGCCTGCGCGATCAGGTTGGAGAACTCCAGCGTCTCGATCAAATCGGAATTCCACACCAGCGAGCGGTCGGACACCGAAATGTCGGAGATGCCGCCGTTGACCTTGTGGATCAGGTTCTGACCTTCTTGCAGCACGTCACCGTCGCGGAACACGGCGCAATTGTTCTGCATCACATGCTGCATGCTGTCGCGCAGTTTCGCGGTTGGCGTGCCGCCGGAGGCATAGCGGAAATGATCGAGCCGGCCCAGCGACCGCTCAGCGGAGTCCTTGGGCAACTCCGGCTGGGTGGCATTGGCGGTGAGCTTTTCGGCCAGACGCAGCGCTGCCGCGCGGCCGAACACCACGAGGTCGATCAGCGAGTTGGAGCCGAGACGGTTGGCGCCATGCACGGAGACGCAGGCCGCCTCGCCGACCGCCATCAAGCCGGGGACGATGGCATTGTCGTCGCCGTTCTTCTTGGTCAGCACTTCGGCGTGGAAATTGGTCGGGATGCCGCCCATGTTGTAGTGCACGGTCGGCACGATCGGGATCGGCTCGCGCGTCACGTCGACATTGGCGAAGATGCGCGCCGATTCGGAAATGCCGGGCAGCCGCTCGGCCAGCACCTTCGGGTCGAGATGGTCGAGGTGCAGGAAGATGTGGTCCTTTTTCTTGCCGACGCCGCGGCCTTCGCGGATCTCGATGGTCATCGAGCGTGAGACCACGTCGCGGGAGGCGAGGTCCTTTGCCGACGGCGCATAGCGCTCCATGAAGCGCTCGCCCTCGGAATTGACGAGATAGCCGCCTTCGCCGCGTGCGCCCTCGGTGACGAGGCAGCCCGAGCCATAGATGCCGGTCGGGTGGAACTGAACGAACTCCATATCCTGCAGCGGCAGGCCGGCGCGCAGTGCCATGCCGCCGCCGTCGCCGGTGCAGGTATGCGCCGAGGTGCAGGAAGCATAGGCGCGGCCATAGCCGCCGGTCGCGAGAATCGTGGTCTGGGCGCGGAAGCGGTGCAGCGTGCCGTCGTCGAGCTTCAGCGCGATCACGCCACGGCAGGTGCCCTGATCGTCCATGATCAGGTCGATGGCGAAGAACTCGATGTAGAACTCGGCCGAATGCCGCAGCGCCTGGCCGTACATGGTGTGCAGCATGGCGTGGCCGGTGCGGTCGGCGGCCGCGCAGGTGCGCTGCGCCTGGGCCTTGCCGTAATCCATGGTCATGCCGCCAAACGGACGCTGGTAGATCTTGCCGTCCTCGGTGCGCGAGAACGGCACGCCCCAGTGTTCGAGCTCGTAGACCGCCTCGGGCGCATGGCGCACCATGTATTCGATGGCGTCCTGGTCGCCGAGCCAGTCCGACCCCTTGACGGTGTCGTACATGTGCCAGCGCCAGTCGTCGGGATGCATGTTGCCGAGCGAAGCGGAAATGCCGCCCTGCGCCGCGACCGTGTGCGAGCGGGTCGGAAACACCTTGGTGATGCAGGCGGTGCGCAGGCCCGCCTCCGAGCAGCCGACCACGGCACGCAGTCCCGCGCCGCCGGCGCCGACCACGACGACGTCGTAGGTATGGTCCTCGATCGGATAGGCTTTGCCGTTGGTGGCGGGGCCTGAACCGTTGGTGGCCTTGCCGTTGCCTTCACTGGCCATATTCTTCACCAGACATGGATCAAACTCCCGACGACAGTTTGAAGATGGCGTAGATCGAGGCCAGCGCCACCACGAAACAGAAGAAGTTGTTGGCCATGACCGAGGCGAGCTTCAGCTTTTCATTGTGAATGTAGTCTTCGATCACGACCTGCATGCCGATCTTCATGTGCCAGGTCGAGGCGATGATGAAGAGCACCAGGATGACCGCGATCGGCATCGAGCCGAGGATCTGGGCCGCACCGGCCTGGTTACGGCCGAGCAGCATCATCACGATGACCAAGACCGGGATGATCAGCAACACCATTGCTACCGCGGTCAGACGCTGGCGCCAGAAATCGCCGGTGCCGGAATGCGAGGCGCCGAGATTGCGGACCTTGCCGAGCGGGGTGCGCATCGATGGCGAGCCGTGGCCGGTTGGCGTGCTCATCGTCCGCCTCCGATTGCATAGGCCACGATCCAGATCAGCACCGTCAGCGAGATGCCGCCGATCAACGCGCCCCAGGTCAGGGCCTCGCGCTCGTTGGCCTTGAAGCCATAGCCGAGGTCCCAGACCAGATGGCGGATGCCGCTGAGCAGGTGATGCATCAGCGCCCAGGTGTAGCCGAACACGATCAGCCGGCCGATGAAGCTCGACGTGAAGCCCTGCACATTGGCGTAGGCGGTAGGTCCCGAGGCGGCTGCGATCAGCCACCAGGCCAACAGCAGCGTGCCGACATAAAGCGCCATGCCGGTGGCGCGATGGACGATGGAAAGAATCATCGTCAGCGTCCAGCGGTAGGTCTGTATATGCGGTGAAAGGGGGCGTTCGATCCTGGCGGTCATTGGCAGCTTTATGTTGCGAACCGAGCTGGCTCGGTCGGGGATCGCGGTAATTTGAGCCCTATTTACGGAGTCGAATCATCGAGTGCAACGATCAAATGGCAGCCAACCGAATCTGCATTCATCGTTACGCTAAACGGCAAAAACGGCCTGATAATTCGTGGTATACCACGACGATTGCGAGCGTTCCTGCAAGCATCCATGCAAGAATCCCTGATCGTCTCGGTGCACGCTTTAGCGCCGTGCGATGAACGGTTCGTTGCTTCGCCATTGCGCCGTCAAATAATCCGTGAAAGCGCGTGTTTTCGGCGAAGCGAGCCGGGATGATTGTGACAGCACGTGCAGCGGTGCCGGCGGTGGCTCGTAGTCCTGCAAGACGCGCCGCAAATTGCCCGCGCTGATTTCACCCATCACCTGCCAGCTCGGTACCCGGACGAGACCGGAGCCGTCTTTCGCCGCCATCACCAGCGCGTCGAGACTGTTGGCCCAGAGCCGCGGCGAGATCGGGATTTTCCATCTGGATTTTGCGTCCTGCGCAAAGCGCCATTCGGCGGCGCCCGGCACTTCCGAAAAGGCGAGGCAATCATGGGCGCTCAATTGGGCCGGTGTCTGCGGCACGCCGCGGCTCTCCAGATAGGACGGCGAGGCGCAGACGATCATCTGGATATCACCGAGCTTGCGCGCGACGAGGTCGGAGTCGGGCAGATGTCCGATGCGAAGGGCGAGGTGGATGTCTTCCTCGATCATGTCGACGGCGCGGTCGACGAGTTGCAGGTCGACCGAGACGGCGGGATGGCGCCGCAGGAATTCCGCCAGCATCGGCGCCAGCAAAAGCCGTCCGATCAGCGTCGGGGCGGCAACGCGGAGCCGTCCCGCCGGCTCTTGATGGCCCGTCGACAATGCCGCTTCGACTTGGCGGAGCTCGCCCAGGATGGCCTTGGCCCTCTCGTAGAGCATGCGGCCATCGTCGGTCAGTGCCAGCCGCCGCGTCGTACGGTGGAGCAGCTGGGTGCCGAAATGCCGCTCGAGCGCCGAGACCTGGCGGCTCACCGCCGTCAGCGAACTCGGCAGCGATCTGGCGGCGCCGGACAGGCTGCCGGCGTCCACTACCCGCACGAAGGTCGTTAGCGCCGCGAATTGGTCCAAACGGTCATCCTTCCGGTTTATGCAAGATAATCTGGCAATATCGGAGAATACTATCGAACAGCACAATAGTGTAGGTTTGTTCGACCTGGAATCAGAGAGCCGGCCCGGCCATGCGTTCCATCTCACCCCTCACGCGCGCAGCCATGGGACTCATGTGCCCGCTGGTGTTTTCCGTGACGGGATTGCTGGTGGACGGCGCGGTGCTCGTCAGTTGCGGCGACCAACTAGCGCCGGCGTGGAGATTTGCCCTGGTTGCAGGCGCGCCCGCGCTGGCAGCCATTGCTGCCATCAAGGTCGCGGGCGACGATCAGCTCGATCTGGGGAGTGGGAATCATTTTGGGCGGCGCTGATCTTACCGAGCTGATTGAACTCGCACTGTTGCTGATCGCGACGGGCGCGTTGTCCGGATTTCTGGCCGGCCTGTTCGGCATCGGCGGCGGCGCGGTGCTGGTCCCGGTGTTCTACGAATGCTTTCGGCTGGCCGGCGTGCCGCTCGAGGTGCGCATGCCGCTCTGCATCGGCACTTCGCTCGCGGTGATCATTCCAACCTCGATCCGCTCCTTCCGCGCCCATTATCTCCGCGGCGCGGTCGACATGGACATCATCAAGGCCTGGTGGCTGGTGATCATCATCGGCGTCATCGTCGGCAGCGCGATTGCGCGCTATGCGCCCGAGCGGCTGTTCAAATATGTCTTCGTCGCCGTCGCCTGGTCGGCCACGCTGCGCCTCTGGCTCTTGCGCGACGGCTGGAATTTCGGCGACGAGATGCCGAAGGGTCTGTTGATGAAGGTCTACGGCTTCTTCGTCGGCCTGCTGTCGACGTTGATGGGGGTCGGCGGCGGACTGTTCTCCAACCTCTTGATGACATTCTACGGCCGCCCGATCCACCAGTCGGTGGCGACCTCGTCCGCGCTTGCGGTCCTGATCTCGATCCCCGGCGCACTCGGCTATGTCTATGCCGGCTGGCCGGTCGCGGCCCGATTCCCCACTATTGCCGCGCTGCAGATGCCGCTCGCCGTCGGCTATGTCTCGCTGATCGGCGCGCTGTTGGTGATGCCGATGAGTCTCTGGACCGCGCCGCTCGGGGTCAAGGCCGCGCATGCCATGTCAAAGCGCATGCTGGAAGTCGCCTTCGGTCTCTATCTCTTTATTGTCGGTGGCCGGTTTGTGATAAGTCTCGCGACGGGGCAGTAGTCGAATTTCCTGGCGCCCTCGGCATCACTTATTTCAGGACGTCATCGATGACCACCACTTCTCCCCCACCCCTCGATCAATCGGTGGTCCCGGCGGAAATCGACCGCTGGAATTGGGGCGCGTTTCTGCTCAACTGGGTATGGGGGATTGGAAATAATACCTTCATCGCGCTGCTGACGTTCGTTCCACTCATCGGCCTGGTGATGCCCTTTGTGCTGGGCGCGAGAGGGAGCGCCTGGGCCTGGCGCAACGGGCGATGGGACAGCATCGAGCATTTCAAGCGCGTCCAACGCAAATGGGCGATCTGGGGCGTCGTGCTCTGGCTTGCCGCGATCGCGATGCTTGGCGGGACCATTGGCGGCGTTTTCTTCGCCCTCAGGAATTCCGAGGCCTACCAACTCGCGGTGACCAAGCTTCAGTCCAACACCGCGGCCATGAGCGCACTCGGCGCTCCCATATCGACCGGAACGCCTTCCGGCGAAATCTCGACTAAGGATACGTCTGGCGAAGCGAAGCTGAATTTCCCAGTGACCGGGACCAAGGCCAATGGAGAGCTTCAAGTGGAGGCGGTCAAGAAAGACGGCGTCTGGTCGCTCAGGGTGCTCAAGCTCAAGATCGATGGACGTGACGACGTGATCGACCTGCTGAAGGATTCGCGCGTGGAATTGGTGCCGCTGTTGGTGGGGTCAGCAGCTTAGGAGTTCAGCCGCACCTCGCTATAGCCCCACATGCGTAGATCGCCGGCGCTTTCGATGAGGCCGGAATCGACCATTACCATCAGGCGCGCGGCAGCAATCGCGGGATCGAGGCTTATGCCAAGGCTTGCGTAATGTTCCGAAACGTTCCCGACGATCCTGGCCGTTTTGCGCCATTGCTGGCCTAGATACGAGAGAACGACTCTGTCGAAATCCATCACGGTGACGGATGGCGGCAGGCTGACTTTATCCCACGTCAGCTTGCTGTCGATCCGCGGTTTCTCTTTGGATGGTGGCCTCAGATCAGGAAATTGACGATAGATCACCTTGTCCAGCATTTCGTGTTGCAAGGCCCCATAGGCATTTCCCACAGGCTCGGCAAACGCCTTTCGATCTTCAACCTTGTCGAGATCAAATACCAACGCTGCGACCCGATTGATCGCTTTCTTCGCGGTCAACAAATGCCGTTGAATTTCCGCGGCCTGCTCTCGGGTCATGTCCCCGCCCGCCGCCGTCGCGGCGCCCCTATGATTTTGCGTAAATATCCTTATACGTGTCCCGCAGAATATTCTTCTGCACCTTGCCCATGGTGTTGCGCGGCAATTCGTCGACGACGAAGACGCGCTTGGGCATTTTGAATTTGGCGAGCCTTCCGTCGAGCCCCTTCAGCACCGAGGTTTCGCTGACTTCGGCGCCCTTGTTGCAGACGACGACCGCGGTGACGCCCTCGCCGAAATCCGAATGCGGCACGCCGATCACGGCGGATTCGATCACGCCCGGCATGGCGTCGATTTCGCTCTCGATCTCCTTGGGATAGACGTTGAATCCGCCCGAGATTACGAGGTCCTTGCCGCGGCCGACGATGTGGACATAGCCCTTGTTGTCGATCTTGCCGAGGTCGCCGGTGACGAAGAAGCCGTCGTCGCGGAACTCCGACTTGGTCTTCTCCGGCATGCGCCAATAGCCCTTGAACACGTTCGGGCCCTTGACCTCGATCATGCCGATGGTGTCGGCGGCAACCACCTTGCCGGTTTCGGGATCGGTGACGCGCACGGCAACGCCGGGCAGCGCATGGCCGACGGCGCCGGCGACACGCTCGCCGTCATACGGGTTGGAGGTGTTCATGTTGGTTTCGGTCATGCCGTAGCGCTCGAGCACGGCGTGACCGGTGCGGGCGAACCATTCGCGATGGGTTTCGGCCAAAAGCGGCGCCGATCCGGAGACGAACAGCCGCATGTGCCTGGTCGTCTCCTTGTTCAGCGCAGGATTCTGCAACAGGCGCGTGTAGAAGGTCGGCACGCCCATCATGACGGTGGCGCGCGCCATCAGCTTGATGATCAGGTCCGGATCGAATTTCGGAAGGAAGATCATCGAGCCGCGCGCGAACAGTGTGACGTTGCTCGCCACGAACAGGCCGTGGGTGTGATAGATCGGTAGCGCGTGGATCAAGACGTCCTTGTCGGTGAAGCGCCAGTAGTCGACCAGCGAAAGCGAGTTCGACGCGAGATTGTCGTGGGACAGCATCGCGCCCTTGGAGCGGCCGGTCGTGCCTGAGGTGTAGAGGATGGCGGCGAGGTCGTCATTGGCGCGCGCGACTGTCGTGAAATCGGATTTGGCCTTGGCGGCGGCGTCGGTCAATGAGCCCTTGCCATGGGAATCCAGCGTCTCGACCTTGCCGTTCACCTTGGCTGCGATCGCCTTGATGCCCTCGGCCTTGGAGGGATCGCATACCACCAGCGACGGCTCGGCGTCGGTAATGAAATAGTCGAGCTCGTTGAGCGTATAGGCGGTGTTGAGCGGCAGGTAGATGGCGCCGGCGCGGACGGTGGCGAGGTAGAGCACCAGGCCCTGGACCGATTTCTCGGTCTGCGCCGCGACGCGGTCGCCGACCTTGACACCGCGCTCGACCAGCACATTGGCCACCTGGCCTGCGCGGGCGATCAAATCGCCGTAGGTGATGCGCTCGCCGTCATGGGTCTCGATCGCGAGCCGCTTGGGGTCGTCGAGGCCATCAAACAGGCGTGAAAACAGGTTGGCATTGGCGGTGGTGTTCATGCGACAATTCCCTGGAAGGGGCGCTGGCCGGAAAGTTGCGGCTGGATTAGCAAAAACGGCCCCGAGAAAGCAACGGAGACAGTTTGCATGGCGAAGGGTGGTAAACGCGTGGCCTGGGTCACGGGCGGCGGTACCGGAATCGGCGAAGCCGGCGCGATTTCTTTGGCCGAGGACGGCTGGACGGTGGTGGTGTCGGGCCGGCGCAAGGATGCGCTAGACACCGTGGTCGCGAAAATAAAGCAGGATGGCGGCGAGGCGGAGGCCATTGTGCTCGACGTCAGCAAGGCCGCGGACGTCCAGAAGGTCGCCGACCAGATTTTGGCCAAGCACGGCCGCATCGACCTTTTGGTCAACAGCGCCGGCGTCAATGTTCCGAAGCGGCGCTGGGCCGACATGGAGCTGGAGGGTTGGAACCAGCTCGTCGATATCAATCTCAATGGCGTGCTCTATTGCATGCGCGCGGTGCTGCCGGCGATGCGCCAGCAGAACGACGGCTGCATCATCAATGTCGCCTCATGGGCCGGTCGCCATGTCTCGAAAATGCCCGGCCCGGCCTACACCACGACCAAGCATGCGGTGCTGGCGCTGACCCATTCCTTCAACATGGACGAATGCGTCAACGGCCTGCGCGCCTGCTGCCTGTCGCCAGGCGAGGTCGCAACGCCGATCCTGAAATTGCGGCCTGTGGTGCCGAGCGAGGAGGAGCAGGCCAAGATGCTGCAGCCCGAAGACCTCGGCCGCACCATCGCCTTTGTCGCCAGCATGCCGCCGCGGGTGTGCATGAATGAGATATTGATCAGCCCGACGCATAATCGCGGGTTTATCCAGACGCCGGCGAACAGGGATTAGAGCGACGGCGGCCACAAATTCGTCATTGCGAGCGAAGCGAAGCAATCCATCTTTTCGCGGGGCGAAGCATGGATTGCTTCGTCGCTTCGCTCCTCGCAATGACGACGTGCAAGCGCTGAGCTACGCGCTTAGCCTTAGCCGGTTTCACGAATCACAAAGAATTATTTCCCGAAACTCCCCGCAGAACCCTCCCGTAGTTCGGGCAACGACGGCGCTGAGTTCGAGCAACACGCGGCGCGGTTGTTGACCCCCTCTCCGGCGCACACACGCCGGTCATTCATTCAATCGGGAGACCCTCCATGTCCAAGCCTTCCACGTCCAAGCGTATTGCACTTTTGTCCGCCGTCGCCTTCAGCGCGCTGGCGCTCACCTCGACCTTCGTGGCACCCGCGCGCGCGGAAGAGAAGACCGTGATGGTTGGTGGCGCGGCGATGTATCCGTCCAAGAACATCATCCAGAACGCCGTCAACTCCAAGGACCACACCACGCTGGTGGCCGCGGTGAAGGCGGCCGGCCTGGTCGACACCCTCGAAGGCAAGGGTCCGTTCACGGTGTTTGCGCCGACCAACGCTGCCTTCGGCAAGCTGCCGGCCGGCACGGTCGACACGCTGGTGAAGCCTGAGAACAAGGCGACGCTGACCAAGATCCTCACCTACCATGTCGTCGCCGGCAAATACGACGCCTCCGATCTGACCGACGGCAAGAAGCTCACGACCGTCGAGGGCGAGGAACTCACCGTCAAGAAGGCCGACGGCAAGACCTGGATCATCGACGCCAAGGGCGACCAGTCGATGGTGTCGATCTCCAACGTCCATCAGTCGAACGGCGTGATCCATGTGGTCGATACCGTGCTGATGCCGGCCTCGTAAGCCGCGTATCCGGATCTCCCAACGATCCCCACGGGATGCGCGACGGGCGAGCCGGGGCAACCCGGCTCGCTTTTTTGTGAATGCGAGCGCCGAAGGGGCATCGAGGTTGCGGGGTTCATGCTGTAACGAAACCGCAGTTTCCGGCGTATATTGAACGTCGAGCGATTTGAACGAGGATATCCATGTCCAGCCTGGCAACCGCCGAGGATTTTACCCAGAAGGAGCCGGCCAAGGTGATCCAGCCGGCCTGGGTGCGGGCCATGCACTGGACCAATGCGGTCGCCATGATCATGATGATCATGTCGGGTTGGCAGATCTATAACGCCTCGCCGCTGTTCGGCTTCACATTTTCGCACAGCATCACGCTGGGCGGCTGGCTCGGCGGCGCGCTGCTCTGGCACTTCGCCGCGATGTGGCTGCTGATGGTCAACGGCCTCCTCTATCTCATCACCGGTTTTGCGACCGGCCGCTTCCGCCGGAAGCTGCTGCCGATCACGCCGACCGGCGTGATCTCCGACGTCAAGGCGGCGCTGACCTTCAAGCTCGCCCATGACGATCTCTCCAAATACAATTATGTGCAGAAGCTGCTTTATGCCGGGATCATCGCGGTCGGCATCGTGATCGTGCTGTCGGGCCTGTCGATCTGGAAGCCGGTGCAACTGCAATGGCTGACGGCGCTGTTCGGCGGCTACGACATCGCCCGCTACGTGCATTTCATCTGCATGTCCTTGATTGTTGCTTTCCTCGTCGTGCATGTGCTGCTGGCACTTCTGGTGCCAAAAAGCCTGCGCGCGATGATCATCGGGCGTTAAGGGAGCCGTCATATGGGCCGCATGCGCAGACTCCTGATCCCCGGCGTCGACACGAAGCTCCTGGTCAAGGACGCCATCAAGGCGATGCCGGACCTGACGCGCCGGCGCTTCATCTCGGGCGGCGCCAGCCTCGGCGCGCTGACCCTGCTCACCGGCTGCGATGTCGTCGACAACGACTCGGCCGATCAGTTTCTGGCGCAGGTTTCCAAGTTCAATGACGCGGTGCAGGCCTGGATGTTCAATCCGGACGCGCTGGCGCCGATTTATCCCGAAAGCAGGATCACCAAGCCGTTTCCGTTCAACGCCTATTACGAGCTCGACGACGCGCCCGAGGTCGACGGCAAGGACTGGAAGCTCGAGGTGCGCGGGCTCGTCGACAACAAGAAGTCCTGGACGCTGGACGAATTGTACAAGCTGCCGCAGGTCAAGCAGGTGACGCGGCATATCTGCGTCGAGGGCTGGAGCGCGATCGGAAGCTGGACCGGCACGCCCTTGCGCGATTTCCTCAAGCTGATCGGCGCCGATACCAAGGCGAAATATGTCTGGTTCCAGTGCGCCGACAAAGAGGGCTACAACTCGCCGCTCGACATGCGCACCGCGCTGCATCCGCAGACGCAGATGACGTTCAAATTCGGCGACGACATCCTGCCGCGCGCCTACGGCTATCCCATGAAGATCCGCGTGCCGACCAAGCTCGGATTCAAGAACCCGAAATATGTGATCTCGATGGAGGTCACCAACGAGTACAAGGGCGGCTACTGGGAAGACCAGGGGTACAATTCGTTCAGCGGAAGTTGATCCACCCTACTGTGCTGGCTTCAGTTTCCCCTGGAACGCCGCCAGCACCGCACCCAGCGCCAGCATCGCGGCCGACACATTCAATGCATAAGAGAGATTCCCGAGCGCATCGGTGATGGCGCCGACGGCGATCGGGCCTAGCGTCTGGCCGATGCCGAAGGCGATGGTCATGACGGCGATGCCGGCGGGCCAGCCAGCGACGGGGTAGTTGAAGCGCACAAAGGCGGTGGTCGATCCGACCACGGCAAAGAAGGCGACGCCGAACACCAGTGCGGACACCACGAGTAGCAGCGGCGAATGTCCGAAGATCGGCAGCGCGGCGCCGGTCGCATTCACAGCGAGAATGATGGTCGTGGCGAGCCCGCCGCGATCGAGCGCCAGCACGCGCCGCCATACCCAGGGGGTGGCGAAGGCGCTCATGCCGATCAGACTCCAGAACAGGCTTTGTGCGCCCGCGCCGCCGCCGCCATCGCGGACATAGGCGATCATGAAGGTCATGTAGGCGATATAGCCCGCGCCGAACAGAAAGTAGGCGGCCAGGTAAATCAGCACCGGGCGGATGGAGAAGTCGACGCGCGCGGCATGGTCGATCGCGGCACTGCCGCCGAGCGGCACCAGCAACAGCGGGATCAGCATCGCGACTGAAAGCGCCGTCAGCGCCCACCACACGATCCACCACGAGCCCGGGCCGAAGGCCTGCAGCACATAGGGCGCGATCAGCCCGGATGCGACGATGCCGATGCCGGGTCCGGCATAGAACAGGCTGAGGAGAAAATTTGCGCGCTCGGGTCGCGACTGCGCGATCGTTGCGGCCAGCGCGCCGCCGCCGACAAAGCAGGTCGCTCCACCAAAACCCGCGACCAGCCGCGCGAAACTCAACGCCGCAAAATTGCCGGTCAAGGCGCAGAGCACAAGCGAGAACACGCAGGCGATCGTGCCCCAGAGGATGTTGGCGGAAAGCCCGAAGCGCCGGATCAGCCGCGAGGCGAGCAGCGCGCCGGCGAGATAGCCGACCGCGTTGATGGTGTTCATGAAGCCCGCGGCCGAATAGGACCAATGCAGGGAGTCCCGCATGTCCGGCAGCACCAGCGCATAGGCAAACCGGCCGATGCCGAGCCCGATGGTCGGCGCCAGCGACAGAATAAGGATCAGCCGCGCGGGATGCGCGGTCACAGGGGGATTATCGGGGGATCGCACTGGGAACTCCGGCAACCGCCTATTGTGGCAGGCCGGCTCGCGCTTGCACAGCCTTCCGGCGGCAATGGTGTCTTGCCAATCGCGCAGCACCGTTTTAGCACTTCGCGCGGATTTTTCCCTGCTCGTCATTGCCGGGCTTGACCCGGCAATCCAGCTCTTTTTGAAAGATGGATGCCCGGGTCAAGCCCGGGCATGACAGGCCCTCTCAAGGAAACGAATATGGCTGCCCATAAACTCCTGCTTCTCCCCGGCGACGGCATCGGCCCAGAAGTGATGGGTGAGGTGAAGCGCCTGATCGACTGGCTCCATGCGAAGGGCATTGCGCAGTTCGAGACCGATCAGGGCCTGGTCGGCGGCTCGGCCTATGATGCCCACAAGGTGTCGATCAGCGAAGGCGACATGGCGAAGGCTAAGGCCGCAGATGCGATCATTTTCGGCGCGGTCGGCGGACCGAAATGGGACAGCGTGCCCTATGAGGTCCGGCCCGAGGCCGGCCTGTTGCGCCTGCGCAAGGAGCTTGGTCTGTTCGCCAACCTGCGGCCCGCGGTGTGCTACCCGGCGCTGGCCGATGCTTCCAGTTTGAAGCGCGAGGCGGTCGAAGGCCTCGACATCATGATCGTGCGCGAGCTCACCGGCGGCGTCTATTTCGGCGAGCCCAAGACCATCACCGATCTCGGCAACGGCCAGAAGCGCGCCATCGACACCCAGGTCTACGACACCTACGAGATCGAGCGCATCGGCCGCGTCGCCTTTGACCTGGCGCGCAAACGCCGCAACAAGGTGACCTCGATGGAGAAGCGCAACGTCATGAAGAGTGGCGTGCTCTGGAACGAGGTGATGACGCAGGTGCATGCGCGTGAATACAAGGACGTCACGCTGGAGCATCAGCTCGCGGATTCCGGCGGCATGATGCTGGTGAAATATCCGAAGCAGTTCGACGTCATCGTCACCGACAATCTGTTCGGCGACATGCTGTCCGACATCGCGGCGATGCTGACCGGCTCGCTCGGCATGCTGCCCTCGGCCTCGCTCGGCGAAGTCGATGCCAAGACCAAAAAGCGCCGTGCGCTCTATGAGCCGGTGCACGGCTCCGCGCCCGATATTGCCGGCAAGGGCCTCGCCAATCCGATCGCGATGCTCGCTTCCTTCGGCATGGCGCTGCGCTATTCCTTCGATATGGGCGAGCTCGCCGACAAGCTCGATGCCGCGATCGCGGCTGTGCTCGCGAGCGGCCTGCGTACCGCGGACATCAAGTCGGAAGGGGCGAAAGCGGCTTCGACGTCAGAGATGGGCGAGGCGATCCTGGGCGAGATGCAGAAGCTGTACGCGTAAATCCCTCTGTCATTCCGGGTTCGATGCTTCGCATCGCCCCGGAACGACGGGCATAAAACGAAAATGGCCGGGACAAGCCCGGCCATGACGACATTCGTTGTGGCTCGCGCCGCTAACTAATCCCGATACAGCGGGAAGCGCGTCGGCTCGCCGCCGAGATCCGACGGCGGGTTGAGCGGCTGGCGCTCTGTCGGACGGTTATTGTTCGTGACCCCGAACGAGGCACCCGGCGGATAGGCGTAATCGGTGAACTTGCGGTCGCCCGGCAGCACTTCGGTGCCGCCATCGAGCCAGGAGCGCTTGCTCACATAGATGCGGGTGTGCGGGCCCTGCTGATAGACCACGTTGGGACCGCCACCGTAAACGGGCCGGCCGCGCTTGTCATATTGCGGGGCCTGGGCGCTCGCCGAACCGGCGAGGCTCACGGCGATCAAAGCGCCTGCCGCCAACGTCAGCGCCAGCTTGTTCACGGCTGAAAATCCTGGGGTCATCACATCCTCTTTCGGGCGGCGAGCCGCGCCAATTCCGATTTGGCCAGCATTTTACCGGCCACCGCGATGGCGCCACAAGGTCAAACCGGCCACACCGGATCAGATAAACGCGACCTGCGACAAAAAAGTTGCATGAAAACCAGAGCCTTAAAACCAGGGCCTTAAAACCAAGGCTTTGGGCCCGGGCATTCTCGGATCAGAACGCCCCGCGCAGGCTGGGATTGGCGGCTTCCGTCATCCAATCCGCCGAGGAAGTGCAGGCGCCGCGCTTGAGCTCGGCACGGGCGAAGGCCTCCGCAAGTTTCGGGTCATTTCCCGAGGTGAGCAGGACCAGCCGGTTCAGCACGCATTCGATGGTCGCCCGCCGCGCCGGCAGGCTGTCACCCTGGCAGGACCAGCCGGACAACCGAAAGGCGGGGCTGTCGATCCGCCTCAGGAAGCCGAGGCAGGAACCCGACCCCTCGCGCTCGCCGGCCGGGCGGAGCAACGCCACACTGCCGAATTTGCTCTCGATCACGCCGGCGGCCTCAAGCGCGGCGCCGGGCGCAGCCATCCGCCCGGCGAGCCCGGCCTGGGCAGCCGAGGCTGAGCCATATTCGCTGCCGGGACGGTAGATTTCGAGCTCGCCAACCGGCTTCTCGCCTGCGCCGGACCAGCGCAGAATGTCCTTGCGGCCGCCCCCGGGGTGCCGGAGGATCACATAAGTATCTGGTTTTTCGGTCTTATCCGAGGCGTCGGGCGGGCTGAGCGCAAAGGCGGGATAGGACCGGTCGGCGACGCTCCAGCTGGGCGGGGGTGGGGCGTCTGCGCCAAGGTCGATCTGCAACTGGTCCCAGGCATGGACGCCGAGGATGCCAAACAGCGCCAGAACCCCCACATAGGCGAACAGGCGCGCCAGGGTGGCGCAAACTTCGTCCGCGAAATTCGTCAGCTTCGGATGGATTTCGCCGGGATAAGGGGAGCGGGCCGATTCTTCGGCCGAAAACAACTGCATCAAACAACCGTACGCATGGTAACGTTGTGTTGACGGCGTTTCTCGCATAGAAGCGCTGCCGCTTCCCTTTCCGCTGCGAAGCGAAGGGCGCATTTTTCGTCGGAGAGTGAACGATGGGTTACAAAGTCGCAGTGGTCGGCGCGACCGGCAATGTCGGGCGGGAAATGCTCAACATTCTCGATGAGCGCAAATTCCCTGCCGATGAGGTCGTGGCGCTGGCGTCACGCCGCAGCGTGGGCGTCGAAGTCTCCTATGGCGACCGCACTCTCAAGATCAAAGCGCTCGAGCATTACGACTTCTCCGATGTCGACATCTGCCTGATGTCGGCGGGCGGCTCGGTGTCGAAGGAATGGTCGCCGAAGATCGGCGCCGCCGGTGCGGTCGTGATCGACAATTCGTCGGCTTGGCGCATGGATCCGGACGTGCCGCTGATCGTGCCGGAAGTGAATGCCGATGCCGCCGCCGGCTTCACCAAGAAGAACATCATCGCCAATCCGAACTGCTCGACCGCGCAGCTCGTGGTCGCGCTGAAGCCTCTGCACGACAAGGCCAGGATCAAGCGCGTCGTGGTCTCGACCTATCAATCGGTGTCGGGCGCCGGCAAGGATGCAATGGACGAATTGTTTTCGCAGACCAAGGCCGTCTACACCAACGACGACCTGATCAACAAGAAATTCCCCAAGCGTATCGCCTTCAACGTCATCCCCGAGATCGACGTGTTCATGGAGGACGGCTACACCAAGGAAGAGTGGAAGATGATGGTGGAGACGAAGAAGATTCTTGATCCCAAGATCAAGCTGTCCGCCACCTGCGTCCGCGTGCCAGTGTTCGTCGGCCATTCGGAAGCCGTCAATATCGAGTTCGAAAACCCGATCACGGCGGATGAAGCGCGCAATATCCTGCGCAACGCGCCGGGCTGCCTTGTCATCGATAAGCACGAGCCGGGCGGCTACGTCACGCCCTACGAGGCGGCCGGCGAGGACGCGACCTATATCAGCCGCATCCGCGAGGACGCGACGGTGGAGAACGGCCTTGTGCTGTGGTGTGTCGCGGATAATTTGCGCAAGGGCGCGGCGCTGAACGCGATCCAGATCGCGGAAGTCCTGATCAACCGCAAGCTCGTCAGCGCCAAGAAGAAGGCGGCGTAAGCGCAGCGGTCAGGGAGCCGGAATCATGTCTGAGCAGCCGGCTCCTGCGCCGTCGAGGTCCGCGTCGGAAAAAACCCGGCGCGGTTTTGAATATGTGCTGTTCAACAGCCGCTGGTTGATGGCGCCGTTCTATGTCGGCCTCGTCGTCGCGCTCGCGGTGCTGTTCCTCAAATTCGTCCGCATGCTCTGGGAGTTCATGCTGCATGCGCCCGGCGCCAAGTCGAGCGAGACCATCCTCGATGCGTTGTCGCTGATCGACATGACGCTGGTGGGCAATCTCCTCCTGATCGTGGTGTTCTCGGGCTACGAGAATTTCGTCTCGCGCATCGACACCTCGGGCAATCCGAGCTGGCCGGTCTGGATCACCAAGATCGATTTCGCCGGGCTGAAGCAGAAGATGCTGGCCTCGATCGTCGCTATTTCGGCGATCCACGTGCTGGAGGCGTTTTTGAACATCGACAGCAATTTCGACGCCGTTAGGATGACCTGGCTGGTCGCCGTACATCTGGTGTTCGTGATCTCGGCGCTGCTGCTGGCGCTGTCGGATCGCTGGAGCGCGGAGAAGGGCGAGTAGCCGGTCTGGAATTGTAGGGTGGGCAAAGCGCAGCGTGCCCACCATCCGCATTGTGCTCGTAATGGTGGGCACAGCGCTTCGCGCCTTTGCCCACCATACGGCACTCAGGATGAAGCGACCGCCTCGCGCGGGCTGAGAAATTCCTTCGCGGTCTTGTCAAGCACGAATAGCGAGCCTTCCGCGACGCCGAAATACGCGCCGTGGAGCTGCAACTCGCCGCTCTCGACTCGTGCGCGGACGAATGGAAACGTCTGCAGGTTTTCGAGCGAGCGGAACACCGCGGCCTTCTCGATGCGGGTGACGAAGTCCTGCATGGTTTCGTGGGCGCGCTGCTCGACGATCTCGCCGGGCTTGATGAACTGCGCCATCCACTTGCCGATGAAGTCGCCCGGCGTGATCGGTTCGAGCTTGTCGACAAAGGCGCGAATGCCGCCGCATTGGGCGTGGCCGAGCACGACGATGTGTTTGACCTTCAGCACCGACACCGCATATTCCAGCGCCGCGGAGACGCCATGCGCGCCGCTGTCGGGCTGATAGACCGGAACCAGGTTGGCGATGTTGCGCACCACGAACAACTCGCCAGGGCCGGCATCGAAGATCACCTCGGGCGACACCCGCGAGTCGCAGCAGCCAATGACCATGACTTCCGGGGATTGGCCGCGCACCGACAAATCGCGGTAACGGCTCTGCTCGGTCGGCAGCCTCTGCGTGGTGAAGGTGCGGTAGCCGTCGAGCAAGCTTTTGGGGAACGAGTTCATGGCTCTTGCCTAACCATATAGGAATGACGGGAACAAGACTTCCGGCTAACGGAACGAAATGATATCGCGTCAGGTTCAGAAAGTAAGAGAGGAACCATTCATGACTCGTCCGCGCCGCAGCCTGTTGTTTATGCCGGGATCGAATGCCCGGGCGCTGGAGAAGGCGCGCAATCTCGCGGCGGACTGCCTAATCCTTGATCTGGAGGATTCCGTTGCGCCGGACGCCAAGGTCAAAGCGCGGGAGCAGATCGCGCAGGCCGTGCAGGCCAAGGGTTTTGGCAAGCGGGAGGTGCTGATCCGCACCAACAGCCTCGATTCACCGTGGTGGAGTGACGACGCGGCCATGGCCGGCGCGGTGGTTCCCGACGGCATTCTGGTGCCGAAGATTTCGACGGTTGAGGATTTGAACAAGATCGGAGCGCGGCTGAGCGAGGTTGGCGCGCCTTCCACGATCAAGGTCTGGGCCATGATCGAGACCGCGCGCGCGGTACTCGATGCCGACAAGCTCGGCGCCACCTCGCGCGATTCCAAGAGCCGGCTCGCGGGCTTCGTGTTCGGACCGAACGACATCGCGCGCGAGACGCGGATCAGGATGATGCCGGGCCGTGCGGCAATGATCCCGATGATCACGCATTGCGTGCTGGCAGCACACGCCCATGGGCTCGAAATGCTCGACGGGCCCTATGGCGACATCACCAATCTCGACGGCTTTACCGAGGAATGCGCGCAGGGCCGCGACCTCGGCTTTGACGGCAAGACGCTGATCCATCCGAGCCATATCGACGCCTGCAACGTGATCTTCACGCCGCCTGCGGAAGAAGTCGCTGAGGCGCGGAAGATCATCGCCGCCTTTGCACTGCCGGAAAATGTTTCGCGCGGCGCGATCCAGCTCGATGGACGCATGGTCGAACGGCTGCATGCCGAAATGGCCAAGCGCACCATCGCAATTGCCGACGCGATCGCCGCCATGGGCTAGAGCCTTCTAGCCGAGTCTATCCGGCGGCGCTTCCGGCGATGAGATCGCATTCGGCCGGCCTCGCTGCAGGCGCAATTCGCATCCGTAGCCCGTTGGCAGGACGCACCGTGACGCTCATCTGCGGCCACACCCGCGATTCGTCCTCGAGGTGAAACTCAAATCGCTGGATCAGGCAAGCCAGAGCGATGGTCGCCTCCTGCAAGGCAAACGGCGCGCCGATGCAGATGCGGGGGCCAACGCCGAACGGCAGATACGCGAAACGTCCGACCTGGCGCCTAGCATCGCCCAGGAACCGGGCTGGATCAAAGACATCCGGCTGATGCCAGAGCTGCCGATGCCGATGCAGCACATAAGGCGCGATCACGATCAGCGATCCGGCTTTGACTTCGTAGTCGCCGAGCCGGTCCGGACCCTTGGCCGAGCGGCTCAACGCCGCGATGGGCGGATATAGCCGCAAGGCTTCTTCGATGACGGCTTTGGTCACCACCAGCCGATCGACCGGCCCATCCTCAGGCCCGGCGAGCTCGCGCTCGGCCTCCTCCCGCACGCGTTCTCGCCAGTCGCGCGACTGCGACAGCAGGAATAGCGACCAGGTCAGCGTATTCGCGGTGGTCTCGTGGCCCGCCGACAGGAAGGTGAGAATGTTCGAGCGGACCTCCGCGAGCGTCATCGGCTGGCCAGTCGCGGGATCAAGCGCGCGCAACAACAGCGTAAGCAGATCGTCCCGGCCAACGGCGTTGTTCTCAAGCGCCTTGTTCTCAAGCGCCTTGCGGCGGGTCTCGATCAGGCCGTCGATGATATTTTCTTCAGGGTCGATTTGATCCGCGACCGGCCGGGACGCGGGATGTAGTCGGGCGCCCCGATCAGGTCCAACAGGCCAATACGGCCGGCCGCGCGGAAATATTCGGTCATCGACAGGCGAAACTCGTCCGGGTCGCTCTGCAGACCATCCGAGAAGATGGTCAGTGCCAGCACATCCAGCGTCAGCAATGTGATTTCGGCGGCAACATCGACCGTCGCTCCGGAGCCCAGCGACAGCCAGCGCTTCGTGAGCTGATCGACTGCAAACCGCATGTCCTTGGCGAGGCTGCGCACGGTGCGGGCGGAAAACAACGGCGCCAGGGTTCGGCGCTGAATCTCCCAGCGCTTGTCCTCGGCGCTGAGCAACCCGTCTGCCAGGCCTGCGCTCAGGACGCGGCGTTGCAGCGGGTCCTTCCGGTAATTGGCTGTATTGTCGACCAGCACCTGCCTGATCGCCGCGGGATCATTGAGGACGAAAGCCTGGCCGATCGGAAGACCGACCCGCGAAATCGGCTCGCGGAAGAAATCTTCGCTCCAGCATTCGAGCGGGTTGCGCCGCAGGGCCTGCAAAAGCCCGATCGGCCCCAGCCGCCTCGGTGGCGGCACCGGGGCAGGTGGATGAAACACAAGCGCCTCAGTCGACCCCCTCGACATGGCAAAAAAAATTCTCGGTAAAAATTTGGAAGCGAACTACCCCTCGTCGCTTTTCATAGCGCCCAAGTTCGGAGAGTTCGTCAATAGGTTAAATGAATCGCTCTGCGGCCCAGGCATAGAGGCTTCCTCGGATCGGCACGGAATTGCCACGGCCTTTCGGCGAGATGTGCAGGCCGATGATCTCGGGGTCATCAAGATATTTGGAAACATCCGCCGGTTCGAAAAAATGCTTCGGCTCGGCATGCACGGCATAGAACGATTTCTTCGGCAGCGCACCGCGCGCCGAGCCTGCGCGATTGGCGAGCGCGGTCAGCGCGGCCGGGCCATAGATCGCCACGCGGATGTCGGAAAGGCGGGAGCCGCCGCGCATGCGCCGCAGCATAAAGGTCAGGCGGTGGCGGAGCGACAGCCAGTCCGGCGTCAGCTCCTCCTGCTCCATCAGGTCTTCGAACGCCCGCACGATCGGGTCGTCCGGCGGCAGATACAGCACGGAGTTGCCGATCTGGCGCGGCCGCTCCCAGGCAAAGAGCGGCTTCGCCGGATCGATCTCGATGGGTTTTAGCAGCAGCACGTCGGCGTCGAGCCAGAGGCCGGAGCCTTGCGCCATCAGCCGCATGCGGAAAAAATCGGAAAATTGCAGCGTGGTCCAGTCACGCCACGAGCCGTCTGGCTGGGCGGGGCGCAATTTTTCCGAGAACGAATAGGGCAGCACTGCCTCGGCGTCGGCACGGCCGACGCCCTCGGGCAGTCCCGGGATCGCATCGAAGCTATAGACAGTAACCTTGTGGCCGGCCGCTACTTGCGACCGCAGGCAGGTCTGCCGGAGCCTGTCGAGCGGACCGTGCCAGAAGGTGACGACGTCGGGGAGCATCATAGCGTTTTCAAGCGAAGTGGACGCCGGTTCGCGTGAAGAAAACGCGTCAAACCTAAAAATATTCCGTTATGCGCGAGCTTACGCCCACTCGCGCTCTTTGAGCTTCGCCTCAAATGCGTCGATCGACGACTTCTTCTCCATGGTGAGCCCGATGTCGTCGAGGCCATTCAGCAGGCAGTGCTTTCGGAACGCATCGATCTCGAACTTGAGCGTGCCACCGTCGGGACCGCGGATTTCCTGCTTCGCCAGATCGATGGACAGCGTCGCATTGGCGCCGCGCTCGGCATCGTCGAACAGCTTGTCGAGGTCTTCCTGGCTGACGCGGATCGGCAGGATGCCGTTCTTGAAGCAGTTGTTGTAGAAAATGTCGCCGAACGAGGTCGAGATCACGCAGCGGATGCCGAAATCGAGCAGCGCCCACGGCGCGTGCTCGCGGCTCGAGCCGCAGCCGAAATTGTCGCCCGCGACCAGCACTTTCGCATTGCGATAGGCTGGCTTGTTGAGGATGAAATCCGGATTCTCGCTGCCGTCATCCTTGTAGCGCTGTTCGGAGAAGAGCCCCTTGCCAAGGCCGGTGCGCTTGATGGTCTTGAGGTACTGCTTGGGGATGATCATGTCGGTGTCGACATTGATGATCTTCAAGGGCGCCGCGACGCCTTCCAGCGTATCGAACTTCTGCATCAGTCAAGCTTCCGGTTAAGGTTCTTTGGAGACAGACAGTTTAACGCGTATGGTGCCCCTGATAAAGGGCGAATAACGCAGGTCTAGTCCGCTTCGGCCTCGATATCGGCCATGTCATCGTCGGAAAGCCCGAAATGATGGCCGATCTCATGGATCAGCACGTGGCTGACGATTTCGCCCAGCGCCTCCTCATGCTCGGCCCAGTAGTCCAGGATCGGCCGGCGATAGAGCCAGACCATGTTGGGGAGGCGGGCGACGTCGATGTGGCTCTGATGCGGCAGGCCGGTGCCCTGGAACAGGCCAAGCAGGTCGAACTCGCTCTCGGCCTCCATGTCGTCCAGCACCTCGTCGGTCGGGAAATCGTCGACACGGATGACCACGCCTTCGCAAAGCTCGCGAAAGCGGGCAGGCAGGCGCTCGAAAATCGCGTGCGCCATGGTTTCCATCTCGGCCAGCGAGGGGGCTTTCAGATCGGTCCACATCGAAAAACCTTTTAGCGTCAGTTCAGCCACAGTGCATCTCGGTTTTGTGACGGGGCTAGCTGGCGGATGAGGCGAATGTTAGAACTGGATCCGAAAACAGGTTTGGGTGGGCGTCATGATCAGGATCAGTATCGCGGCAGTTGTGGCTTCGCTAGCGGGAGCTGTGCTTTTGAGCGGGACTTGCGCGAATGCGCAGTCGACGTCCGTCGGCGTCAAGCTGGCGCAGGCCGCGCCGCAGGATCCCACCGCGCCGCCGCGCTATCGCCGGCCGCGCCTTCGCGTCACGCCTTATTATCCTTATTATGAAGAGCAGGGCGTCGTGCCGCACTACAATCCCGGACCGAATGCGGTGCGGGTCTGCAATGCGCATTACGAGCAGGAATTCCGCCCGAGTGGCACGGTGATCGTGCCGAAGATGCATTGCGTCTGGACCAACGACCCGCGCGCCCGAGCCGTCGCGGATTGACGATCTGAAAATTGGCTAGAGCCGCGGATGCGGACACGCGGTTGAGGCGCGGCGTTGCACACAAGACACGCCTTCTGAAAATTTCACCGCTTGCGGAACGGTGCAGTGCGCTTCGCATTCATCTTTGCGGCGCAGTCATTCAGTCCACATTCACGTCACCCTCTCTAGATTCTTTTCTGCGTCGCGTCGCGGCAGTTGCAACAGGGGCAACCGCACGGCGCTGACGTGAAATCCCTTGAGAAGGAGAAGAGGAATGAACGGAACGAAAGTTCTGGGCTTGGCGGCTGTCGGCGCGTTTCTCGTCATGGCAGCTCCGGTCGGAAGTGCGCAGGCGATGTCGCTGATCAATCCGGGCGCTGCTGCAACGGTGCAACAGGATGCGAAGCTGCCGACCACCGAGGTGCGTTGGCATTGGCATCATCATGGGCATCATGGCTGGCACCATCGGTGGCACCACCGTTGGCATCGCCATGGTCACTGGCACCGTTGGCACCATCACCGCCATTGGTGAAACGTCCGGCTGGATTTTCGATTGAAACGGGCTCGCTTAGGCGGGCCCGTTTTTCTTCGTGTCGGCATGAACCGATGCTAGGCTGATTCCGATCCGGGTTTTCGAACGCAGGGAGGTTTCGATGACGAGGCGGATCGGTATTGCTGCGCTGGCTGCGACATTGGCGCTCTCAGTCTCGACGGCGATTTCGCCTGCGGTCGCAGCTCCGGCCGCAGGGCAAAAGGTGACCGCATCGGGCGCAACCGATGTCAGTGCGATCAAGCATTATCGGCACTCTCACTACGTCTATCATCCCTATTATCCCTATTATTTGGGCCGCCCTTATTATTACTCGCCGGGGCCGTTCTTTCCGTTCCCATCGTTCGTCGACGACGGCTGGGGGTCGTGGTGAGCTGCGTGGACGCTTGAGGCAAATCGTGCTGACGCGAGGCTTACAGCGACAAGCTTTTTGAACGCGTTCGCCCATGAGCGATCGGATCGCATCAACACCACGCGCGTATCGTTATTCCTCGGTGCTCGGATTCTTCATCGCGAGCCGCATGCGACAACGTCGTACTAGAACGCGCATCATTCATGCCGCGTTCAGCTCATACGCTTTAATTTTATCTGCGGGACGAATGCAGCGGGGACCGAAGAGGTGGAGCGTGCAATGCTGGCGCGCGTGCCTTGCTTGCATCCAAGGATGCCTGCACCCAAGAGGGAGGACACCGCGAATGAAAACAATCTCGATGACGGGACTTGTTCGCAGCCTGACGATCGCCGCGGCTGCGACGCTCTTTCTCGCTTTGCCCGGTCAGCGCGCGCAAGCGATGTCGCTGATCACG